>Ga0307372_10004304_pt1 | contig 22093 bp, 20 predicted proteins | sample OX1MG_FD_202533 | JGI IMG/M metagenome (GOLD analysis project Ga0307372, IMG submission 202533) | Soil microbial communities from Risofladan, Vaasa, Finland - OX-1 | ecosystem: Environmental > Terrestrial > Soil > Coastal area > Acid sulfate soil | place: Finland: Risofladan, Vaasa | collected...
GTGGCAATGGCCAGCCCAGACCGGCGGCCACTGCCTTGCTCAGGCAGTCAGCCACGGTCGTGTACGGGATCCCAAGAGCGGCCCCGGCCTGCCGGCGGCTCAATCCCTGCCCGAGTACTAGTCGGAGCACCTCTCTGATCTTGCGCATGGCGATTCGGGGTCTGGGCATCGGCACCTCCGGGGAAGTCGGCTCTGACTGTTCCCCCGAGGGTGCCCTACCCTCCTTACCTCATGCCGCCGCTCCGCCTATCCCCTCAGGGTGATCGGATTGCTCCGAAATGGCTGATCGGAATCCAGCGAAACCGGTGATCGGATTCGACCGAAACGCCTGATCGGATTGCTCCGAAATACGCAAATGGTGGCCGACCGAGAGTTGCAGATCGAGATGCTGCGGAAGGTGCCCACGGGAAAATGGTGAGCCCGGCGCGCCGGCGAGAGGCGGTACTGCACCTGGTGGAGAAGTACAACAGCAGCCAGCGGCAGGCGTGTCGGGCCCTGAACCATCCCCGGTCGACCCAGAGACGGACACCACGCCCGGTGGCGGCGCCGAGGAGCTCCTGCGCTCGCGGCTGAAGGACATCTCCACCAAATGGCCGAGGTGGGGTTTCCGGCGGGCCCACGCGACACTACGGCTGGAAGGCTGGAAGGTGAATCACGAGCGGGTGCAACGGCTATGGCGAGATGAAGGGTTGCGAGCTCCACAGCAGCCGCTGAAGCGGCGGCGATTGGGCCAGAGCACGGTGCCAGCGGACCGGCTGCGGGCGGAGCGGCCCAACCACGTGTGGGCGTTGGACTTCATGTTCGACACGACCTCAGATGGCAGGCCGTTCAAGGTGCTATCGATGTGTGACGAGTTCACCAAGGAGTGCATGGAAGGGCCAGTAGGACGCTCCATAACCGCCGATGCGGTTGTGACCGCTCTGGACAAGGCAGCGCTGGTGCGCGGCTTCCCAGAGTACGTGCGGTGCGACAACGGTCCCGAGTTCGTAGCCCGGGCGATCCAGGATTGGTGTCGGCAGACTTGTGCTCAAACCAGCTTCATCGACCCCGGCTCACCCTGGCAGAACCCCTACGTCGAAAGCTTCAACAGCCGGGCCCGAGATGAGCTCTTCGCCAGGGAGATATTCGACAGCATCCTGGAAGCCCAGGTTCCCTATGCGGACTGGTGCCACGCCTACAATGTCCACCGTCCCCACAGTGCTCTCAGCTACCAACCACCAGCGGCCTTCGCCAAGGCCTACAGGCAGTCGTAACTCTTACTGAGCCTGGCTCACATAACGGGGTCCTCACAGCTCCACTGTTATTCGCCGCCACATTCACTGCTCTCGGCTCTCGCCGGGAGGGTTACAACTGGCGACGAGACGCAGTCAGCAGTTTGGCCGTCCCACCCGGTGGCAGACTGCAGCAGATCAACTTCGTCACCACGGGGCTGCTGTTTCTGGCCGCAGGGCGCCAGCTGCGCGATCGAGCAGCCATCCCTGGTGTTGCGGCGCGACTCGTTCAAGCTGCTGGGATCGGACTGGTCGGATCCGGGGTTTGGGTCACGGACACAGTCCCGCAGCCCTTGGACGGCTCACGTCTTCCAGTCGAGCGCCTGGCACGAACCCGAGCAGGGCGCCTCCACGATGTGAGCGCCGTCCCTATCTTTCTCGGCATCCCGGCGGCGGCTCTGGTCTCGAGCGTCGCGGCAGCCCGCGCCCATGCTTGGCGTTGGAGCGGCTCGTCCGCGACGGGAGCCATCCTCAGGCCGGCGTTGTTCGTCTGCTTCGGAGCTTCATATGGCGCCGCACCAGCTCTCGCCGGCAAGGGGGGAATCTTCCAGCGCCTCTCAATCGGCACCGGCTTTGGCTGGGTGGCAGCTGCTTGCCTCCGCGGCCCCCGCTCACCTGGCGCCGACACCGCCAGCTAGGCCGCCACTCTGGTGGTGCCTCCGGCGAGCGGTGGACGGAGATCCCCAAGGCTTGGGAGATGGCCCAGCAGGCGGCCATGACGTTGCGCTGGAAGTGCACCGTGCAGCGCTGCCAGCTGGCCCCGGCGAAGCACTGCGCCAGGGCGGACCTGAGCCCTTCGTGGGCGTCGGAGATGACCAACTGCACTCCTCGCAGCCCCCGGGCCACCAACTGCCGGCAGAACTCCACCCAGAAGGCCTCGGTCTCGCTGGCTCCGACGGCTACCCCCAGAACGCACTTCTCACCGGTCTCCCGCACCCCAATGGCGACCACCACCGCCTGGCTCACGATGCGACCACCCTGACGCACCTTCTCGTAGGTAGCGTCAAACCACACGTAGGGGTAAACAGCGTCATCCAACGGCCGGTCCCGGAACAGCGCCAGCTCCACATCGAGCTCCTGGCAAATGCGGCTCACCTCGCTCTTGGAGACGTGGCAGCCGCCCATCGCCTGCACCAGGTCGTCAACCTTGCGGGTGCTGACCCCGTGGACGTATGCCTCCTGAATCACTGCCCACAGCGCCCGCTCGATGCGCCGCCTCGGTTCCAGCAGGCTGGGTAGGAAGCTCCCCTGCCGCAGCTTGGGGATCGCCAGCTCCAGCCGGCCCATCCTGGTGTCCAGGAGCCGGGAGCGGTGTCCGTTGCGGTACCCTACCCGGCTCTCCGTCCGCTCATGGGGCTGGGCTCCCAGGACTACCGCCGCCTCCGCCTCGATGAGCGTCTGCAGAGTGTGCTCCAGGATCTCCCGCAGACTGACCTGGTCTGAGTTCGAGATGTAGCCAAGCAGGGCGTCCAGTGGCATGCTGTTGGGGGTCATCGTGTCTCCCGGTCTGTGAAAGGGTTGGTTGCACGGTGGCCTTTTTCCTACCCGCTCCCAGCACCGTCTCGACCACGCTACTTACACCAATGTATGGGACATCACCGTGCCTGCGTCGATTGCTATGGCCCCCATTTTGGGCGGCTCGTGGGACCGAGTCTGCGCTTGCCGGGATCGACTTACGTGTGGCAGACGATCTAGCAGGCACCAGGCTCAAGGTCCGATGGCTCTTGACCGGGGGCATTCTGTGCGCGTAAGTTCGGCGTGCCGGTATGGGCCCGCCTCCGCCGCCACATTTGAGCCAAGACGACCGGTCTGGGAGTCGACGGTATGACTTTGTCCAGGTCGGCCAGTCCTGGCTCTGTACGAGCCGCAAGCCGCTTCCTGTTGGTCTACAGTGCCGCCTGGCTCGTCCTCGGTGTGGTACTTGTGGTGGGCGGGCTGAACTTCTCAATGGGGGTACCGGTCTTCTCGGCCTGGTGAGCAGCGACGAGCCAGGTTTCGCACCAGGGATTTCCAGCTTGCCCATTGGTTTGGGTGTCCTGGTCTTGCTGACGGCGAGTTGGGGGCTATGGGCGGCGCGGGCGGTGCGACGGTTGAGTAAGGGGGGGTACATCAGCGCTCTTCTGCTCAGCGCTGGTGGATTCGTCGTGGGATTGGCTTGGGCGACAATCGCCACGACGCCGATTCCCGGCGTGATCACTTGTCTGGCGAACGGGTCGCTCTTGTTAGGGCTGGCAATGCCCGCTGCGGTTCGGGAGGAGTTTAAGGGTCCCGTAGCCGCGGGGAGGGATGACGCAAGGTGAGATCCTAAAGCCGATGAGCCCCCCAGACACCATTGACCTGGTATTGGCACCAGCTTGAAATATCACGTGGGAGGTTAATTGGGCTCATGTTCACGGAGCGCCCAAGGGACTCGACTGGCCGGGATACGGCCGAGCCAGGTCGGGCGGTCATCGTCGCGACGGATGTCGCTGGTTGGCCATGGAGAGATCAACTGAGACGTGCGGAGGTGTGCCTGGCGATCCTCGGGGTGGATGAAAAGCTCCCGCAGACCGACGTACTACACTGGGGAGCGTCTGCTCGACGTCCCCACCGCAAGGGCCGAACGACCCTCAGCTGAGCGTTCTGGCGTTGCCCCCGAGGTGCTGACCCGCGGAAGGCCGTATGTCGGAGAAGTAGGCCCTTGCCACCCGATCTATCATCTCCTGACTGAGTTCTGGGCGGGTACCTAGGTAGCGAGCGGTGGCCGCCAGTTGCTCCACTATGTCGCGAGGGTGGCAGCCTCTGAGGGGTCTGCCCACTGGCTCGTAGTGTTTCTTGAGCAGGTAGTCAACGGCGCTGTCGCTGTAGTGCACCGATTGGGTTTGGCACACCCTTTCAAAGATCATTTTGAACTCGTCTAGACTGGGATCAGGCACCAGTGCCTTGTAGCGGACACGGCGCAGGAAGGCCTCGTCCACCAGTTCTCCAGGATCGAGATTGGTCGACAGCAAAAGGACAGTAGCGTACGGGACGCTGACGGTTGTCCCAGCCCGGGCGACGTTCAGGTAGTCGATGCCCGACTCCAAAGGTACTATCAGGCGGTTGAGGATCTGGCGAGGGGGGATGATTTGGCGCCCGAAGTCGTCCACATGAAAGATCCCTCCATTCGCCTTCAGCTGGAGGGGGGCTTCGTAGAAGCCCAGGCTGCGGTCGAAGGCGAGCTCGAGCTCGTTGCCTTTGAGCTCACCTCCAGCATGGACCACGGGTCGGTACACCAGCACCCAGCGCCGGTCGTGGGCGATGGGAGGGCCGGACACCAGCCGGTGATGCACGGGGTCGAACAGGCGGATGACCTCTCCGTGAACATAAAGAGCGTGGGGGATGAAGATTGGGTCGCCCAGCACCGCGGCGCAGGCATCGGCGATGGAACTCTTTCCATTACCGGGGGGGCCGTAGAGGAAGAGGGCTTGGCGTCCGGTCAGAGCCGTGCCGACGACCTCTATAAGGTGCTCTGGGACCACAAGATGGTTCAGCGCCTGTTTCAGATCCTCTGCAGCGATCGTGGGCGACTCCTCGGACAGAACCCGAGCGCTCTCTAGGTAGTCGTCCAGATGTACGGGCGCGGGGCCGGAGTACTGGTTCAGCTCGAGGATCTCCCTCGCCCGCTCGCGGCCGGCGGTGGTCACCAGGTACTGCAGGCTCTCGGCGAAGTCCGCGCCAGCTCCGTGGGACCCACGGATCCCGGTGGTCGCGCAGTAACCTTCGGAGGCCAGGAAGTTGAGGGCCTCGGCGGCCACACTCCACGGCAGGCACGCCCGTGCCGCGACATCGCGTCCGAGAATGTTGCCGTTGAAGTACATGATCTTGAGGATGAGATCGCTGACAAAGGAGAACGGCAGCCCAAGCTCCTCCAATGAGGCCGGCTGTGGCGGACAGAAGCCAGGGATGCTCTTGGACCGGCCGGTGCTCCACCGGCCGCGAGAGTGCTCCCCGGGGAACTGTGTGATTCGTCCTGATGGTTGAGGGTTCATAAATGTCCTGTGGCCTGTAAGGTAGCTGGTCCGGCGGCGCGGGACGTGTCGGCGCGACCACGATAGCGACCTATAAAGAAACGCCGGAGTAACGCGAAGCACCCGGCGGCGGAGTTATTTGGTGGGGGAGTACGAGACCCACCTGCCGCATGTCTCCCCAAAGGGTCAGCCCGTCGGTCGTTCGGCGGCGGAGCCAGGTGGAAGCTGGGCGAATCACACGTCCTCCTTTTCGCCCGCAGCCTTTCAGGAGGAAGCCAACTTCCAGCGGTGCCTCAGCCCTTGCGTCCATGTCCCGGCTTTCCTGCAGCCCCAACGCCGCCGTTACCGCCGGGGTGAGTGGGCGTCGGAGGATGCGGCGGGTGCGTTGGGTGTGGGGAGTGGGTCGGATGCGTGGGGGAGCCGCTGGGGGTAACCTCCCTGCCTGAGGTGGGGGGGGATGCATGCCCAGAGCCGGGAGTGTGGCGAGGTTTGGCAGACCCTTTGCCGGAGTCTCCGGAAGTGGGGCTGGGGCATTCCCGTCCGCTGTCCACTGGGGACCGAGAAGCGGTCGGGGACAGACAAGGCCCGGGAGATGTGACAGGCCCTGAGCTTGAGTGGGTACCCGGGGGTTGCCCCAACTCGTGAACTGCGGCCGCCACCGTCCCGCCCGCAAGGAGGGCGCCTGTGGCAATCGCGACGATCCCGACTCGCGTGATCCGGTGCCCCCACAGGCGGGCACCGGCCGGGGTGTGAGCAGCTGCGCTGCGCTGCAGCCGCTTATATCTCGGCTCCGCAGGGCCGGGGCCGGAGGCCGCTGGCGACATGCGGCTGCGCAGTTCTGCCTCCAGCCACTGGTCGAACTTGTCAGCCATCTGGAGCACCGCGCATCGGCTGGGGGTGAAGAAGCTGGTCTGGTGGGGGCGTCGGGCCCGACTCCTCAACCAGTTCGGTGTTGAATCCGTCCAGCTCAGCCACCAACCGACGTTTGGCCGCTGCCAGCCGGGAGGCCACTGTCCGCTCCGGAACGCCGAGCGCGGTCGCGATCTCCCGGTTACTGTAGCCATGAAGGTGGCGCAGAACGATCACCACCGCCTGTCGCGCCGGAAGACGGCGGAGCCCGTCGACCAGATCGAGCGCGTCGGTAGAGCTGGCGGCATCCGGGACGGGAGACGGTCGACCGAGCCTCCGCACCGTCTCTCCCACCTGGCGGAGACTCTGGCGACGGCGGTGTGAGATGGCCACATTGATCGCTATTCGGTGCAGCCAGGCAGCAGCCGGGGCCTCTGGCCGAAAGCTCGGCCAGGCGGTGTAGGCTCGCTCAAAGGTCTCCTGGACACAGTCCTCCGCCTCTGCGGGGTCGCGGAGCACTGCGGTCAGGGTCTGGAGCAGCTTCCCCCGATACTCCCGGTAGAGGCGCTCGAAATCCATATCCGAACCAGGTCGATATTGATCCCGCAGCACGTGCTCCAGTTTGCACGACTGGCGCGCAATCTGAGCTCGGCAGAGCCGGGTCCGGTGGTGCCGAAACGGTTACGAGGCTTCACAGATCGGAGGAATCAGGTCACGTAGTCGACCGCCGTCGCGGTGATGTGCGTGGGACCGAGATTGAAGAAGCCCCCGAAGCTCACGTACGGAACCGTCACCTCCACCTGGCAGCCCTCGGTGTTGGCGTTCAGCCCGGAGGCCGCCGATGGTGTGGCGGCAGAGACGGTCATCGTGGCTGCGGTGATGGAGCTGGCGAGTGGTCCGGCGGCCGCCTGGGCCGCGCTCACCATGCCAGCAGGAGCTGGGGCGCCTGAGCACTGCGGTGTCGGGGTGGCTCCCGCGAAGTTCGCCGAGGCGACTCCCCACCGGGCGGCCGCTTGGGCCGAGTCGTTGGCCACCTGAACCTCAAAGACGTATGTCGTGGCGCTGAAGACGCCGATCAGAAGGGCGAAGAATACTGGCGCCACCAAAGCGAACTCAACCATGGTCGCTCCGAACTGGTGCCTGGGCCGGGGTGGTCGATTGGTGGTGTCCCTCACGGCACTATGAGAATGGTGGAAGAGGCCCGGATGTTGACCGGCCCAGGTATTCCCGGGGTGAGCATCGGCAGGTCACAGACGACCGTCACCTGTTGATTGAACGGTGTGGTAGCAGGGGTGCTGCTCTCCGTCGGGTTGATGGTGACCTGTAGATCGCCCGGAGGGCACACCAGCAGGCCGCGCCCGGCGTTCTCCTCCGCGATGGTCTGGAGCGCCGCCTGGTTGTAGCCGTCCGGGTTGTTGGCGGCGTAGAGGGCAGCCTGTCTGGAGGCGTCGGAGATCTGGATGCCAACGAAGAACGCTCTGGTCAGGTCAATCCCGCCCGACATGAGCACGAGCAGGATCGGGAGGACGATCGCGAACTCCACCAGGCTCTGGCCGCGTTTGGCGCTTTTAGTTGACCAGCTGGACACCGGTTGCCTCCGAGGCGAGGTTGAAGGGGGCGTTGTCGCATTGGGGGGCGGACGTAGTCGAGCAGAGCAGGACGTTCCCGGTGACCGAACCGACCTGGAGGACCACTCCTTCCAGGTTGAAGTCGCCGCCACCCGAGCAGGAGTTCACCGTGATCTGGACCTGGATGATTCCCAGCACTTCGAGATTGATGTTCGCCCCGCCTCCTTTGACCGCTTTCACCAGCGGGACGTCTACGACATCGCCCACCGCTATGTTCGATGGCCACTGTCCGCAGGCGGACCCGCCCTGCCAGGGCCCGGAGGTAACCCCTGACGCGACCTGAACGGTGCACGTGGGCTTGGAGCCGGGCGGGCAGGGGAGGAACCCCTTGAAGTTGGCATCCTTGACCTGGTTGCAAGCGGTGTCCCAGCCCCCTGATCCCTTCTTGTTGGCCAACAGGACCGTGTCGCCCGGGACGACCTGCCCGTTGACCAGGGCGGGGTCTCCGGGGTTGATCAGAGGCCCTGAGACGCATGCCACGAACGGGATGACCGTTCCGGAGGTGAGGACCCCAAAGGCGGCTGTGGAGGTTGCCTGCTCGCTTGCCCTGTTGATCCCGACGATCTGGAGCACCAGGGTCTGATGGTTGTTTCCGGCCTGTACCCTGACGCCCATCGGTCCCGCCCAGGTGCCTGGTCCGGATGAAGAGATGCAGAAGGGACCGCCGTAGGAGGCGACGGCTCCGACGTCGGTCAAGGTACTCCCGACGTACTCCACGTAGTCCACCGTTGGCAGGCTCGTGGCTTTGCCAGAGGCGGCGGCCGCGCTGTCGGCTATGGCGGTGACTGCCGAGCTTATAGCCGAATTCGAATAGGGCAGGATCCCGGAGCTAAGACAGGCGTGGAAATCGGCTGCCAACAGGGAGGCGCCGGTCGTCGAGGCGGTGTCGGAACCGGCCTGGAGGGAGCGCTGATCGACGTAGCTCGTGCCCGCGTCAACCGCCAGTCCGACCACCGCCACCAAAGCGATTGCGGCGATCGCGAACAGCACGGTCACCTGGCCCCGCTCTGAGCCTGACTTTTGACGAATCACCGGTGGGTCTCCTTCGCTGGTGGTGGCTGCGCGGGATCCGCGCTCTGCCCCTGGTGGTTGATGGTCGATGCGCCTGCTACGGGCCGCCGGGGCGTGGCCCTTTTAGCGCCAGGTACTACTGTCGTTGGCCCGAGAAGTCCGCTGGCCCCAGGTGCTGTGAGACCTAAGTCGTATCGGTGACGCCCAGTGGGTCGGTCGCTCGGGCCACCGTCGCCTGAATAGACGTTGGCGTTAGCCGAGCTACTGGCGCTTGCCACCGAGCCGTGGCCCGATTCGACCGCGCCTCGGGTTGGGGACGAGATAGACGGCGAGGTGAGCGGCACTCCCTGGCCCAAGGTGTGGGAGGCCAGCGCCAGCCCGCCAGCCGCCGCAGTCAAGACAGCGGCACCTGCCCCGAACTTGATGAGCCCGCTGCCCCAGCAGCTGACGAGTCCGGGACGCCCTGGTGCACCTGGGGCCAGCGGAAGCTCCGGCCAGATACGATTGTCGGCGCCAAGAGCGCCCAGGCTGCGGCTGAGTTCGGCCGTCAGCCAGCGGTCGAGGCCTGGCTCCGACAGGGTCGACAGATTCAGGATCACGATTGTAGAAACGCCCGGCCCCCCCGCCATACCCGACGTCGCGTGCAACGAAGTTGTCAAATCTGCTCTGCCGGACCCAAGGGGAGTAGGAGTGTGGGCCCCCGCCGCTCTCTAGGCCCGGGGTCGCGGGAGGCCCCGAGATTGACCGGAGGGGACGGGAGCTATATACTGGCGCAAGCCTGGCTCGGCCAGGCGTTTTTGTCTGGAGAGTCGTCCGGTGCCTGCCACCATAATTACCCTACAGTGCGGCGAGTGCCGCGAGCGCAACTACACCACCCAGAAGAACAAGCGCAACGATCCGGATCGGCTGGAGTTGCGTAAGTACTGTCGTAGGTGCCGACGCCACACCGCCCATCGCGAGACCAAGTAGGGGGGCGTCAGCCTGTAGCTCAAAGGGGCGTAGCTCAGCTGGTAGAGCAGCGGTCTCCAAAACCGCAGGTCGCGCGTTCGAATCGTGCCGCCCCTGCAGAACAAGTGAGCGGCTGAGAGGATCCACATTTGGCTAACGTCGCAAGCGACACATCCCCGGAGCGGGGTGAGTCGGGGAGTTACTTAAAAGAGGTATGGAGCGAACTTCGAAAGACGGTCTGGCCGACCTGGCCGGAGCTCCGTCAGATGACCGGCGTGGTGATTGTGACCGTGGTGCTGATGGCAGCCTTCCTGGGGCTGGTGGACTTCGGGCTGACAGCCGCCTTGGCGCCACTCTATACCACTACATCCACGCCGGCGGCGACGCCAACACCCACCGCCGTCGTCACGCCAACACCCTCGGTTTCACCAGTGCCATCAGCTACTCCGAGCGCCGCCGCCAGTGCCACACCTTGAACACGCCATGAAGTCATCGGGAGCTCAGCCGTGACCGCTGCGAATACCTCAGAAGTGACCGAACAAGCTAGTTGGTACGTGATCCACGCCTACTCGGGTCACGAGGACAAAGTTAAGGCGAACCTGCTAAAGCGGGTGGAATCGATGGACATGCACGACCAGATCTTTGAGGTGCTCGTGCCCACCGAGGAGGTCTTGGAGATCAAAGACGGCCAGCGCCGCCACGTCTCCAAGAGGATCTTCCCCGGGTACATCCTGGTCCGCATGGTGATGTCCGACGAGTCCTGGTATGTGGTTCGCAACACTCCGGGGGTCACCAGCTTTGTCGGCTCGGGGACCCATCCGGTGCCGCTGCACGAGACCGAGATGCGGTCGATCCTGCACCAGATCGGCGGGGACGTAGCGACCAAGGTCCAGGTGGAGTTCAAGGAAGGCGACTCAGTGCGGGTCGTGGACGGGCCCTTCACGGACTTCCATGGCAAGGTCGGCGAGATCAACGCTGAGAAGGGAAAGCTCAAGGTTATGGTGAACATGTTCGGCAGGGAGACTCCGGTGGAGCTCGACCTGCTCCAGGTGGAGCGGTTGCGCTAGGAGGCTGATAGATGGGCAAGAAGAAGGTTAAGACAGTGCTGCGCCTCGCCATCGAGGCCGGCAAGGCAAGCCCGGGGTACCCAATTGGGCCAGCGCTGGGGCAGCACTCGGTGAACATCATGGAGTTTTGTCGAGCGTACAACGAGCAGACCGCCACGCAGGCGGGACTGGTCATCCCGGCCGAGATCACGATCTATGAGGATCGCACCTTCACCTTCGTGACCAAGACCCCCCCTACGGCGGACCTGATCAAGCGGGCGGCGGGAATCCCGAAGGGTTCCTCAAAGCCTCCCCGGGAGCAGGCCGGCGAGCTCACCCGCGCCCAAGCTTTGGAGATCGCCCAAACCAAGCTGCCGGACGTCAACTCCGGGGACCTCGAAGCGATTGCGAAGATGGTGGAGGGCACGGCGCGCTCCATGGGAGTCAAGGTAACAGCCTGAGAAATTGGGTGGGAGGGCGCCTGGCGCCCGATTGCACCACCCGGAGGAAGTTCGATGTCAGCAGGTCACGGCAAGCGCTACCAGGCAGCGGTGAAGCTCCTGGAAGGCAAGGAAGTGGTCGAGCCGCGTGAGGCGATCACGCTGGTGAAGCAGGTCAACAGCAGCGACTTTCCAGGGACTGTGGAGTTGCACGTGCGGCTGGGGGTTGACCCTCGCCACGCCGACCAGATGGTTCGCAGTAGTGTTGTGCTCCCCCACGGAACCGGCAAGTCGCGCCGAATCGCGGTCTTCGCCCAGGGTGAGAAGGAGCGCGAGGCCAGAGATGCCGGAGCCGACATCGTGGGAGCTGAGGATTTGGTCAAGCGGGTCCAGGATGGCTTCACCGACTTCGACGTGGCGCTGGCGACCCCCGACATGATGGGATCGGTTGGGCGGCTGGGGAAGATCCTCGGACCTCGGGGACTAATGCCGAATCCCAAGGCCGGGACAGTGACCTTTGACATCGCCCGCGCTATCAAGGAGGTCCAGGCTGGTCGGGTGGAGTTCCGGGTGGACCGCTACGGAATCATTCATGTCCCCGTCGGCAAGACAAGCTTCGACGAGGAAGCGCTGTATGAGAACTTTGCCGCCATGATGGAAGCGATTGTGAAGGCGAAGCCGCCGGCCGCCAAGGGCTCTTATGTCAGGGCTTGCTTCCTTGCCCCTTCTATTGGCCCCAGCGTGCGGGTCGACCCCTTGGCTGCCGGTCGCTTGAGCGCCGCCTAAATCAGCTCCAGGAGGTCGTAAGTGGCGGCCACCGCCGCGAGGTTCGGCGGACTGCGCGCCGCCATGGGGTGGCGCTGATGCGGGGCTCTGGGGAGTCAGCGGATCCCTGGAGCGGCTATACTGCCCTCACGGTTGTAACAGTCGAGTTCGCCGGCACCCGAGACCGCGGGGGCAATTCTGCTCAAACCCCCACCCCGCGCAGGTGAGTTGCAAGCGCGAGCCCTAGGGCTCGTTCGCAACACGCTTGGTATTCGGGTCCGGAGCTCCAGGAGGCCTCCCGAATGATCGCCGGTAAGAAGCACGGTGCAGCTCGGATCCCAGAAGGCAAGCAGCGGGACGTGGCTGAACTGGCCGAGAAGCTCGGCAGGATGCGCAGCGCGGTCCTGACCGACTACCGCGGGCTGACCGTGGAGCAGCTGGAGAGCCTGCGCGGTTCGCTGCGGGTCGAGGGCATCGACTACGTGGTGGTCAAGAACACACTTGCGCGGCGTGCCAGTGAGGAGGCGGGCATCCCGGCTCTGAGCCCACAGCTGATTGGCCCCACGGCGCTCGCGATCAGCTACGACGATCTGAGCGCCCCGGCTCGCGTACTGATGGAGTACGCGCGGACCAACCGGCGGCTGGAAATGGTTCGGGGGGGAATCGCCGAGGGGTCGGTGCTGTCATCAGCAGAGGTCAGGCAGTTGGCAGACCTGCCGTCCAGGGAGGTGCTCATGGCGCAGCTTCTGAGCGTTCTCGAAGCCCCCATGAGTCAATTGGTGGGCCTGTTGGAGGCGCCTGTGCGCGATCTGGTTGGGCTACTGGAAGCAAAGCAAGCCGCCTGACAACGGAGACCGGGGTGTCGCAGGAAGTATTGAGATTGAACTCGCATCAGGCGAAGGAGAGACGGAATGACCAAGGTTAAGGTTGAGGACTTCGTGGAGGCGCTGGCCGACTGGACCGTTCTGGATCTGGTCAACGCCAAGAAGCTGATCGAAGAGAAGTATGGAATCACCGCTGCGGCCCCCGTCGCAGTGGCCGCAGCTCCCGCTGGCGTCAGCCCGGTTGAGGCGGATGAGCAGACCGAGTTCGCAGTTATTCTGACCGCTGCGGGCGACCAGAAGATCGCTGCCATCAAGGCGGTGCGAGAGATCACCGGACTCGGCCTGAAGGAGGCGAAGGACCTCGTCGACGGAGCCCCGAAGGCAGTCAAGGAGGGCGTTTCCCGGGAGGAGGCTGAGTCCGTGGCAAAGAAGATCCAGGAGGCAGGCGCTTCCGCCGAGATCAAGTAATACGGCCCCCCGAACGGTCCGGGAGTCGACTGGCTGGGGTGCCCCAGCAGGTGTACCTTCGCAGTGTGGTAGCATTGAGCTTCCGCCACCTGTGAAGTTCACCCTACGTTTCCGTTTGCCTGGAGAACTTTAGCCAATGCCGCCAATTCGTGCTGCCATGCCTACCGCGCCCGCTCGTCTCAGCTATGGGAAGATCCCGGAGATGCTCCAGGTGGGCAACTTGATCGAGACCCAGCTGAACTCCTTTCGCTGGTTTGTGGAGTCGGGTCTGCGCGAGCTGTTCGATGAGATCAACCCCATCACGGACTACACGGGGAAGAACTACGAGCTGCGCTTCCTCGACTACAGCTTTGGGGAGCCGAAGTTCGACCAGGAGGAGTGCCGCAATCGCGACATGACCTTCGCGGCGCCACTGCGGATCACCACCCGCCTGCACATCAAGACCGGCGAGTCGGCGGGTGAGATCAAGGAGTCGGAGGTCTATTTGGGGGACTTTCCGATGATGACTGGGGAGGGCACCTTCCTGGTCAATGGCACTGAGCGGGTGGTGGTCAGCCAGCTGGTGCGGTCCCCGGGGGTGTACTTCACCGCCGGCGCCGAGCATCCGGTGACCGGGCGGCCACTGTACGCGGTCAAGTTCATTCCCAACCGGGGTGCCTGGCTGGAGATTGAGACCTCCAATAAAGACATCCTCACCGCCAAGATCGACCGCAAGCGCAAGTTCCAGGCAACGACCCTGATCCGCGCCTTGGGGTATCCCAGCGATGACGACATCCGCCAGTTTTTCAGCGAGGTGGATCTGGATCCCGAGCACCGGTACATCGACGCGACCTTGGAGAAGGACCCCAGCCACGACGTCAACGAAGCGCTGATCGAACTCTATCGCAAGATCAGGCCCGGTGACCCGCCAACCGTCGAGAACGCTCGCAACCTGCTGCAGGCTCTTTTCTTCAACCCCCGGCGTTTTGATCTGGGTCGGGTGGGGCGCTTCAAGTTGGACAAGAGGTTGGGCTTTTCGGAGGCCGAGGCCAGGGCGCGCGCCGAGGACAAGGACCTGCGGGTGCTGGCCCATGAGGACTTCATCAACATCATCCGTCGCCTCATCGACCTCAACAACGGCCACGGCGAGGCCGATGACATCGACCATCTGGGGAACCGACGCGTTCGCGCTGTGGGAGAACTCCTGCAGAACCAATTCCGGACCGGGCTGCTCAGGATGGAGCGCATCATCAAAGAGCGGATGACGATCTGCGACGCGACTACGGTCACGGCGGCCTCTTTGATCAACGCCCGGCCGGTGGTGGCGGCGATCAAAGAGTTCTTCGGCTCCAGCCAGCTGTCGCAGTTCATGGACCAAACCAATCCGCTGTCCGAGCTCACGCATAAGCGACGCCTCTCGGCGCTTGGGCCTGGGGGGCTGTCCCGCGAACGGGCGGGGTTCGATGTTCGTGACGTCCACCACAGCCACTACGGCAGAATCTGCCCGATTGAGACCCCCGAAGGGCCGAACATCGGGCTGATGGGGTCACTTGCCACCTTCGCCCGGGTCAACGATTTCGGCTTCATTGAAACGCCCTTCCGGCGCGTGTATCACTCGATGGCTCTCAGCGTCGATGCCGATCGGCTGCTGGGTCGCCAGCTGCGGGAGGAGGCAGCCGGGCTGGCGGCGGGGACCGTGCTGACGCGCGAGGACGTCCAGGCGCTCTCCGCTGCGGGCCTCAACGAGGTCAAGATCATCCCGTGGGTGACCAATGAGATCTACTTCCTCTCCGCCGACGAAGAGGACAAGTACACGGTCGCTCAGGCGAACGCCCCGATCTCGACTGCGGGTGGTTTCGAGGTCGAGCACACCCCGGCGCGGACCAGGCACACCTTCAAGGATGTGCCGGTGACAGACGTTGACTTCGTCGATGTCTCGCCGAAGCAGATCGTGTCGGTGGCGACGGCGATGATCCCGTTCTTGGAGCACGATGATGCCAACCGGGCGCTGATGGGCTCGAACATGCAGCGCCAGGCGGTGCCCCTGGTGGCGAGCGACTCGCCGGTGGTGGGGACGGGCATGGAGCTTTACGCGGCCAAGGACAGCGGGGAGTTGATCACCGCCCCCCAAGCCGGCACGGTGATCGGCATTAATGTGCCCTTAGCCGAGGTCGACCGCGACCGCGTGCGGGTGGTGCGCAGCGGGCAGGATAGCGGTCTCGGCATCCTATTTCACCCTGATGGCAAAGGGAGCGACGTCTGGTACGGGGTGCATAAGTTCGTGCGCAGCAACCAGGGGACCTGCCTGTCACAGAAGGTGATCGTTGACCCGGGAGACCACGTGGAGGCGGGCGCAGTGCTGGTCGACGGCCCGGCCACAGACCGTGGTGAGTTGGCGCTTGGCCAGAACGTCCTGGTGGCTTTCATGCCCTGGGAGGGCTACAACTACGAAGACGCCATCTTGATCAGCGAGTCGGTGGTGCGCGAGGACAAGTACACCTCAATCCATATTGAGGAGTTTGAGGTGGAGGTCCGGGAGACCAAACTCGGTCCGGAGGAGGTATCCCGCGAACTGCCCAATGTGGGTGAGGAGAGCCTTCGCAATTTAGACGAACGCGGGATCATCTACATCGGCGCGGAGGTTCAGCAGGGCGACATTCTGGTGGGTAAGACCACCCCCAAGGGCGAGTCCGAGCTGTCTGCGGAGGAGAGGCTGCTGCGGGCGATCTTCGGTGAGAAGGCGAAAGAGGTCCGAGACAGCTCGCTGCGAGTACCGCACGGGGAGCGCGGCGTGGTGGTCGACGTGAAGCACTTCAGTCGCACCGCCAAGGACGAGCTGCCTGCCGGGGTCAACGAGATGGTCCGGATCTACGTGGCCCAGAAGCGGAAGATCAGTCAGGGCGACAAGATGGCCGGGCGTCATGGCAACAAGGGTGTCATCGCCAGGATCATGCCAATTGAGGACCTGCCATTTTTGCCGGACGGCACACCGGTAGAAATCGTTCTCAACCCTCTGGGGGTCCCCAGCCGAATGAACCTAGGGCAGGTGCTGGAAACCCATCTCGGATGGGCCGCATCGGCGCTGGGGATCAAGGTGGCTACCCCAGTCTTCGATGGCGCCTCAGAGGCGGAGATTGAGAACGAGCTGGAAAGGGCGGGCCTGCCCAGAGATGGGAAGGTGGTACTGCGGGACGGGAGAACGGGCGAGGCCTTTGATCAGCCCATCACCGTCGGGATCATCTACATGCTGAAGCTTCACCACTTGGTGGAGGACAAGATCCACGCGCGGAGCACAGGTCCTTACAGCCTGGTCACCCAGCAGCCGCTGGGTGGGAAGGCGCAGTTCGGCGGGCAGCGGTTCGGAGAGATGGAGGTCTGGGCGCTGGAAGCCTACGGCGCCAGCCATATCCTCCAGGAGATTCTGACCATCAAGTCCGACGACATCGTGGGCCGAGTCAAGGCTTACGAGGCGATCGTCAAGGGCGACAACACCCTCGACGCCGGCATCCCGGAGTCCTTCCGGGTCTTGGTCAAAGAGCTTCAGGGGCTCGGCCTAGGCGTCGAGATCATGTCTGAAAACGAAGAGCAGATCGTATTTGCCGAAGATGACATGCCGGACATGCCACTTGGACTGGGCATCAATCTGGAACGCGACGAACGTGACGATGCCGAGGACATCGGCCGATAAGAGTGACACCAATCCTCCGAACCTTCGCCGGCGCGGCCAATTTCGGCGAGCTGGCCGCACCCGGATTCCCGCTCATCCACCAATTCGCCAGGAGGCGGACAGGCCTTGCTTAAGCTTGAGAACTTCGATGCCCTGAAGCTGTCCCTCGCTAGCCCCGAGACCATTCTTTCGTGGTCTCACGGAGAGGTGACCAAGCCGGAAACGATCAACTACCGGACGCTCCGCCCGGAACGCGACGGCCTCTTCTGCGAGAAGATCTTTGGGCCGACCAAGGACTGGGAGTGCCACTGCGGCAAGTACAAGCGGTACCGCTACAAGGGCATCATCTGCGACAAGTGCGGCGTCGAGGTGACCCGGAGCAAGGTGCGTCGGGAGCGTATGGGCCACATTCGTCTGGCCAGCCCGGTGTCCCACGTGTGGTACTTCAAGGGAATTCCCAGTCGGCTCGGGCTGTTGCTGGACATGTCGCCGCGCAATCTCGAGAAGGTGCTCTATTTCGCCAACTACATAGTCACCAGGGTGGACGAGGACGCTCGGACGGAAGCTCTGAAGTCCTTCGACCCTGATCACAGCGAGCGGGTCACTCAGCTGCGGAAGAGCGCCGCTGAAGAGCTGGAGGCGTTCCTTCAAGCCCAGGACCTTCGGCTCCAGGAGGTTGAGAAGGCCGGCGAAGAACAGGCCGCATCTCTGGCCGCCACCGCGGAGGCACGGCGCGAGAAGCTGGAGTCGGAGGCGGAGTCTCTGTCTCAGCGCATCGAAGCCGGCCTAGGCAAGAAGGCGCCGAGCGACATGACTCTGAAGGATGGTGACCGCAAACAGGTGATCGTTAAGCGGGGGACCCAACTCACGGACGAGCACTCTGCGCAGCTTTCCGAGATTCTCCGGTCGATGCTGGCCGACATCGGCGAAGAGGCGACCGGAGCAGCGAGCCGCCTTCGGGAGCGAACCGCGTCGGAGGCAGCTGCGATTCGAACCGAGATGGACGCGCGGCGTGCCGGTGGGGGTGCCGTTGGCGAGGAGGAGCTCGCGCGCGTCCGAGCTGAGCTGGACGACACGAGGTCGCGTCTTGAAGGGCTCACCGTGCGGCAGTTGCTGACAGATGCCGAGTATCGAGACTACAGCGAGAAGTTCGGAGGGGTGTTCAAAGCGGCTATGGGGGCTGCTGCCATCAAGACCATGCTCGACGCCCTCGATCTGGCGGCTGAGTCCGTACATCTGCGGGAGGAGTTGCTGTCCACCAGTGGCCAGCGCAAGCAGAAGGCGGTCAAGAGGCTCCGAGTGGTGGAGGCTTTCCGTAAGAGTGAGACCGCCCCAACCTGGATGATCCTCGAGGTGCTTCCAGTGATCCCGCCGGAGCTTCGCCCGATGGTCCAGCTAGACGGTGGGAGATTCGCGACGTCGGACCTCAACGATCTGTATCGCCGCGTGATCAACCGCAACAACCGTCTTAAGAGGTTGCTTGAGCTGGGAGCGCCGGAGATCATCGTGCGCAATGAGAAGCGGATGCTCCAAGAGGCGGTGGACGCCTTGATCGACAATGGGCGCCGTGGCCGCGCCATCACGGGGACCGGAAATCGCAAGCTGAAGTCATTGAGCGACATGCTCAAGGGAAAGCAGGGGCGCTTTCGCCAGAACCTTCTCGGCAAGCGGGTCGATTACAGCGGACGCTCTGTGATTGTGGTCGGACCGGAGATGAAGTTGAACCAGTGCGGATTGCCCAAGCGCATGGCGCTGGAGCTATTCAAGCCGTTCGTCATGCGCGAACTTGTGAGCCAAGGTTTCACTCAAAACATCAAGAGCGCCAAGCGGATGGTGGAGCGCGTGCGTCCCGAGGTGTGGGATGTCCTGGACCAGGTGATCCAGGACCACCCCGTGCTTCTAAACCGGGCGCCGACGCTGCACCGTCTCGGGATCCAGGCGTTCATGCCGATGCTGGTGGAGGGGTCTGCCATCCAGATTCATCCGCTGGTGTGCACCGCTTTCAACGCCGACTTCGATGGCGACCAGATGGCTGTTCATGTTCCGCTGTTCAGTGGGGCGATCGCTGAGGCCAAGAACCTCATGATGTCGTCCAACAACATCCTCTCCGCCAGTGACGGGAACCCAGTCGTTGCCCCGTCTCAGGACATGGTTCTTGGTGCCTACTGGCTGACTGTCGAACGTGAGCCACTGAAGAAGCGGGAGGATGGCCACCTGCATGGCTACTCGTCGCCGGAGGAGGTGCTTCTGGCCTACAACACTGGAACTATCTCGGCCCATGAGCCGGTCCGAGTCCGCCTTCCCAGATGCAAGGTGGAGGTGGTTCCGCCAGGAGAGGACCCCGAGCAGCCGGTGATGCTGAGAACCACCCCGGGACGCGTGCTCTTCAACGAGGTGTTGCCGCTGGCGCAGCCGGTACGGGAAGGCGCCGACGCGGACCCCATGGTCTTTCAGAACCGGGCATTCGACCGGAAGGAGCTGCGAACGCTGGTGGCAACCTGCTTCCGCCTCTATGGGAATCAGGTAACCGCCGAAGTGGTGAACGAAATCAAGCGCGTTGGTTTTGCCTTCGCCACCAAGTCGGGCACCACCATGTCAGCCATGGATATCAAGACACCGCCGGAGAAGGCGGGCATCATCGCGGCAGCGGACGGGGCCGTGGACGAGGTGACTCTCCAGCATCGTCGGGGCCTCATCACAGAGGACGAGCGGTATGGGAAGACCGTGGAGATCTGGACCCAGGCCACTGATGCGGTGACCCAGGCCACGATGCGCCACTTCGACCCTTTCTCCTCGGTGCTTCTGATGTCCCAGTCCGGAGCACGTGGGTCGGTGCAGCAGATTCGTCAGCTCGCCGGAATGCGAGGACTGATGGCGGACCCCACCGGGCGGATCATCGACATGCCGATCAAGGCCAACTTCTCTGAAGGCTTGGCGGTGCTTGAGTACTTCATCTCCACCCACGGTGCGCGCAAGGGTCTGGCAGACACCGCCCTCAGGACCGCCGACTCTGGCTACCTCACCCGGCGCTTGGTGGATGTTGCCCAGGACGTGATCGTTCGAGAGGAGGATTGCGGCACCAATTCCGGAGTCTGGCTGTCGGACATGAGCCAGGAAGGGGAGCCGTTCTTGGAGCGGATTCAAGGCCGGGTCGCGGCAGCGGAAGTTACCGATCCCGCAGGCAGGGTTCTAGTTGCCGCTGGTGAGGAGATTACCGATGCTCTGGCGCGCGAGGTAGTGGCGGCGGGCATCGAGCGAGCCAGGGTGCGCAGCGTGCTCACCTGCTCTGCGCGAAGTGGGGTCTGCCGCCTTTGCTATGGGCGCAATCTGGCGACCGGAAAGCTGGTCGAGATCGGGGAGGCTGTGGGGGTCATTGCCGCCCAGTCCATCGGCGAGCCAGGAACTCAGCTCACCATGCGTACCTTCCACACAGGTGGAGTTGCGGGACTTGACATCACGCAGGGTCTTCCGCGTGTCGAGGAGCTCTTCGAGGCGAGGATTCCCAAGGGCAAGGCGACGCTCGCGGAAGCTGGTGGTACGGTTGAGGTTATCCGTGCGGACGGGGCTCGCAGGGTGCGCGTGGTCAGTCACGAGGAGTACGAGATCAGCCAGTCCGTTGAGAAGGGGCTCGAGCTGGACCCGGCCATCGCCGAGGGCGCGCTCGTAGGAGAGGGTCAGGTGCTGGCGCGCGGCACCAAGTCCGGCAAGGCCGTCAGCCTGCAGGCGAGAATTGGAGGCAAGGTCACCGCGCTCAAAATCGGCGCTTCCGGAGGCGAGATCAAGATCCGGGCCCTCGAAGAGGAGGTCAAGGAGTATCCCGTGGCTCACGGAGCGCAGCTCAGGGTCGCCGACGGAGATGAGGTGAAGGCCGGCGATGCGATCACCGCCGGTTCGGTGAGCCCGCAAGAGCTCCTCTATATCAGCGGGCGAGAGGCAGTTCAGGACTATCTGGTCCGCGAGGTGCAGAAGGTGTACCGCTCGCAGGGCGTTGACATCAACGACAAGCACATCGAGGTGATCGTCCGGCAGATGATGCGCAAGGTGCGGGTCGAGTCGGGCGGCGACACCGAGCTGCTCCCCGGCGAGATCGTCTCGCAGTGGGAGTACGATCAGGCAAACGCGGAGGTGCTCGCCGAAGGCGGGGAGCCCGCCATCGCCGCCACGGTGCTGCTGGGGCTTATCAAGGCGGCACTTAACACCGCGAGTTGGTTGTCGGCGGCGTCGTTCCAAGAGACCACCAGGGTCCTGACGGAGGCAGCAATCTCCGGTAAGGTCGACCGCCTGCGCGGCCTCAAGGAGAACGTGATCATCGGCAAGCTGATTCCGGCGGGTACCGGGCTGGACTACTACCGCAAGCTACGGGAAGAGGCAGTCAAGTATTTGGAGGAGGCGGAGGTCACCGCGGGGTCTTCCGCTGTGGTGGTAGAGGCAGCGGACACCACGGAATTCGCTCCTTCTGAGGCCATGGCCGCGCTGGAGCCCTCAGTCGACTGAGCGCTGAGATGGGAGAGCTGGTCGGGCGCGGTCGGACCAGCTCTCCCGAGCCATTGGCTCGGCTCAGCCTTCGCCGGGAATATTAGCCGCGAACGTCCCGGGCCGTCGCCTCGAAGTTGTCCACGTAGCGCTGGACGTCGCCCTCGCTGTGCGGGACGGATAGGGTCCAGTTCTCCTCCGCTCCCGGGGCCATTAGAACTCCCCGGTTGCACTGGTACAGCCAAGCGAGGTAGGCAAGGGACTTGTCGATCTCCAGATAGTCACGATAGTTGCGAACCTGGGCGGCTCGATAGGTCATGCCACCCCTGGCTCCCATCGTGATCACATGAAATGGGAGTTCGACCTCGGTGATGACCCGGTCAAGCCCCCCCCCTCCAGAACCTCATCGAGGGCATCGAAGTGAGAGTAGGCCATCGAGGTGAGGATCTCGGTCAGGGTGACGCGCGGGGCCGCCATCGTGAGCGGGTTGGCGTTGAAGGTGCCCATCTGGCTGACGCGCCCTTCCGAGATGAGTTCCATGATGTCGGACCTACCGCCCACCGCACCACACGGCAGGCCCCTGTGAGGACCCCGTTATGTGAGCCAGGTGATCTGGCCCCCTTTTTCTGGACTCGGTTTGTGAGAATCGAGCAGTTCAGAAGGGAGATGGTCATGCCCAAGGTATACGCGGCAGAGTTCCGCCGACGGGCAGTCGCCCTGGTCCGATCGGGGAGA
>Ga0307372_10004312_pt1 | contig 22070 bp, 16 predicted proteins | sample OX1MG_FD_202533 | JGI IMG/M metagenome (GOLD analysis project Ga0307372, IMG submission 202533) | Soil microbial communities from Risofladan, Vaasa, Finland - OX-1 | ecosystem: Environmental > Terrestrial > Soil > Coastal area > Acid sulfate soil | place: Finland: Risofladan, Vaasa | collected...
CCACCAGCGGGATCCGAAATACCTTGCAGAGAGGTGCCAGGAGGCTCGTCACCGCGCAGCGGACTTGCTGGACGTGGATGAGGTCGAAGCGGCGGCGCATGAAGTAGCCGAGCTGGGGGATGGGGTTGCTCTTGTCACGTCCAGAGGCGGGCAGCACGACCATCTCGAGGCCGTCCGCGACCCGCTCGGAGTAGGCCGGTCCAAAGGTAATGAAGGTCACCTCGCAGTGGGCCCGCAGCGCCCGCGCCAGCTGGTGGGGGTAGCGGTCCCCTCCGCCGATCACCTGGAACTCGTCCGCGAACCAGGCGGGGACGACGATGGCGACCCTCACCCGGGCGCCGCCGGTCCGGGCCTCAGCAGGGTGATCAGGAGCCCGATGTCCCCCCTCAGGCGGCGGCCCTCGGCCAGCCAGAGGAGGGCGCAGTAGAGGACCCCCATGCTTAGGGCGGTCAGGACCAGCTCGAGCAGGTCGCCAGGGACGAGCCGAGTCACCGCGTAGCCGGCAGCGCCGGTGACGACCGACGCCGCCAGTGGGAGACGGATGGCGGACCAGATCCGGACCGGCGCCACCCGGCGGACCATGATCCAGGCGGCCGCAGTCGCCACCAGCCGGGTGACCAGGAAGGCGACGGCGATTCCGACGAAGCCCTCGAACCGAACCAGCGCCCAGGCCAGTATCAGTGTCGCGCCCGTCCAGGCGGCGTTGAGGACCAGCGTCTCCCGCACCCGGCCGACCGCATTGAGTGCCGAGACCAGCGGCGTTGTCAGGTTGGCGGCCGCCCATTGCAGGGCGAGCAGGTAGAGCGGCAGCAAGGCGGGCAGCCACTTGTCGGAGAAGACGAAGTGGATGAGCCAGGGCGCCAGCGCCAGCAGGGTGACCTCGACCGGGACCGCGACCAGGAAGAGGGCGCGGATGGACGCCTCCAAGGCGCGGCCGAAGGCAGTCGGGTCGTGCTGCATGCGGGAGAGGCTTGGGAAGCTGACCCGGCCGACGACCTGGGCCATCTGGCCGGGGACCCCGGACAGGGCCAGCGCCCAGTTCAGGTAACCGACGGCGATGGTTCCGACCAGCACCCCGCCAAGGATCGGGATCAGGTAGTCACGGAAGAGGTAGGTGAGCCAAGTCAGCTGGAAGGGCAGCGCAAACCAGAGCAGACCACCGAGCGCCGCCCGGTCGAGGCCCAGGCCCGGACGCCAGCGAGCCAAGAGGTAGGCCAGAGCAGTGCCGGCGGTCTTGGAGACGAGGACAGCCCAGATGAAGCTCCAGGGCCCGAGACCGGCGACCGCCAGGACGACCGCGGTGATCTGGAAGCTGAGTACGTCGACCACCTCGATCATGGTCAGCCGGCCGTAGAGCAGCCTGCGCTCTAGGACCACGGTGGGCACCGTCCGGATCGAGGCCAACAGACCACCAACCACCATCGCCTGGACGAAGGTCGGCCCCGCCGCACCGAGGTGGTAGAGGCCGGCGATCCAGGGGCTCAGCAGAAGCCCGACGATCGCGAGCGCGCCGAGCAGCGACTGCTGGATGGTGAAGACCGTGCGCAGGTCCTCCGGCCTCACCGCCGCCCGCTTCTGGAGCAGGGCGGCCCCGAGCCCGAAGTCGCTCACCCAGGTCATCAGGACGAGCAGGGCCAGGGTTAGCGCGTAAACACCGAATGAGGCCGGTGAGAGCCGTCTCGAAAGCACGATGTTGGCCGCCAGGCCGACCAGCTGTAGTCCGCCGTAGCGGAGGATCAGAAAGAGGACACCGCGGCTGGCGAGCCTGCCGACCTGGGCTGGTTCCGGGTCCTTCAGCAGGTCACCGGTCGGGGAGCTGTCCACGGCGGTAGGATACCGGCCCTACCGGATCGGGCCGGGCAGGCGGCGGGTATGCTTCCGAAGCAGAAATGACCTCCCGGTGGCCAGTGGTCTTCCTCGACCGCGACGGCGTCATCAACCGCATGCGGCCCGACCACGTCAAGGTCTGGAAGGAGTTTGAGATCCTGCCCGGCAGCGTGGAGGCGGTGGCCCGGATCTCCTCCAGCGGCCGCCGGGTGATCGTCCTCACCAACCAGTCGGTGATCGGGCTCGGCCTCGCCACCGAGGGCACCGTCGAGTGCATCCACCGGCGGCTGCGGGCGCTGGTGGAGGAGGCCGGCGGCCGCCTCGACGGGTTCTTGGTCTGCCCCCACACCCGCGACGACGGCTGCGACTGCCGCAAGCCGGCGCTGGGGCTATTTCGGAAGGCGGAGCGGGAGCTCGGCGTCGACCTCGGCGCCGCCGTGATGGTCGGCGACCAGCCCTCCGACGTAGCAGCCGCCGAGGCGGCGGGCTGCGCCGTCATCGTCATCGACCCGGCCGAGGCGATGGCTGCCAACGGGCACCCGCGGGTCCGGACTCTGGCGGCGGCGGCGGACCTCATCTGTGCCGGTTGAGGCGAGGCCTCCCGACGCCGTCGTCCTCTGCGGCGGGCTCGGCACCCGGCTCCGGCCGGTCCTCAGCGACCGTCCCAAGGCGATGGCGCCCATCCTCGGCCGGCCCTTCTTGGAGTGGCTGCTGCTGCAGGTCGCGGAGCAGGGCGTACAACGGGCGGTACTCGCCTCCGGCCACCTGGGCAGCCAGATCCGCGAGCATTTCCCCGATGGGTTTGCCGGTATCGAGATCCGCCACTCGGTGGAGCGCGTGCCGCTGGGCACCGGCGGGGCGCTGCGCTCGGCGGCCGACCTCGCCACCGGCGGCCGGTTGTTGGTTCTCAACGGGGACAGCTACTGCCGCTTCGACCTCGAGCGGCTGGCGGTCCTCCATAACTCGACCAGGGCTTCGGCGACGCTCTGGTTGGCTCCGGTCGCAAGCCGAGATCGCTTCGGCTCCGTCGCTGTCGACGCAGAGGGTCGGGTGATCACCTTCGGGGAGAAGCTCGAACAGGGCGCGGGGCTGGTCAGCGCCGGCATCTACCTGCTCGAGCCTGAGGTGGTGGCCGCCATCGCGGTCCCCTCCAGCCTCGAGATGGAGGTGCTGCCCGGGCTGATCGGCCGCGGCCTCCACGCCGTCGCCGGCGATTCGCCGCTGGTCGACATCGGGACGCCGGAGACGCTGGCGGGCGCCGAGTCCGAGTTGGCCGGCGAGTTCCACCGCATGGGGGGGGCGCCGTGAGCGAAGCCGAGCGCAAGGTGGTCGACTGGGTCCGGGAGATCGCCGCCCTCCAGGACCGGGTGGCCGACGCCTGCGCCGGCCAGGTGGTGGTCGCGGCGGAAGCCATCACCGAGGCCCTTCGCGCGGGCAACAAGGTGCTGCTCTGCGGCAACGGCGGGAGCGCTGCCGACTGCCAGCACGTAGCGACCGAGCTGGTGAGCCGGCTCTCGGCCGACTTCACGCGCCCAGCGCTGGCCGCCGTCGCGCTCACCACCGACACCTCCTTCCTCACCGGCTATGGCAACGACCATGGCTTCGAAGGCGTCTTCGCCCGTCAGGTCGAGGGACTGGGTCGCCCCGGCGACGTGCTGGTTGCGATCAGCACCAGCGGCCGCTCCCGCAACGTCCGCGAGGCGGTCCGCGTTGCGGCCGAGCGCGGACTCCGCACGGTCGGGCTGCTCGGCGAGGGCGGCCCCCTGACTGAGGAGGTCGAGCTGGCGATCGTGATTCCCGACCGCGACACCCAGCACGTCCAGGAGGCGATGCTGCCGCTCGAGCACGTCCTCTGCTCGCTGGTCGAGAGGTCGCTCTTCAAGGAACCGCGGCCCTGATCTACCGCGCGCGGGCGCCGCTACGTATCAGCTTCTCGGGCGGCGGCACCGACCTCCCGCCGTTCGTCAACGAGCACGGTGGACTGGTGCTCAGCACAACGATCGACCGTCACGCCCACGCCACCCTGCGAATCAGTGAGGAACGGGTCATCCGGGTCCACTCGATGGACTTCGGGTCCAGCCTCGAGCTTCCCCTGGACGAGCCGCCCCCGTTCGACGGCAACCTCGACCTGATCAAGGGGTGCCTACGCCGGTTGAACGTCACCAACGGTGCCCTCGAGCAGGGCCTGGAGCTGTTCCTAGAGACCGAGGCGCCGCCCGGCTCCGGGCTCGGCGCCTCCTCCGCTCTGGTGGTGGCCACCCTCGGCGCCCTGGCCGAATGGCGGCGGCTGCCACTCGACCGCTACGAGATCGCCCGCCTCGCCTGGGAGATCGAGCGACAGGACGTTGGCATCCCCGGCGGGGTGCAGGACCAGTACGCCGCGGCCTTCGGCGGCTTCAACCTGATCGAATTCAAAAGCGAAACCGAGGTGGTCGTCAACCCACTCCGGGTGGAGTCCCGGATCCTCAACGAGCTTCAGTACAACATGCTCCTCGTCTACACCGGGGCAACCCGGGTCAGCGCCAGGATCATCAACTCGCAGATCTCGGGGTTGGCCGACCGAGGTGGTGATGTCACCCGGGCGATGGGGGAGATGAAGGATCTGACGCTCGCCGCCAAGGATGCGCTGCTGACGGGTCGGCTGGCCGACTTCGCGGCCATCCTCCACCGAGAGTGGGAGGCCAAGAAAAGGACCAGTGCCGAGGTCAGCAACCAGCACCTGGACGGCATGTATGGCGAGGCCCGCGAGCTGGGCGCGCTGGGCGGCAAGGTCAGCGGGGCCGGCGGCGGCGGCTTCATGTTCCTCTACTGCCCCTTCGACCGCAAGTCGGCCGTCTCCCGGCGGCTGGTCGAGCTTGGCGCCGAGATCCTGCCCATCGCCTTCCATCCGCTCGGCATGGAGTCCTGGACCTGGTCGGAGTGAAGCGGCTCCTGCGCTCGGCGCATGCGCAGACCATCCCTCCCTTCCGAGCCCTGAAGGCGGAGTTTGGCGACCGCCCGTTCAGCTTGCTCGACGTCGGCTGCGGCAACCACCAGCCGACCAAGACCAAGCGCTACTTCCCGAACTGCGCATACCACGGCGTCGACATCACGCCCGCTTACAACAACGACGAGGCGGACATGGCGGCGATGGAGCGGTTCTGGGAGATGGACCTGACCAGGCTGGAGCTGGACGAGATCCCCGACGCCTACTTCGACGCGCTGGTGATGAACCACGTGATCGAGCACCTGGCCAACGGGGATCGGGTTCTGGCGGGCCTAACGCCCAAGCTGAGGCGGGGCGGGATCATCTACGTCGAGTTTCCAGGGCCCCGGAGCCTCGGGCTGCCGAGCTTGCCCGGAACCTTGAACTTCCACGATGACCCCAGCCACGTGCGCCTTTTCACCGCCGGCGAGATCGCGAAGATCCTTGAATCGAACGGGTGCACGATCCTCGCCGCCGGGACCCGCCGGGTCTGGGCGAGGGTGGCGGCGACACCGCTTGTGATGGCCTATCACCGCCTCCGCCGCGGCACCTTCTTGGGAGGTGCACTCTGGGACTTGACCGGCTTCGCGGAGTTCGTGCTGGCGCGGCGATCGGAGCTCGCTATCGCGTGATCCGTCGGGCCATCGGCGCCCTCGCGATCGCGTCGGCCAGCGCGCCGCTGTTGCTCGGAGCGGTGGTGGAGGCCGTTCGTCGCCCCCTTCTCTTCCTCGATGGCGACTTCGCGATCGACGAGCTGGCCCTGAACCGCTCGGCACACCTCACCCAGCTGGTCGGTAACTACTCCCGCTTCGGCTGGAGTCACCCCGGCCCCTCCTGGTTCTACGCCCTCGACTTTGTCTATGCGCCCTTCGGCCGGCCCAGCTGGGCGTTCGTGGCCGGGATGCTGCTCCTGAACGGCATCGCATCCGGGCTGGTCGTCGCCGTCGCCTGGAGGGCCCGCGGTGCGATCCTCGCCGTGGTCGCCAGCGCCTTGCTGCTTTTGTATCAGGGAGGGATCGGCGAGATCCTGTTCCGAGACCCCTGGCCACCCTACGCGGTGATTCTTCCAATGGCTCTTCTGGTGGTCTTGGCCGCCGCCGGCGCCGCCGGCTCGAACTCTTCCCTGGCCTGGACCTTGGTCGCTGCGTCCTACCTTTCACAGACGCACATCGGCACCACTCCCACCGTTGCCGCCATGTTCGCCGCGGCTGCTGCAATCCGGATTGTCAGGGCGCTGGCGGCGCGCCGGGACGGCGGGCTCCGCGCCCAACCCGCTGGCCGCGCAGACCGGGTGCTGGTGGTCGCCGGTGTGGCGCTCGCTGCGCTGATGTGGATGCCGCCGCTGGTCGACGAGCTCACCGGCCGCCCGGGAAACCTGACCCTGATCTGGCAGTTCTTCACGACGCCCCACCCGACCCACCGCTACCTGGCGGCCCTGTCCGTGCTCGGTAGATTCCTCTCGGTCGTCCAGCTGGGAAGCCTGGGCACGCTCAACAGCCAGGACCTGGCGGCGGTCTCGGCAGCCAACCTCGTCTATGCGGCTGCTGCGGCGATCGCCTTCACCGGCCTGGCGTTGGCCGGCTGGGTGGCGAAGGACCGCTTTGCTCTTTCGATCGGCGTGATCCTCTGCGCTGCGCTACCGGCGATCACGGTGTCAATCCACGAGGTGGTTGGGCCGGTCTACGCCTACCTCCTCCTGTGGGTCTCGACGCTACCCCTCGTGGCGGGACTGGGCTGGGCGAGCCTGCTGGTTCGCTTGGCGTGGCCGAGCCGTCTCCGGGGACGGGCGGCGGACCAGGTCGCACAGACCGCCGCCGCAATGGTGATGGTGGCCCTGAGCGTGGTCCGCTTCAGTGCCGAACTCAACCTCCCGCCGCCGCACGCCTCGACCCCCGACACCGTCCAGGCCTGGCGGTTGACTAGCGCGGCGCTGGCCGATCAAACCCCGCAGCCACTCCTGCTCGAACTGCACGAACCGGACACCTGGATCCTGGCCGCCGGGCTCGCCCTCCAGCTCGTGAAGTCCGGCTACACCGTGCACGTCGAGCCGGACATGCTCTTCGAGTACGGGGATCAGTCGCGGGAGACTGGCGCCGAGAGGCTTGCGCTGGTGGTGGTGGACGCCGCCGACAAAGATGCCTACCAGAGCGCTTTCCCGGACGCCCGGCTGGTCGGCACGACGGCGCAGCACTCCCTGTACCTGGCTCGCCCCCCAAATGATCTCGCCCCACCGGGTTGGGGGTCCACCCACTCCTTCACAGGTTCTTAGGTGGAATGTCCGACCGGCGCCTCAGCATCACGCCACGAGTCATGAAGACGCCGTCCGTGATCGCCCGCCGGGTGATCATTCCGCTGTTTGCCCTCCTCACGGTTCTGGCGGGCCAGTTCGACCTCGCCCCGCCGGTCGCCGCTGCCGGCTCAGCTGGGACCGTCGAGCGCTCCGCTTCGGCTAGCCGCTATCTGGAGGGCAGCCACCCGCTCGGCATGATCCCGCGCCACAAGCCCGGTCAGCTCGCCGTCCGGACCACGAGCGCCAGCTCAAACCCCACTTGCACCGGCTGCTCGCCGCCGCTCCTCCAGCAGAGTCTGGCCGCGCCCCTGCTGGGCGGTATAACCGGCACGCCCGGGCACGTGACCATCGTGCCCTATTACTGGCAGCCGCCCGGCTTCAGCTTCACAACCAACTACAAGAGCATCATCGACGGCTACGTCGCTAACGTCGCGGCCGACAGCGGCAAGAGCACCAATGTCTTCTCCGCGGGAACCCAGTACTACGAAGGCGCTAACACTGCTGCGAACCATCTGCAATACGCCATCATCGCCGGGTCGGAAATTGATGATCAGACCGGCTTCCCCGTCAGCGGCTGCACCCCCGGCTCGGGATTCTCCAACTGCATCGACGACACCCAGCTGCAGGGCGAGCTGACGCAGCACCTGCACTCTCTATCGCTGCCCGTCGATGACGCCCACCTCTACATGGTGATGTTTCCCCAGAACGTCGAGACCTGCCTGGGCAGCGCGTGCAGCACCAACAGCTACTGCGCATACCATTCGGGAGTCCCGGTCGCTAGCAACTTCCTTATTTACGCCAACGAGCCCTTCCCCGACTTAGGCGGCTGTGCAGACCCCTGGAACGGGGCCCAGGCACCCAACGGCGACCCGGAGGCAGATGCGCTGGTGAGCAGCTTCAGCCACGAGGCGAACGAGGCGTTGACGGACGCATTCGGAGCCTGGTACGACACCAACGGCTGGGAAGACGGCGACGAATGCTCCTACGTTTATGGCGCCCCGGACGGTGGAAGCCTCGCCGCACACACCGCCTACAACCAGGTCATAAATGGCAAGCACTACTACACCCAGGACGAGTTCAGCAACGAGGACTACGCGCTCGGCCAGGGCGACCTGACCACAACTGGTGGCGCAGGTCTACCAGGCGCAGGCGTAAAGGTCGCCGGATGCGTCCAGCAGGAGGGATTAGTGCGCGACGCTGTCAGCACGCTCCAGTATTCGCTCGCCAACAGCGACGGCGTGAACTGGCAGGACATGGACCCCTCCTTGCTCCGGATCGACTACCCCGTCTCCGGCACCGCCTCGACGGTGGTCCTGAGCGCCAACGCTGACCTCTGGACAGCCGACGCTGGCTACAACCAGGACATCGGCATTTTCGTAAGTGACAATGGCGGCGCGGACAGCCTGCTCGCGTGGAAGGAGTCGGGCGGTTTCGCTGGCACCTTCTCGCCCAACGCGGCCTACCTCCAGACCGTTTACCAGATGCAGGCGGGCGACACCTACACCTTCAAGCTCAAGTGGAAAACCAACAAGCCCGCCTCCGGCGTGACGATCCGGAGCGGCGCCGGACCCATCTCGGGCAACTATTCTCCGACCCGGCTCACGGGTCAGGTTGTGCCCACCCCGGCGTCGACGCTCTCCTCCAACTTCGGTACGAGCCAGTACGTGCTGAGCAACAGCGATGGCGCGACCTGGGTCCGGATGGATGCTGGAACCAGCGACAACCTGATCGCCACCATCCCGAGCGCCCCGGCGAACTCGATCGCGGTGATCGGTGGCAACTCCGACCTCTGGACGATGAGCGCGGGCTACAACCAGGACATCGCGATCTTCGTCAGCGATAACGGTGGCACCGACCAGCTGGTCAGCTGGAAGGAGTCGGGCGGATTCGCGGGAACCTTCTCCCCCAACGCCGCTTTCGTCCAGGGGACCTGGCCGCTGACTGCCGGTCACAGCTATGTCTTCAAGCTCTACTGGAAGACCAACAAGCCCGCCTCTGGCGTCACCATCCGGGCCGGCGCGGGACCCATCAACAGCGCCTACTCGCCCACCCGAATCACCGCCCAGGTGGTTCCCAGTACCAATCTGGCGTCGCTGGCCACGAGCAATGAGCAATACACGCTGTCCAACAGCGACGGCAGCACCTGGCAGCTGCTCGACGCCGCCAATGAGGTCCAGGCCACGCTCATCCCAGCCTCGAATACCACCGTGGTCGTGGGCGGCAACGCCGACCTCTGGACTGTGAACGCCGGCTACAACCAGGACCTCGGCGTATTCGTCAGCGACAACGGCGGCGCTGACCAGCTGCTGGCCTGGAAGGAGTCGGGCGGCTTCGCGGGCACTTTCTCTCCCAACGCGGCCTTCGTGCAGGTGCCCTACAACGTGATTGCCGGGCACACCTACCTCTTCAAGCTGAAGTGGAAGACGAACCGGTCCGCTTCCGGGGTGACGATCCATATCGGGGCCGGGCCCATCGACGGCGCCTACTCGCCGACCCGCATCACCGTCCAGATGCCGAGTTAGAAGCACGGCCGGGAGCGGGTTCGAAGGGCGGCGCAGAGCCGGCCGGCGACGGCTGGCGATAATGCTCTAATCCAACGAATCCTCTACGTGTGCCACTCGAGGGAGCTTGGCGGTGCCGAGCTCTACCTCGAGGGGTTGATCCGGTACGCAACTAGCCTCCCTGACCGCCAGGTGGCGCTCGCGTGCCGGACGGACCGCGTTTTGGACCCCTGGGTCGCGCGAATCTCCAGACTGGACGTCGAAGTCCACCGGATAGATCTCCGAGCGCCTGGCGAGTACCGGCGGATGTGGCGGCTAGTCCGCGGTTCGAGCGTCGTCCACCTGCTGGTCGCCTACCCGGCCGGCAAGTATCAGCTGGCGGTGGCGCTCCTGGCAGCCATGGCGCGCAAGACTCTGGTCGCGACACACCAGCTGGCGGTCGATGCCGGCGACGCCCCGCTCCCGCGCTGGCGGCGCCTAATCTGGCGTGCCTGCTTCCGGCTGTACGGTCGGGTGGCCAGGTGGAACATCGCCTCATCGCGCTCCGGCTGGGACCTGCTCGTCCGCCGTTACGGTTTCTCGGAGAGTTCGACCGAGCTGATCTACAACGGTGCCGACCTTGGCGTTTTCAAGCCGCTGAGTGGCGCAGTCCGCGATCGCGCCCGGCGGGCGCTGGTTGCCAGCGTCGGCGCCGAGGACTGGCCGCCGGACGTGCTGCTGGCCGTCACCATCGCGCGGCTCACGCTTCAAAAGGGCCTGGTGGACCTCGTCGATGCCGCAGCCCTGGTGGTGAAACGACAGCCGCGGGCTCGATTCATGCTGGTCGGCGACGGAGAGCTCCGTGCCGGCCTCGAGAGCCGCCTCGCCGAGCATCAGATGGAGGACCTCTTCCGGATGGCGGGGGCGCGGCCGATCGACGATATCGGAACCTGGCTCGGAGCAGTTGATCTCTTCGTGCTCTCCAGCCACGACGAGGGCATGCCGCTGGCGCTCCTGGAGGCCATGGCCGCCGGCTGTCCCGTGGTCGCGACCAGCGTCGGCGGGATCCCCGACGTAGTCGAGGGGTCGGCGGCCGGTCGGCTCGTTCCGCCTGCCGACGTGCCGGCCCTGGCCGCGGCCATCGAACAGGTCCTGGCTGATGAGGTGGGGCGCAAGGCGATGGCGGAGGCCGCACGCCGGCGCGTGATGGAGACCTTCGACGTGCGCGTCTGCTATCGGAAGACCGCAGCCCTTTATGGCAGTCCAACTTGAGCCCCGATTTCTACCGCGGCCGTTCCGTACTCGTCACGGGCGGCACCGGCTTCATCGGATCTAACCTGGTCGGGGAGCTTCTCGTTCGCGGCGCCGAGGTCGCGGTGCTGGCGCGATCGCCGCTGCCTACATCGGCGGAGCAGGCTTTGCTCTTCGGGCGCGTCCGCCATTTCCGAGGCGATGTCCGCGACCCCCTTGTGGTTCGCGAGGCGGTGGCTGGCCGGCAGGTCATCTTCAACCTGGCCGGCCACTCGGGCTCGATCAGTAGCAACGACGAGCCCTTCGATGACCTCGAGATAAACCTCCGCGGTCAGCTCGAACTGCTCGAGGCCAGCCGCAGGTTGGAGGAGCCGCCGATGCTGATCTTCGCGAGTTCGCGTCTCGTCTATCGGCCCACCGACCAGCTGCCGGTGCCGGAGACCGCGCCCACCGGGCCACTGTCGCTGTACGGCGTCCACAAGCTCGCGGGCGAGAACTACCACCTCTTCTACCGCCACCGCTACGGACTCGGGGCGGCGGTGCTGCGGATCACCAACCCATACGGTCACTTTCAGCGGGAGGGGCAGAACCGCTACGGGATCATCAACTGGTTTATTCACCTGGCATTGAGCGGCAACGACCTGCCCGTATACGGCGACGGTGACCAGGTCCGCGACTACGTGCACATCGACGACGTCGTCCGGGCCTTCCTCGCTGCCGGCTCTGACCTGCGTGCAGACGGCCAGGTGCTGAACATCGGCGGCGGCGCCGGCGTCGCCTTCGTGGAGATGGCGGAGATGGCCGTCAGGACGGCAGGGTCGGGCCGGGTCATCCACCGGCCTTGGCCAGAAGAGGCGGCCAGGGTCGAGACCGGAGGTTTCGTGGCTGACGTGAGTCGGGCTGCCGATGTCCTCGGCTGGCGGCCCGAGATCCCGCTGGCGGAAGGCCTTCGCCGCGTGGTAGCCGAGTACCGGGAGCCTGGCTAACCTCCGAAAAGGTTGAGGGACAGGTCCTCGTTGGGCGTGTAGTAGTTTCCGATCTGGCCGGGCGCGCCCCCGAAGGGATGTACGCCGCCCCAGCCGTCCAGCGTGTAGCCGGCCGTCGCCGAGCCCGGCACCAGCCACATCGAGCGGGCGATGTCCCACTTCGGCCAGTAACTGCCCGCGATCTTGGGTGGCAGCGGCTGGCCGGCCGGCGCAAAGGGCTGGATGCCGCCCCAACCGTCGAGCACGTAGCCGGAGTGGCTATTGGGGAGCAGCGCGATGTCGCGGGCGATGTTCCAGTTCGGCCAGTAGGAATTCTGAACCGTCCCGTTGGGGACCGGAGCCGGACGTCCGATGCCAAAGCCGTGGATACCGCCCCAGCCGTCAAGGACGTACCCGCCGGAGCCGTCGGAGAAGATCACCACCTTCTTGGCGATGTCCCAGCTCGGCCAGTACGCGTTGTCGGTCACCGGCGGCGGTTCGGGGTTGCCGTTCACGGCGAAGGGATGGAGGCCGCCCCAGCCGTCGAGTACATAGCCACCGGTGCCATCCGGTAGCCAGGCAAAGTCACGGCCGATGTCCCACTGCGGCCAGTAAGCGCCGCCCTGGACCGTCAGGGCGGGCGATCCGAACGAGTGAAGGCCGCCCCAAGCGTCCATCACCAGTCCGCTGTTCGGGGAGTTGGCCCCGGGCTGCGGGTGGGCCACTTGGGCGATGGCCCAATTAGACCAGTAGGGCCCCCCACCGCCCAGCGGCGCACTGCCGTCGGGGTGGATCCCGCCGAACGCATCGACCGTCTGCAGACTCTTGAAAGGCATCGGGTCGGGCGTCACCGGCAACCCGGCCAGGCTGTCGGTCCCGTCGGCATCGACGGCGGTGACGGTGAACGTATAGCTGGTGCCGTCCTGGAGCCCGGTGAAAGTCGCCTGGCTGCCGGTGGCCGGCAACGTCTGGGTGAGCCCGCCCGGCTCAGCAACGACGCGATAGCCGGTGATCGGCGCGTGGCAGGACCGGGCGGGCTGCCAGTAAACCGTCGCTCCTTGGTCCTGGGCCTCGGCAACCACCTGGAGCACCATGTGGGGCGGGCTGGGCAGCGCGTTGGCGTCGGCCTGCGCCAGCCCCATGTAGTAGGTCCAATCCCAGTAGGGACCCGGGTCGGTGTGGTGGCCGGCACCGCCGTACTGCCCCGGGTTGTTCGGGTCGGGCACCTCTGAGTGCCCGATCACGTGAGCGCGGTCCATGGGCACGCCGTAGCGCTCGCAGATGGAGGCGGCGAGGGCGGCGCTTGCCTGGTACATGGCAGGCGTGTACCAGCCTGGAGACCAGGCGTAGCCCTCGTGCTCGATGCCGATCGCCCGGACGTTGTAATCCCAGTTGCCGGCGTGCCAGGCGATGTCCCGCTCATGGACGGCCTGGGCCACCTGGCCGGTGTCGGAGACGACGTAATGAGCGGAGGCGGCGGCGTCCGGGTTCTGAAACTCCTGGATGGCGCTGGCGTAGCTGCCTTCGGTGTCGTGGATGATGATCATGTCGATGGTGTCCGCGTAGGGCCGGTTGTCGGGAGTGAAGTTGGCGTCGCTGGCGCCTACCCAGGTGGCGCCGGGGTAGTCGGATCCGGTGCTGAGGCTGCTCGCCGCATTCGGCCCCAGGCTCACCGGCTGAGGGTCGAGAACGATTAGCTCGCCCGCGGCGGTCGTGCGCTGAGCCCCGGTCCTGAGCACGCCGAACACCTCGGTGGCCCCTTGCGAGCCTTGGGTCGCTGCCACCGCCGGACGCCAGGAATCGAGACCGCTCCCGGAGGGGTGCCTGGCGGCCAGAAGCGCCGCGCCTGCGTCGAAGTTGGCGGCGACGTCGCGGGCGAGCGCGGCGGCGTCATGGCCACTTCGAGCGATCGCCTCGGGAGCCAGGGTGGGGAGGATGTGCATCGGGCCCACACCGCCGTCGATGGCGGGACCGGGAAGAGGCTCCCAGCGGCTGTTGACATAGGCGATCGCCTCAACCAGGGCGATGGGGACGTGGCGGGACCGGGCAGCCGCCTGCATCGCGACGAGGTAGCCGCCGGTGGCACCGGCATCCTGGGCCGTTCCTGCGGATAGGCAGATGGCGCCGACCACGGCTAGGAGCTTCCTGTACATCCCGGTGGCAGGTGATGGTAGCGCCGTTCTTCTAGGGCTGGCTGGCAATTACTCTGTTCGCTCGCAGGTCCGGGTTGCCGGCCGCGTTGGAGGGACATGAGAATGAGCCGCAAGGGCTTCTCCCGGGTCATTTGGCTGCTGGCAGGCGCGATGGTGTTCCTTGGCGGACCGGGCTTCTCAGCTGAAACAGCCGGCCTCAGGCCCCTCTCCACCGCGGCCGCGAGCGGCACTGGATGGACGACCTACCACCACGACAACTCGCGCGAGGGCCTGGACCCCAACGCCCCTGGGTTCGCCGGTGGGCCCTTCATGACTTGGAACATGACTGTCGACCAGTCGATCTACGCCGAGCCGCTCGCCTACAACGGACGCGTCTACGTGGTGACGATGGGTGACTCTGTCTACGCCTTCGACGCCGCCAGTGGCGCTTCCGTCTGGGCTCGGACGGGCGCTTTCTCGCTCGGCTCGCCCGTCACTCAGAGCTTCTGCTCTTTTAACCCCGGCCACATCGGGATCATGAGCACCCCGGTTGTCGACACCAGCTCCAACATCCTCTACGCGGTGGGCATGGTTTCGGCGCCCAGCCTTCGCTACCGGATGTTCGCTGTGAACATTGCCGATGGGAGCAACGTCAGTGGATTCCCGGTCGATTTGACACCGGGCGGCTTTGTCGCCAGCAATCAGAACCAGAGAGCCGCTCTCGCGCTCGCCAACGGCCACGTCTACGTCGCTTTCGGCGGTTGGCTCGGAGATTGCGGAACTTACCACCCCGTGGTGATGAGCGTTCCCACCTCGGGCGGCATTGTCGACCACTACTACCAACCCCAGAACGGCTGCCAGAACGGCGTCGGGATCTGGGCCCCTTCGGGCATTGCCGTCGATCCTCTTGGGAGCCTCTACGTGGCCACCGGCAACGGCACCGGCTGCTACGGCACTAGCTCCTACCCGTGCGCAAACTCGTCCTGGGACCGCGGCGATGGTGATGGCGATCAGCTGAAATTGACCAGACTCGATCAACGAAATTGACCACCCCCTGAGGGGACAGGTGCTCGGACGGCGAGGGTCGTCCGAAGGGGGACTCCCGGATGCTGACGGTGTCTTACCAACCGTCGCAGCAGGAGTCCCAGCACATGTTGTCTCAGGAGGAGTACGTGGAAGCATCAGCACTCAGAAAACGGGGCTGGACCATCTCGGCCATAGCCCGTCACCTCGGCACCAGCCGCAACACGGTCAAGGCCTACCTGCGTGGCGAGCGCGTCCCCGGGCGCCGCGAGAGCGCTGAGCCGGACGCGTTCGCGCCGTTCGTCGAGTACGTCGGAATCCGGCTGCGCGACGACCCCCACGTCTGGGGCTCGGCGCTGTACGACGAGGTCCGCAAGCTTGGCTACGAGCAGAGCTACGTCACCTTCGCCCGCCAGGTCCGCCTGCGCGAGCTGCGCCCGGTCTGCACGGCGTGCCGGAGCCGGAGCCGGGCCACCATTGAGATCGAGCACGAGCCGGGGAAGGAGATCCAGTGGGACTGGGTCGAGTTGCCGGCGCCGTGGGGCGAGGAGCTTCATTTGCTCCAGGGCCGGCTGCCCTTCTCCGGCAAGACCCGTGGGGTGTTCGCCGAATCGGAGAACGAAGCCCACCTGGTCGAGGCCATCGACGGCGTCCTTCGCCGCCTCGGTGGCACCGCCCGGCGTTGGCGAATCGACCGCATGTCGACCGCGGTCGAGCCCCGGAGCGGACGGGTGCGACCGGCCTTCGCGGCCGTGGCCCGCTACTACGGCGCCGGCATCGACGTCTGCCCGGCCTACCGGGCCAAGCGCAAGGGCTCGGTCGAAAAGGATCAGCACTTCAGCGCCCAGCGCTGGTTTCGCACTGCCCTCGTCGGCAGCGAGGTCGAGGCCCAGATGTCGTACGACCACTTCTGCCTCGAGGTCGGCGACCTCCGCCCCCGCCGCGACAGCACGGTCGCCGAGCTGGCCCGGCAGGAGAACCTCCTGGCCATTCCTGGTCAGCCCTATCCGGTGACCATCGAGGTCGAGCGCACGGTCGGCGACTCCAGCCTGGTCGCCTTCCGCGGCAACCGCTACTCCATCAACCCCGGCTTCGAGCGGTCCACTGCAACCCTCCGCCACCGAGTCGGAACCCGACTGCTGGAGATCACGACGCCAACCGGACTGCTCCTCGCCACCCACCTTCTGCAGGTTCCCGGCGCCGGCGTCGTGGTGCGGCTGCCCGAGCACCAGACCGCCCTCGAGAACATGGTCCTGGCCAACTTCACCAGCGCCCGACCCTGTGCTCGCAAGGTCAACCGGCCACCAAGCCCCGAGGCCCTCGCCGCCGCCGCACGGCTCCGTGACCACGCCGACCGGGAGGTGGTCGTGGACCTCGGTCTCTACGCCGAACTGGTGGAGGTGGTCCGGTGAACCAGAACAGCCTCTACCAGCAGCTCCGCTCCCACCTCGCCTACCTGCGCCTCGCTGCCGCCGCCGAGGCCCTGCCCGCTCACCTCGAACGCGCCCAGAAGGACAAGCTCACCCACACCGCCTTCCTCGAGCAGTTGCTGGCGGTCGAGGTCACCACCTCCGAGCAGCGTCGCCTTGCCGGGCGGCTCCGCTTCGCCTCTCTGCCGGCACCCTGGCGATTGGAGGATTTCGACTTCGATGCCCAGCCCTCGCTCGACCGCAAGCTGGTCGAGGATCTGGCCACCATGCGCTTCGTCGAGGAGGCCGGCAACGTGCTCCTGGTCGGGCCGCCCGGGGTCGGCAAGACCATGCTCGCGGTCTGCCTCGCGCGTCGCGCCGCGGAGGCCGGCTACCGCGTCTACTTCACCACCGCCGCCGAGCTGGTGGCACGCTGTCACCGCGCCGCCATCGAGGGTCGGTGGGCGACCACCATGCGCTTCTACGCCGGGCCCCAGCTCCTGGTCATCGACGAACTCGGCTATCTGGCGATGAAGTCGGAGGCCGCGGCGGCCCTCTTCCAGGTCATCTGCCAGCGCTACTTGAAGAGCTCCACCATCCTCACCACCAACCGTGGCATCGGTCCCGCCTGGGGCCAGATCTTCGACGACCCGATGGTGGCGGTGGCAATGCTCGACCGTCTCCTGCACCGCGCCGCGGTGCTCCAAATTGACGGAGAGTCTTACCGCATGCGCGCCCACCGGGCCCGCGTCGAGCACCAACGCCGCTCACTCCGGACACCGATGCCCGAAGACCTACTGCGCGACGCGGGCGACCTGATCGGCAGCGGTCAGAACGGCGAAGGGGAGGTGGCGCCGCCCACCCACTGAGTGGGCTCCAGTCGTAATATCGGCCACGCCACCGAGCGCCCAACTGGTCAGTTTCAGCGATCGTAAGTGGTCAGTTTCGGCGATCGTCATCAATGGCGTGATCAAGCTATCGGCCACGCTCGCCGAGGCGAGCATATGGGCTCCTGACAACTCCACCCAGAGCTGGTGCTCGCTTAACCAAAGCGACACCGACGTCGGCTCAATCGGGCCGGCGCTGCTGCCCAACCTGGAGATCTTCCAGACCGGCAAGTCCGGCTACGGCTGGATGCTGGGCGCCGCCAACCTGGGCGGCTTCGACGGCCAGCAGTTCCAGGGTCAGATCGGGAACTGCCGCCCCGACGCCGTCTTCGGCGGCCTCGCCTATTTCAACAATCGCGTCTACGTGCCCTGCGACGGTGTCGGACTGGTCGCCTTTTCGGTCGACACCAACGGCCATACCTTCAACATCACACCCGATTGGACGGCGACGCAGCTGTCGGCTGGCCCGCCGATCGCCGCCATGGGCCTGATCTGGAGTCGGGACCAGAGCGGCAGCGACCTCTACGGCTTCGACCCCAACACGGGGTTCCAGCGCGTCCGCGTCTCACTTAGCGGCGGCTCGAACCACTTCGGAAGCCTGGCCGAGGATGCTGGACGCATCTTCGTTCCCCACGGCACCACCATCACCGGGCTCGATTTCAACTCCCCACCCCCGCAGTGTGGAAGTGCTTCCTGCCTGCTTTATACGCTCGATGGCTGGGGCGGCGTCCAGCCCAACGCGGGCCTGCCCTCGGTCGGACCGACCGCCTACTGGCCGCATTGGGACATCGCTCGCGGCCTGGTCATCACGCCTGACAGCACCACCTCCTCGGTGAAGGGCTACACGCTGGACGGCTGGGGCGGCCTGCACCCGTTTGGTGGGGCCACGCCGGTGAGCAATAACGGGTATTGGCCCAACCAGGACCTGGCCAAGGGCATCGCCTGGGCGCCCGGGGACACGTCCACCAGCCCCGGCGGCTGGACGCTCGACGCATATGGCGGCGTGCACCCCTTCGGCAACGCCGGGAGCGCCGGCCAGACCGCCTATTGGACGGGCTGGAACATCGCCCGTGGGATTGCCATCCTGCCCGACAGCACCGCGTCCGCGCCAGCCGGCTACACGCTGGACGGGTGGGGTGGGCTGCATCCCTTTGGAGGGGCGCCGGCAATCACCAACAACGCCTATTGGCCGAACTGGGACATAGCCCGCTCGGTCGTGCTCGCCCCCTGGGCGACCAAGACCAACGTCGCCGGCTGGACCCTCGACGGGTGGGGTGGTCTGCACCCCTTCGGCTCGGCTGCCGCGGTGCCCGACAATGCCTACTGGCCCAATTGGGATATCGCCCGCGGGCTGATCATCCTTCCCGGCTCGACCAACCCTGTCAAGGGCTACAACCTCGACGGCTGGGGCGGCCTCCACCCTTTCGGTGGAGCCCCGCCCGTGAGCGGCCCCTACTGGCCGGGCTGGGACATCGCGCGGGGAACTGCCGATCAGGGAGTGAACTCGGGCGGCCGCTACCCGTAGGCCCAGACGCTAGGACCCGAGCAGGTTTATCGCGATGTCCTGGTTGGGCGTATAGGGTCCATCGGCGATCGGCGCGGCAGCGCCGAAGGGGTGCGTGCCCTGCCAGCCGTCGAGCGTATAACCGGCACTTGACGAGCCCGGCAGAAGGATGAGACCCCGGGCGATGTCCCAATTGGGCCAATAGGAGCCCGTCAGAGGCGCCGGCAGCGGCTGGCCGGTGGGGGCGAAGGGGTGGATCCCTCCCCAGCCATCAAGGGTGTAGCCGGAGTGGCTGTTCGGCAGCAGAACGATGTCGCGAGCGATGTTCCAGTTCGGCCAGTAGGCGTTCTGGACCGCGCCGTCCGCGACCGGCGCCGCACCGCCGATGCCGAAGCCGTGGATGCCTCCCCAACCATCAAGGGTGTAGCCGCCATTGCCATCCGAGAAAATCACGACCTTCTTGGCGATGTCCCAGTTTGGCCAGTAGGCGTTGCCCTGGATGACCGGTGGCAGCGGGTTGCCGTTGACGGCGAAGGGATGCAGGCCTCCCCAACCGTCGAGGACGTAGCCCCCGGTACCGTTTGGGAGCCAGGCGAAGTCGCGGGCGATGTCCCAGTTCGGCCAGTACGGGCCGGCCGTGACGGTCAGCCCGGGCACGCCGTATGGATGCAGACCACCCCAACCGTCCAGTACGAGGCCAGCCTGCGGCGAGTTCGCACCTGGCTGGGGGTGGGCGGCCCGGGCAATCCGCCAGCCCGGCCATGCCGGCCCGCCGCCGAGGGGCGGGCTGTCGTCGGACGTGATATCGCCATAACCGTCGAGGGTGTAAAGGCCTTTGAATGGGTGGGAGTAAGTCGCGGTCGAGGCCACCGCTGTGGTGACATAGGCCCAGGCGCCGGTTACGCCGCCTGTTGAGTGGGCGCGGGCCCTGACCTGATAGCTGTGGCCCGGGTAGCCGTTGACGATGGCGGTACCGCCGCCGCTCGATGGAGTGGGACTTTTGACGCTGGCCCAAGCTTGGTTGAGGGTCGCGTCCTGAACCTGTACGTCGAAGGAGGCAACCGAGCAGCCGCCGCCGTTGATACTTACGTTGAAGGCGGTGGTGGTCTGCGAGCTGGGTGTACTGAGCGTCACCGGGCAAGAGAAGTAGGTGCTCAGGGAGGACCATAGCTCGGGCGAGGCGCCTCCGTCGCCCAAGTTCCAGATGCCGACGCCGCGCATGTTGGCGCGGTTGACGAGGTCGTACTTCTGCCCCAGCGAGGTGGTGTCGTCCCAGTAGGACTCGACCGGACAGGTTGGGTTCGAAGCGGAGGTCCACGTCGACCACGGCGTCATCCCCGTGGAGTCGTTGGTGTCACGGTGAACGACATAGTTGCTGTTGGAAGGGTCACTGGGGATGCTCCTGCTGCCGAGGTAGCTGATCGCCTGAGGTATCCAGCCCGTCGCCGGGTATTGGTTGGGCGCCCATGAGTTCACGCACACCCAGCGGCCGTAGTAGGGGAGGCCGAGGATCACCTTCGTCGAAGGCACCGCGGCGCCGTACTCGAGCGCGGCACGGGTGTCGTTGTAGTAGTAGCCGGTAAGCGGAGAGATCGGGTTCAGGCAATAGTGGCTGCAGCTGAGCGGCGGGTAGCTGTAGTTGGAGTAGTCGCTGTCGTACGCCATCACGAAGAAGGAGTCGACGTACTGGTTCAGATTGGGGATGTTGAAGAAACCTGAGGGGTCGCCGGCTGAGCTGGCGTAGGTGTCGATCGATAGGTAGGCTCCGGATGGCAGCGCAGCCCGAAGCTGCCGTGCAAGGTCGGTTAGGGCGGACTGCGGGTCGACCCCGTTGGCGCAGGTGCCACCTAACCCCTCGTAGTCGATGTTCACGCCATCGACTCCTTTGGCTCTGACCTCCGAGGCCGTCTGCTGCACGGTGACGGCCCGGGCGGCCAAGCCTTGGCACATGTAAGGAGTACCGCTAGAGAAGTCCTGAAGGACGATGGTCAGCACCACCTTGGTCCCGGCCGCGTGGGCCGTGTTGAGGAGCCCGGTTACAGCGCTTGAGTTCCATTCGGTCCATTGCGGGTCGGGCGCGAAGCTGCCGGGTGTGATTCCGTTGCAGTAGTAGGTTCCAGTCGGAGGCGTTGGGTAAGGGCAGACGTGGAGACCGAAAAGGGCGACCGTACTTAGCAGATTGAAGTTCCAGCTCGGGTATCCCAAGTTGGGGTCGGCGAGGCTGCTCAGCAGGCCGAAGCCGAACACCTCGCGTTGGAGCGCACCACCGGGTCCGACGGTCGCGAACCTGCGAGGCGAAACTGTCGAGGGCTGGAAAGGCTGCGACGGCGGAGCCGCCGTTGACTCATCCTGCAGCGCGGTCTGTTGCATCACCAATGGGTGCGTGGAGTCGGGGCCAACACGTGGCGTGGCTGAGGGTTCCGGAGTAAACGCCGTTGCTTGGGCGGCAAAGGCCGTGCCCGAGCTCATAGAGAGGAGGGCGAGTACTGCGAACAGTGCTGTGGCGAGGTGCTTCAAAGTTGACTTAACGGACCTGGGTGAGAGCGGAGACCGAACCGCACTTTATCCCGGTCGCGGCCAACGAGTCAACCTGCGACGCGGCTGCAGCCAGCCGGCGCCGCCGACCGAGGCTGCCGGCCGCCACGGCGTACCCACCGATAATTCAGGTCGTTATGTCAAGCCCGCCCGCTCCGAACGCTCGCGCCGTCGTCTCGGGGGGCGCCGGCTTCATCGGTCGCGCCGTGGTCGCCGCCCTGCTCGACCAGGGCTGGCGGGTCACGGTGCTCGACAACCTGCTCACCTCCCGTATGGAAGCCTTGGAGCCGCTCCGCCGGCGGCCCGGCTTTGAGTTCGCCGAGCAGGACGTGAGCGCCCCCTTCGAGGTCGAGGGCGAGGTGACCCACGTCCTCCACCTCGCCTCGCCCGCCTCGCCGGTGGACTTCGCCGCCTACCCGGTCGAGATCGTCCGGGTCGGCACCCTGGGGACCGACAACCTCCTCCGCCTCGCGCTCGCCAAGGGCGCACGTTTCCTGCTCGCCTCCACCTCCGAGGTCTACGGCGACCCGCTCGTCCACCCGCAGCCGGAGAGCTACTGGGGCAACGCCAACAGCATCGGTCCCCGGTCCTGCTACGACGAGTCGAAGCGGTGCGCCGAGGCGTTCACGATGGCCTACCACCGCGCCCACGGCCTCGACACGCGGATCGTCCGGATCTTCAACACCTACGGGCCCGGGATGCGGCTCGACGACGGCCGGGTGGTTCCCAACTTCGTCGGCCAGGCGCTTCGAGGCGAGCCCCTCACCGTCTACGGGGACGGCAGCCAGACCCGCAGCTTCAC
>Ga0307372_10004316_pt1 | contig 22056 bp, 14 predicted proteins | sample OX1MG_FD_202533 | JGI IMG/M metagenome (GOLD analysis project Ga0307372, IMG submission 202533) | Soil microbial communities from Risofladan, Vaasa, Finland - OX-1 | ecosystem: Environmental > Terrestrial > Soil > Coastal area > Acid sulfate soil | place: Finland: Risofladan, Vaasa | collected...
ACGGGTATTACGTGACCGGACAGGTCGGCCAGGCGACCAGCGGCGGCACCTACACCTTGACCGCGACCGCCACCAACCTGCCGGGCGCTCCCTCGCTCACCTCGGGGACCGTCACCGTCAACCAGCCCTCGCTTACCGTCAGCGACAACGGCAGCTACGTCGGCGCCGGCCTCCACCGCAGCTTCTCGGTTTCGCTCTCCAACCCGGCTCCGACCGGGGGCCTGCCGGTCACCATCAGCGGCTTCGCTACCGGCGTCGCGAACGTGCCGGCCCCGAGCTTCACCGTCGGAGCGGGCAGCACCTACGCCTACTTCGAGGTCGACGGCATTGCGGCCGGAACGACCGGGGTCACGGCTTCGGCCAGCGGCTGGACGTCGGCAACCAGCAACTTCACGGTCATCAACCCGGTCCTCCAGATGAGCGGGCCGAGCAGCCCGGTGACGACGCTGACGCCGAGTGACAGCTTCACCGTCTACGTCTACACGCCCAACTGCGGCTACTGCGACGTGGTCAACGCGGCCGCCGGCGAGTCAATCGGCCTTTCAGTCAGCTCGGGCATCGTGCCGACCCCCGCCAACCTGACCATCGCCCAGAACGGGTATTACGTGACCGGACAGGTCGGCCAGGCGACCAGCGGCGGCACCTACACCTTGACCGCGACCGCCACCAACCTGCCGGGCGCTCCCTCGCTCACCTCGGGGACCGTCACCGTCAACCAGCCGATCATCACCCTGAGCGACCACAACGCCTTCCTTGGCGTCGATCTCCACCGAAACTTCTCTATCTCCCTCTCCAACCCTGCCCCAACCGGCGGTCTGACGATTTCGGTCGCCAGCACCGACCCGACCGTGGCCTCGGTCCTGAGCCCGACGGTGACCGTACCGGCCGGGCAGTCATACGTTTACTTCGAGGTCGACGGACTGAAGCCGGCGACGACCACCATCACCGCCTCGGCCGGGGGCTGGACCGGTGACAGCGCCAGCATCACGACCGTCAACGCGGTCCTCCAGATGAGCGGGCCGAGCAGCCCGGTGACGACGCTGACTCCGAGCGACAGCTTCACCGTCTACGTCTACACGCCCAACTGCGGCTACTGCGATGTGGTCAACGCGGCCGCCGGCGAGTCGATCGGATTCTCGGTCGGCGCCGGCATCGTGCCGACCCCCGCCAACCTGACCATCGCTCAGAACGGGTATTACGTGAGCGGCTTGGTCGGCCAGGCCACGTCAACCGGCACCTACTCGCTTACCGCCACCGCCGCCGGTCTCAACGGGTCGCCGTCGATCACCTCCGGCACGGTGACCGTCACCGCTCCCTACCTGTCTGTAAGCGACAACGGCTCGGTCGTCGGGGCCGGCCTCCACCGGAGCTTCTCGGTCTCGCTCTCCAACCCCGCCCCGACCGGCGGCCTGCCGCTGGTGATCAGCGGTTTCGCCAGCGGCACCGCTAACGTCCCCTCGCCCTCTTTCACGGTCGCGGCCGGCGCCAACTACGCCTACTTCGAGGTCGACGGCATTGCGGCCGGAACGACCGGGGTCACGGCTTCGGCCAGCGGCTGGACGTCGGCAACCAGCAACTTCACGGTCATCAACCCGGTCCTCCAGATGACCGGGCCGAGCAGCCCGGTGACGACGCTGACGCCGAGCGACAGCTTCACCGTCTACGTCTACACGCCTGGTTGCGGCTACTGCGACGTCGCCACCGCGGCCGTCAGCGTGACCCCTTCGATCAACACCACCACTCCGGGCATTGTCCCCACCCCGGCCGGCATGACGATCGCCGCCGGCGCCGATTACGTCAGCAGCAGCATCGGCCAGCCGACCACGACCGGCACCTTCACGTTGACGCTGGCGACGAGCAGCCTGCCCGGGTCGCCGACCATCACCTCGCCGACGATAACGGTCAACTAGCCGCCAAAGCCCCGATCGGGCTCAGAGGTAATGGCGGCGGATGCTCGCGGCGTTGTTGAAGATGCGGACGCCGAAGGCGACGATCGCGGCGATTGAAAGGTCCACCCCGATCTTGTCGCCGACGAAGGTCAGGCCGCCCGCCAGCGCCATGTTGGTGACCAGGCCGGTTAGGAAGACGCGCGGCTCGTAGGTCCCCGCGATGTAAGCCTTGAAAGCGCCGAAGATGGAGTCCAGGGCCGCCAGCAGCGCCACCGCCGTATAGCGCGCGTAGCCGATCGGGATCGTGACCGGCGAGAGCAGGCCGAGGATCAGGCCGAGCGCCGCGCACGCGACGGCGACGGCGATCACGCGCATGGCGTCACCGAGGGCGATGGCGATGGCGACGGGGCGCCCGCAACCGGGGACGGTGAAGGGACCGGCTTGGCGGACTTGAACTTGACCGCCGGCTGCTGGGCGTCCTCCAGGTTGATGTATTCGACCTTGGCCGGGTCGGCGGTCGTCGGGTCGGAGACGGCGATCGACTTGAGGGCGGAGAGCTTGGCCGAGAGCGCCACGAACTCCTCGGGCGTGAGCACCCGGCCGAAGTAGATCGCCACCCCCTTGTTGGTGGTCAGGCTCAGGGAACCGAAACAGTCGAGCTGGAAGCCGGCGACCGATTGACCTCCGTAGACGGAGGGAAAACCGGCCTGGATCCTGACCAGCGCCGCGAGAAGCTGGGCGTCCAGTGAATGCGACCCCACCCGCGGGCTCGCGCCGGCTCCCTGGACCTGCGGCAGCGCCGGGGAGGGCGTGGCCGGCGCTAATGCCGTTCCTTGGTCGTTGAGGTAAAAGGGCATTCCGGTCGGCCCGGAGCGGTAGACGGCGACCGGCGCCCACTCTTCGATGGCGATCTCGACGCGGTCCGGCAGCAGCGCCTGGACCGATGCCGTGCGGACCCAGGCGAGGCGCTCCAAATCGCGCCGGATGCTATCACCGTCCACCGCCAGGATCGACGTCCGGCTCGACAGCCCGGCCGCGGCCAACACCTGCGCGCGCGTAAGGTGCGAGAGCCCGGTCACGGCGACCTGGCGCACGCTCAGGGCCGGCGCCTGCAGGATCCAGCCGATGAGGAGCAGCTCCACCGCCACCAGGACCACCGCCAGCAACCGTCGCCAGAAGGCATCCGCCACACGGCGCGGGCGCCTCTCGCCGGGCAGCCGGGCGGGCGCCTGGTTGGAGCCGAGGCTGGCGGACCGGCGGCGCCGGGAGGTGGTCCGGCTGAGGTCGCGGCCGGTGCCCGAGAAGGAGTGTGGACGGCGCTCAGGCAGCGGAGGCTACCCCCCGCCGCCGCCGCCGACGACGCGCAGGCGGGCGTGCCGGACCAGACGGTCGCAGAGCTCGTCGAAGTCGATCCCGGCCGCCCTCGCGGCGTCGGGAAACAGCGAGAGGGCGGTCATTCCGGGCACCGTGTTGACCTCCAGCACCCACGGCGTGCCGGCCTCGTCGACGATCAGGTCGACCCTGGCCATGCCCTCGCAGCGCAGCGCCCGGAAGGCGAGTTCGGCGGCGGCGGACGCGGCGGCCCGGTGCGGCTCCGGGATCCGGGCCGGGATGATGTGGTGGCTCTTACCGGCGGTGTACTTGGCGTCGTAGTCGTAGACCGGGTTCTCGCTGACGATCTCCAGGGTCGGGAGGACCTCTAGGTCCGGCGTCGCCAGCACGCCGATCGTGATCTCCACCCCGCTGACAAAGCGCTGGACCAGGATCCGGAAGTCGTACCGGCCGGCCTTCACCAGCCCGTCGGCGACCTCTTCCTCGTCGGTCGCGATGGTGAGGCCGACGGTCGATCCCTGGCGGGTCGGCTTGACGACCAGCGGTAGGCCGAGGCCGGCGACCAGCCGCGCCGGGAGGTCGGCGGGGATGCCCTCGCGAACGTCGTGCTCTTGGTAGGCGGGGACGGCGACCCCGGCCTGCTCGAGGACGCGGTTGGACATTGCCTTGTCGATGCAGAGCGCGCTCGAGAGCACGCCGCAGCCGGTGTATGGCAGCTCCAGCAGCTCGCACATTCCCTGCACGGTGCCGTCCTCGCCGAGCGGCCCGTGGAGCGCGATGAAAACGCAGTCGAAGTCACCGCCGGCGAGGGCCGCGAAGGTCCGGCGGTCGAAGTCGAAGGAGGTTACCTCGTGGCCGCGCCGCGCCAGCGCCGCCTCCACCTGCCCGCCCGAATTGAGGGAGACCTCGCGCTCGGACGAGGAGCCCCCCTTCAGCACGGCGACCTTCATCTCCCGATCATCTCAACCTCGGTCTCCAGCGTGATCTCGAATCGTTCCGCGACGGCCCCCTGGGCGCGTTCGATCAGCGCCCGGACGTCCACGGCCGTCGCCGCCCCAAGGTTCTCGATGAAATTGGCGTGCTTGGGGCTGATCACCGCGCCACCCTCCCGCTCGCCCTTCAAGCCGGCGGCCTCGACCAGCCTGCCGGCGGAGTCACCCGGAGGATTCTTGAACACGCTCCCGCAGTTCTTGGACTTTATCGGCTGGGTGCGTAGGCGCTCGGCCGTCCACTGCGCCATCTGCCGGCGCGCCGCGGCGCCGTCGCCAGGACGGAGCTGGAACCACGCCCCGCTGATCAGCTCACCCTCCATCTCGCCGTGGCGGAAGGCGGACGTTCGGTAGCCCAGACCCAGCACTTCGGGCCGCCAACGGCGGCCATCCCCCTCGACCTCGACCAGCACCTCGCGGACCTCTCTGCCCCAGCAGCCGGCGTCCTGGTAGACCGCTCCACCGACCGTTCCCGGGATGCCGATGGCGAACTCGAGGCCGACCAGGTCCTGGTCCGCCGCCAGTCGAGCCAGCCGCATCATCTTCAGGCCAGCGCCGGCGAAGAGCCGCTCGCCGTCGCGACGGAAGCGGCGATCGACGTCCCTCACCACCAGGCCCTCGACGCCCGCGTCGGAGACCAGCAGGTTGGTGCCGGCTCCGATGACCCGGACCGGCACCTCGCGGCGCCGCGCCTCCCGGACCACCGCGCCGACGTCCGCCGCCTCCAGGAAGAAGTCGGCCGGCCCTCCTATGTTGAGGGAGGTGTGCTTGGCCAGCGGATGGTTCTCACGCACGCCCGGCAGCGAGCGCAGCCAGGCCAGGTTCGGCTCAGCCCGCCAGCTCATGGGGAACCTTCCAGATGTCGCCGGCGCCCATGAAGAGCACCAGGTCGCCCGGCTCGACGAGGCTGAAGAGGTCGTCCCTTACGGTGTCGAGGTGGGGCGCAAATCGGGCGCCCGGCACCTTCTCCGCAAGCTGACGCGCGCTGATCCCGTTGGGCTCCTCGCCGGCGGCGTAGACCTCGGTGATGATCACCTGGTCGGCACCGTCGAAGGAAAGGGCGAACTCGTCCAGGAGGGCCTTGAGGCGGGTGTAGCGGTGGGGCTGGAACACCAGCAGCAGCCGCTTGGGATTCAGCTCACGAGCGGCCTCCAGGGTCGCTCGGATCTCGGTCGGGTGATGCCCGTAGTCGTCGTAAAGGCTCGCGCCTCGCCATTCGCCGATCAGCTCGAACCGGCGGTGGGCGCCGGTGAAGGCCTCCAGCGTCTCGCGGGCCACCGCCTCGGGCACTCCCAGCTCGATCGCCATGGCCGCGGCCGCGCTCGCGTTGAGGAGGTTGTGGCGGCCGGGGACCCGGAGCCTCAGGCCGAGGCCCGCGGGGGTGTAATCGGCATTTTCGAGACCGTATGTGACGCGCCTGCCGCCGAAGCGGAGCGCCATCACCTCCGCGTCATCGGCGCAGACGACGGCCAGCTCGCCGACCTGGCTTGCGAAGCGCTGGAAGACCTCCCGGACCGCGGCCAGGTCAGCGTAGAAGTCAGGATGGTCGAGCTCCAAATTGGTCACGATCGCGTGTCGCGGATGGTGCAGCGCAAGCGAGCCGTCGCTCTCGTCCGCCTCGGCCACCAGCCAGCGGCCGCCGCCGGCGCGGGTGCTGCGGCCGTCCCCGACCAGGACGGCCGGGTCGAGGCCGGCCGCCGTCAGCACTTTGCCCAGCATGTGGGTGGTCGTGGTCTTGCCGTGGGTGCCGGCGACCGCCACCGAGTCCGAGCCGGCGATCAGGTCGGCCAGCAACTCGGCCCTGGTGATGGTCCGGATCCCGGCGGCGCGGGCGGCGGCCGGCTCGGGAGCCTGGGAGGCGACGGCCGCCGAGCGGACCAGGAGGTCGACGCCCTGGACGTGCCTTGGGTCGTGGCCGAGCGCGACCGGGATCCCCGCCTTCTCCAGCAGCTCGGTAGTTTCCGACAGGCGGGCGTCGCAGCCGCTGACCTGCTCACCGCGAGCGGCGAGAACCAGGGCGAGGGAGGAGACGCCGGTTCCGCCGGCGCCCATCAGGTGGACCTTCAAGCCGCGACCTCCCTCAGAACCGTGATCACGTCCCGCGCCGCGCCCGGCCGGCCCAGAGCCGCGGAAGCGGTCGCCATCTGCCGGAGGCGGTCGGAGTCGAGAGAGTCGATGGCCTCCAGCAGGGAGTCGGAGGCGAGGTCGTCGTCGGCGAGGCGGATCGCGGCCCCGACGCGAACCATCCGGGCGGCGTTGCGCTCCTGGTGGGCCCCGCCGAAGGTGCCGGGTATGACTATCGCGGGCAGCCCGGTCGCGGCCACCTCGGCCAGCGTCCCGACCCCTGCCCGGCAGATCACCAGGTCGGCCTCGGTCATCAGCGCCGGCATCTCGGAGGCGAAGGCGAGCGGCCGGTAGCGGTCCCGGGCGAACTCCGCGGATCGGACTCTGCCTTGCTCGCCGGTGAGGTGGATCACCTCCTCGAAGCGCTCCAAGAGCCCGTCGAGCGCCGACCAGACCGTCTCGTTGATGCGCCGAGCGCCCTGGCTGCCCCCCACCACCAGCAGCCGCGTCGGCGGCACCCGCGGCTCGTGCGCGGTGAAGCCGGGCCGGACCGGATAGCCGGTCAGCACCGTGCGGGCCGTCGGGAAGCGCTCCCGGTCGTCGGCGAAGCTGACGCAGGCGGCGGCCGCTCCCCGGCGGAAGAAGCGGTTGGCCATGCCCCCCGGCTCAAATACGGCCAGCACGTAGGGGATGCCGCGACGCCTGGCCGCCCAGACGGCGGGCGCCATCGCATAGCCGCCCACGCCGAGCACCACGTCCGGCTTGAAGCGATCGACGATCCGGAGACCGTCCCGCATGGCCGAAGGCACCAGCGCCGGCAGCCGTAGGTTTTTCAGAAGCGAATCGCGGTTCAGACCCTGGATGGCGACCGTCTCCAGCCGGAAGCCGGCCTCCGGCACCAGCCGCTCCTCGGGCCCGCCGGTCCTTCCGACCAGCAGCAGCTCGCCGTCCGGCTCCTCAGTCGCGAAGGCCCGGGCCACGGCCAAAGCCGGCATCAGGTGACCGCCCGTTCCTCCGCCCGAGATCAGCAGCTTCATCCTGCAGCGACTCCGTCTCACTCCCTCGAGCCCCGCGACGCGTGCCCTGCGAGGCGATGTTGAGCAGCACTCCGATGGCAGCCAGCGTCATGGCGACCGAAGAGCCACCGTAGCTGATCAGGGGCAGCGGCACCCCGGTGATGGGCAGGGTGTCGGTGACGGTCGCCATGTTGACCAGCGCCTGGAAGACGATCCCACTGGTGATCGCGGTCCCCAGCGCCAGCCCGAAGCGGTCGGGGGCGCGCATCGCCGCCCGGTAGCCGCGGACCGCGAAGGCGGTGAAGCCGAGGAGGATCAGGGTGGTCCCGACCAGACCGGTCTCCTCGCCGATGATCGCGAAGATGAAGTCGGTGTGCGCGTCGGGAAGCCAGAGGAACTTTTGGACCGAGTGACCGAGGCCGACTCCCCAGATGCCTCCTGAGCCGAGGGCGTAGAGCGCCTGGGTCGCCTGGAAGCCGGCGTTCAGCTGGTCCTGGAAGGGGTTGACAAAGGCCGCCAGCCGGGCGAAGCGGTAGGGCTCCATGACGACCGTCAACCAGCCGGCCAGGACCAGGCCTCCGATGAGCAGGGCGAGGTGGCGCTTGCGGCCGCCGCCGGCGACGAAGGCCGAGACGAGGATCGCTCCGATCACGAGGCTGGTTCCGAGGTCCTTCTCGAGAAGGATCAACCCGAGCGCGCCCGCCAGCAGGATGGTGAAGGGCCAGAATCCCTCCCTGAGGTCGCGGAGGCGGTCGCCCCTCTTGACCACCCAGGCCGACACGAAGAGTGCGAAGGCGAGCTTGGCGATCTCGCTGGGTTGGATCACCACGGGCCCGATGGAGAACCAGCGCCGGGCGCCGTTGACCTCGACGCCGGCCAGCGGCACCAGGACCAGGAGGACGACGACCACCACCGTCCCGGGCAGGATCAGCGGCTTCAGCTGGCGGTAGTCGACCCGGGCAAGGACGAACAGGGCGATGCCGCCGAGGGCCACGAAGACCACCTGCCGCTCAAAGTAATAGAGGGGCGTCAGGTGCTGGACGTAGGCCAGCGCCTCGCTGGCGCTGAGGACGAAGACCAGGCCGGCGGCGACCAGCAGCACGGTGACCAGGAGCAGCCAGCGGTCGCCCTCCGTCCGTGCTTGCGCGTGGGCGGCACGCTCGGAGGACATTCCAGTCCGTGATTCGGCGCGGAAGCCGGTTCGTGGAACCTCCCTGGTGGCTGCTTCCGAGTGAAGTCCGGTGCTCACGGGCTCAGGCCGTCCTCGCCTGGTTCCAGGCCCGCACGGAGTCCTTGAAGCGGCGGCCGCGGTCCTCGAAGCTGCTGAACCAGTCGAAGCTCTTGTAGCCGGGGCTCAGCAGCACCACCCCGCCGGGCTCGGCGAGGCCGGCCGCCAGCTCGACGGCGTGGTCGAGGTCGCGGGCGCGCACGACGTTCGGCTTTCCGGCCAGCTCGCGCTCGAGCAGCTCGGCGCTATCGCCGATGAGGACCACCGCGACGGCATGGGCGCGAATCGAGGCCAGCCACTCGCCGAGCTCGAAGCCGCTGCCGTAGCCGCCCGCGATGAGCACCACCCGCTGCCCGGCGAAGGAGCCGAGGCCAACGACGGCGGCGTCTGGGTTGGTCGCCTTGGAGTCGTTGTACCAGCGCACCCCGTCCCACTCCCCGACCAGCTCGAGCCGGTGCTCGACCCCCTTGAAGGCGGCCGTCGCGGCGTGCACCTCAGCCGTCGGGATCCCGGCCAGCCGGCCGACGGCGGCCGCGGCCCGGGCGTTCATCAGGTTGTGGGCGCCGGGGATGCCGAGCGGTGGGTCGGGCTCCCGGTCGAACCAGGTGATGGCCGCCCGCGTCTGCTCCGCCAGCGTCCGGCAGGCCGGGTCCTGGCCGTTGAGCACCGCGTCGTCGGCGGGGTCCTGGAAGCGGAGCAGGCGCGCCTTGGCGGCGACGTAGGCCTCGAAGCTGTGGTGGCGGTCGAGGTGGTCCGGCGTCAGGTTCAGGACCACGCCGATCCGCGGCTTCGGCCGGTCGGCCGCCTCCAGCTGGAAGCTGGACAGCTCCAGCACCACCCAGTGCTCGGGCGTGACCTCGCTGAGCCGGTCGAGGACTGTGTCCCCGATGTTGCCGCCGACCAGCACCGGGCGCGGGCCCCGGGCGAGGACGGCGCCCACCAGCGCGGTGGTGGTCGTCTTGCCGTTGGTGCCGGTGATCCCGACGATGGGCGCGGGGCAGTGGCGGAAGAAGAGGTCGATCTCGCTGCCGACGGGAATTCCCTTCAGCCGAGCCGTCTTGAGGAGCGGCGCGTCCCAGGGGACGCCGGGGCTGGCGTAGACCTCGTCGACAGCCCGTAGCAGGGTCTCGTCGTAACCGCCGAAGGCGGTCTCGACGCCGGCCGGGAGCGCCGCCAGCTGTTCTGTGAGCCGGTCGGCGGGCTTGCTGTCGCAGACCACCACCTCGTCGCCGCGGCTGCGCAGGAAGCTGGCCAGGGCGACGCCGCTCCGGCCCAGGCCGACGACCAGGGAGCGGGTCACAGCCGGGCGACGGCGGCCGAGGCGAGCGCTGCGAGCGCGCCCACCGTCCAGAAGACCGCATCGATGCGGCCCTCGGACCACCCCTCGAGCTGGAACGTGAAGTGAATCGGGGTCATCTTGAAGACCCGGCGCCCGCCGGTGGCCTTGAAATAGGCCACCTGCATCATGACAGAGAGGGTCTCGATCACAAACACCAGGCCCAGTAGCGGCAGCAGGAGGACGAAACCCTGCTGAATCGTCATCGCGGCCAGGGCGTAGCCGAGCCCGAGCGAGCCGGCGTCGCCCATGAAGACGCGGGCCGGGTGACGGTTGTACCAGAGGAAGGCGAGGACGCCGCCGGCGGCCACCAGTGCGGTCGCCTTCTCCCCCGCGGGCGCGCCCGGCAGCAGCAGCCCCGCGGCCAGCAGGGCGATCAGGGTCAGGCCGCCGGCGAGCCCGTCGATGCCGTCGCTCAGGTTGACGCCGTTGGCGCAGCCGGCGATCGCGACCACCGCCAGCGGCCAGTAGAGCCAGCCGAGCGAGAACGGGATCCCCCACTGGTGGGGCTGGTAGGCGAGGGCCGCGACCGGCACCGCCAGCAGCAGCTGGAGGGGGAACTTGAGCCGGGCGGGGATGCCCGGCGAGCCGACGCGGAGCTTCTGCAAGTCGTCGGCCAGGCCGACCACGCCGCCGAGGGCGAGCCCGGCCAGCACCGGCCAGGCACCTGGATGGCCGGCGAGGGTCGCCAGCACTCCGCCGAGGATGGCGAGGGCGACGAAGAGGATGCCGCCGCCGGTCGGCGTCCCCGCCTTGGCCTGGTGCTCCTCGGGCAGCTCGGCCTGGATCACCTGGCCAGCCCGGCGGCCTCGGAGGAGGGCGATGAAGGGCCGGAAGGCGACCAGCCCGATCACCGTGGCGACCACCAGGGTGATCGCGTCGAGGATGTAGCCACTCACGGTTGGAACAGCTCGGCGACCACGTCCTCGAGGCCGACCCCGTGGGAAGCCTTGACCAGCACCAGATCGCCCGGCCGGGCATGGCCGCGCGTCCACAGTGCCGCAGCCGGCTTGTCCGCGACGAGGGTCGCGCCGGCCGCCTCGGCGAGGACTCTCCCCAGGCCCACGTCGGGGACGCAGACCTCATCGAAGACCTCGCCGGCGGCCGACCCGACCCGGCGATGCCATTCCTCGGCGGCCGGTCCCAGCTCCCGCATCTCGCCCAGCACGGCCAGCAGGCGCCCCTCGCGGGGAAGCTCGGAGACCGTCTCGAAGGCGGCCAGCATCGACTCCGGGCTCGCGTTGTAGGCGTCGTCCACCACCGTGAACCCGGCCGGTGCCAGGAGCGACTGCAGGCGCCGCTCGACGACGATCGTTCGCAGGGCCCCGGCCGCGTCGGCGACGGGAATGCCGAGGCGGTCGGCCACGGCGACGGCGGCAAGCGCGTTGCGGGCCAGGTGGCGACCCGGCGTCTGCAGCCGGACCTCGACGCCGCGGACGGTGAACACACCGGCCCGGTAGCCCTCGCCGCGGAAGTCACCTCCGTCCAGGCCGAAGGTGGTGACCTGGGCGCGCGTACCGCCGGCCAGAAGCGGCGTGAAGGCGTCGTCGTGGTTGAGGACTGCGAGGCCGTCCGCGGGAAGGGCGGCGACCAGCTCGCCCTTGGCCAACGCGATTCCCTCCTGGGACTCGAAGAACTCGATGTGGACGGTGCCGATCCCGGTGATGATCCCGATCGAGGGCCGCGCCAGCTCGGCCAGCCGGGCGATCTCGCCGGGTGCCTGCATGCCCATCTCCAGCACGGCGACCTGGTCGCCGGCCTGGAGACGGAGGATGGTCAGCGGCAGGCCGGTCTCGGTGTTCAGGTTGCCCTCCGTCTTGAGCACCCGGTAGCGAGTGGCGAGGATCGCCGACAGCATCTCTTTGGTGGTCGTCTTCCCATTCGAGCCGGTGATGCCGACCACGATCGGTGCGACCTCGCGGAGGCGTTGGGCGGCCAGTTCGTAGAAGGCCGCCCAGGCATCCGGCACCACCAAGACCTCGGCCTGGCCCACGCCGGCCGCCGGCGTCTCCACCACCACGCCGGCCGCGCCGCGGGCCACCGCGTCGGCGACGAAGCGATGTCCATCGCTGGTGGAACCCTTGAGTGCGAAGAAGAGGCCGCCCGGCTGCACCTCGCGGCTGTCGGTGTGGACGGAGGTGAACGAGTGCCGTGAACCCGGGAAGGAGATCGCCACTCGACTAAGGATCGAGGAATTCGCCTCGACGGTAACCTAGGTGCCGGGCGTGGGTGCGATGTGCCAGTCGAGGACGATGGCCTGCGCGATCTGCTGCCAGATCGGCGCCGCGACGATGTAGCCGTCGTTGGCGATCCAGTTCGCGTTGTGGGGCTTGCGGACCACCACCAGCATCGTGAAGCGCGGGTTGCTGGCCGGCATGTAACCGACGTAGCTCGACCACACGTCCTGGGTGTACTGGCCGTTGACCGGGATCTGCGAGGTGCCGGTCTTCCCCGCCTCGTCGTTCTGGAAACCGGCGATCCGAGCCATCGACCCCGAGCCCTTCTGCACGACCGCCTTCATCATCTGGTTCATCTGCGCCGCGGTGGACGGCGAGATGACCTGGCGAGGCGCCTGGAGGGAAAGCGAGGTCGGCCTGCCGCCGACCCGGTCGACGACGTGCGGCTGGACGTAGCGCCCGCCGTTGGCGACGACGTTGACGGCGGCGACCATCTGGACCATGTTTACGCTGATGCCCTGGCCGTAGGACGTGGTCGCCATCTCCGAGGGCCGGTAGTCGGCCTCGGCCTTGAGCGGCACCGCCGACTCGGCGGCGACGTCGATCCCGGATGGGCTGGCGAAGCCGAAGTTGACCAGGTTGCGGTAGTAGGCGTTGGCTCCCTCCAGGTTGAGCGCGGTCACCGCCCCAACGTTGAGCGAATCCTCGAGCACTGTGGTGTAGTTGATGGTGCCGTGGTTGGCGCGGTCCCAGTCGTAGAGGGTGACGCCGCCGACGCTGATGTGGCCCGGGTCGTAGAAGGTGGAGGTCGGCGTGATCGCCTTGTTCTCGATCGCGCCCGAAAGGGTCACCACCTTCATGGTCGAGCCCGGCTCGTAGAGATAGGAGGCGATGGGGTCGATGAAGCGGTCGACCGGCGTCGACCCGAAGGAGTTGGCGTTGTAGGTCGGGTAGTCGGCCCAGGCGATGATCGCCCCGGTCTGGGGGTCCATGACGATCACGCTTCCGCTCTCCGCCTTGTTGAGGGCGACGCCGGCCGCTAGCGCCTGCTCGGCCGAATGCTGGATGTCGGCGTCGATGGTGAGCTGCAGGTCGGAACCGTTGACAGGGTCGTGGCGGTTCTCCGCACCGATCACGATCTGGCGTCCGGTCAGGTCTTGGTAAGTCGACATCGACCCGTTCTTGCCCGCCAGCTGGGACTGGTAGAACGCCTCCACCCCGTACTGGCCGGCGCCGGCGTCGTTGACGAAGCCGAGCAGGTTTGAGGCGAGCGTCGAATCGGGGGTTCCGCCCGGCAGGTAGGTGCGGCGGGTCTCCGGCTCCAGGCCGACGCCGGCGAGGTTCTCCGCGCCGAGCTTGTCCGCGACGGCCTTCGGCTGCTGGCGGGCGATGTAGGCGAACTGGGCACCGCTGGCGAGGATCGACTCGACCGCGGCCAGGGGCCGGCCGGTGGCCGCGCTCAGCGCCGCGGCGACGTGCTCGCGCTCGGTGGACGGCACCTGGTTGGGCGCCGCGACGACCGAGTAGACGGTCTCGTTGATGGCCAGAGGCTGGCCGTTGCGATCGTAGATCAGGCCCCGCGCCGCGGGCAGCTGGACCACCTTGCTGTACTGGCCGAGGGCGTCGGCGCTTAGCCGCTGATGCTCGATCACCTGCCAGTAGACGAGCCGGCTCCAGATCACGCCGACGACCAGCAGCGAGCCAACCAGCAGCCAGGCGACACGGCGCTGATAGCCGGGCCGGCGAGAAGCGACGCGGGGCGCTCGAGCGGCGCGGCGCCGGAGGTCGGGCCCGAGCACCGGCCGGGTCCCGGCGCTCAGGGCCACTGTTAGCGGCCGGCCGCCATGGCGTCGGTGCCGTCGGTCACCCCGCGTCCGATCGCGGCCAGGGCCCGCTGCCAGAGCGGGCTCTGGTCGGGGGCCGCTGGAGCCGGGCTGTCGAGCGCCACGCCGGAGTCCTGGAACTGCACGAACTTGTACGGCTGCGGACGGGTCAGGCTGGCCTGAGCGGCTTCCGCCTGGACCTGGGCCGGCGAGTTGAGGGTCGCCTCCTGGTACTTGAGGTTCTCCTGCTCGGCGCGGAGGCTCTGCTGCTGGTCCTGGAGGCGGCCGATCTCGTAGGAGGCCTGGGTGGCGCCCGCGGCCTGGACGAGGTAGAGGATGGTGACCGTCACCACTCCTGCGACCAGCAGGTAAACGCGGCCGAAGGCGCTGAAACGCATCCGCGCCGGCAGCTCGAGGTGTGGCGGCTGCGGCAGCCGGAGCTGGGCGCGCCGACGGCGGCGCTCACCCTGCGCACGGAGGACGGACCGCGCAGGAAGGCGCAGGGATGCGATCCCGTTGGCGAGGTGCCCGGAGGCGCCGCGGCGGCGGGAAGGTTTGATGCCGATATTCGGATTGCCGACCAAACTGTTGATGCTGGGGGGACCTCTGCTGGGATGTGGGCTGCGACTAAAGACCTTCTTTCGAAGCGTTAGAGCCGCTCGGCCGCCCGGAGGCGGGCGGAGCGTGAGCGGGGATTGGCGGCGATCTCCTCCTCGGAGGGCCGCACCGGCTTGCGGGTGAGCGGACGGAGTTGGGCCCGGTGAGCGCAGGTACAGACTGGCTGCTGGGGGGGACAGAGACAGTCCTTCGACTCGGCTGCAATGGTTGCTTTGACCAATCGATCTTCTAGGGAATGGAATGAGATCGCCGCCATGCGCCCACCGGGTTTGAGAATCCTGATTGCGGCCTTCAGCCCCCCTTCGAGACTGCCCAGCTCGTCGTTGACCTCCATGCGGATCGCCTGGAAGGTTCGCGTTGCCGGGTGGATGTCTCGGGGCCAGGCGGCCCGCGGGATCGCGTCCTCGACCGCCCGGGCGAGGTCGCTGGTGGTTGCCAGCGGCCGGCGGCGGACGATGAACTGGGCGATCCGCTTGGCCCAGCGCTCCTCGCCGAGGGTGGCGATGACGCGGGCCAGGTCGGCCTGGTCCATCCGGTTCACCAGCGTCGCGGCGGGGATCCCCGCGGTGGGGTCCATCCGCATGTCCAGCGGAGCCTCGGAGCGGAAGCTGAAGCCGCGCTCCGGGGTGTCCAGCTGGTAGCTGGAGAGCCCGAGATCGAAGAGCACGCCGTCCACCGGGCCGAGCCCGGCGGCTGCCACCACCACCTCGAGTTCCGCGAAGTTCGCGTGGACCAGAACCGGCGGCGGCTCGAACCCGGCCAGCGCCTCCCGGACCCGGGCGACGGCGTCGGGGTCTCTGTCGACCCCCAGCAATCTGCCACCGGGCTGGATGCGCTCGAGCAGGGCTCGCGCATGCCCTCCGCCTCCCAGGGTCGCGTCCACGAGGATGGACCCCGGGTGGGGCTGAAGGAACTCTATTGACTCTTTTGAAAGTACAGGGCGGTGCCCGAGACCGTTCAGTTGGCCTGGGTCACCCGGTTAACGTTGTCGGTGAAATTGGCCAGCGCGCCGACGGAGTAGCTGTCCCATCGGTCCGCCGACCAGATCTCGACCACCGACTGGTTGCCGATCACGATCACCGTCGAATCGGGGTCGATCCCCGCCAGCCGGCGCTGCTCCGGGCTGAGTGTCAGCCGGCCCTGCTGGTCGAATTCGCAGGGGATGGCCAAGGCGTTCATCGCCCGCGACACCTGCCGCTGCTCGGGCGTCGCCCGAAGCGGCGACGGGAGCACGTCGCGCAGACCTTCCCATTCCTCGCGCGGATAGATGGCCAGGTTGCGCTCCGTCCCGATGGAGATGAAGGAACCCTCGGGCAGCTGGTCCCGAAACTGCTTCGGAATCGCCAAGCGACCCTTGGAATCCACCTTCATACGCGAGGAGCCGGCGAACATTCATCTTTCTTCCTGGACCGCGGTGACGGGGATGAGTGGCAGCTGGGACGTCGTTCTGGGTGCCTTGCTGGGACGTTTGCTGCGACGGATGGTGTGGCGGTTCTGGATCACCACTCATCCCCACTAATCACCACGATTCCCCGCAACTGTACGCACACCCCCACCACGGTGTCAATGGGTTCAGCCACAAGATGTAGGACCGCCAGAGCGGTCATGGACGGCATAAATCAACATCTGGGGGTGGACAGGCGCAGGTGGCGCAGCATCCGGTGTGCCCCCGATGGCAGGCCGAACATTAGTTTGTATGAGGTCGTGCCGGGTGCTGGAGGCTCTCCGCCTCCCCGGGGTCGAGTCGGCTAGATACCGGTCACCGAGTTCGAGAGGTTGTTGCCCTTGTTCGAGAGGCAGGAGCTCATCGAGCTCTCGAACGAGTCCATGCTCCAGTCGGCGTTGACGCTGGCCGTCGTCAGCTGCATCCCGACCTGGACCCCGAGCGCTATCCATTTCAAGGCATAGCCGGTCTTCTGGGCGTCCGAGAGGGTGTCCGCGTTCGCCGCGGTGAAGTTCTTGACCGCGTCGATCTTCTGGGCCAGGCCGCCGAGCGCGCCCTCGCCCACGGCCGTGTTGCCCACGGTGTTGGCGGTGCTGCCGGCCGTCTTCACGTAGCCCGCCCCCTGGGTGTAAGCGTTGCCGGTCGAGCCCCCGTTACCCAGGCCCCACGTGCCGACGCAGTCGAGCGGCCCGGTCAGGGTGCTGGAGAGGTCGCTGAAGATGCTCCCGATCTGGCCGGCGTAGGGAACGCCGATCGCACCCAGGCTGCTCCCGATGGTGCCGACCAGGCCGATGAGACCGGCGGACGTGAAGTTCAGCACGTAGCTGGAGATGGCGGTCGCCAGGAGTCCGACAGTGGCCTTGCCGACCGCGCTCATATAGGTGCCGAAGGCTGAAGCGCTCGCCAGCGGGTGGTTCAGGTCGTCGTTGTACAGCGCGTGCAGCGTCTTGTCGGAGTTCATCGTCACGATGCCCAGCAGCCCGCTGCTGCTGTCAGCGCCCGACCAGCCTTCGAAAGGCTCCTGGGACCCCTTGTCGGGAGCCTGCAGCGCGACCACGGTGCCGGCCAGGTACATGCCCTTGGAGGCGTCGAAGCCTGGGCAGTTGGGATCGTCGGAACGGATCTCACCCGCGGGGCCTGGGCTGCCGCTGGAGTACACGGCGTCGACCGACAGCGAGTAGCAGGCGCCGTTGAAGACCGCGTTCAGGCTGAGTGGCTGATCCGCCACCACGCTGATGCCCGCCGAGGTACCGCCGGCCGAACCTTCCCAATCCTTGAACGTGTATCCGGGCGTCGCGTGCTCGGTGGCGGTGACCGTGGTCCCGGGCAGGAAGGTGGACGGCGCGACCGGGCACTGGTTGCCCGACGTGGCGGAGTCGAACGCGACCATCGCCAACGGGGGCTGGAAGCCCGCTCCGCTGGGTGCGAGCGCCACCTGGGTGAGGTTGACCGGGTAGCAGAACCAGGCCTGGATTCCGACCACCGTGCCGCCGCCCGCGGGTGGCAGGACCAGGAAGATCTGGCTCTGCGGCCGGCCGACGTCGCTACCGGAGAGCGGCGACCCGTCCTGGCCGAGCGGGCCCAGCAGGTTGGTGTTGAAGTTGTTGAGGGTGCCGTCGGCGTTGAATCCGATCCGCCGAGCCATGAAGCCGGTGAAGATGCCGTCGTTCCCGTTGGCGTCGACCGAGATCGTCGACCCGGCCTCGTACATACCGGGAGGGCAGAAGCCGTGACCGTCGGTGTGCTCGGGCGTCGTCGCGTCGACGCTCAGGCTGCCGTAGGGCGTGGTCGGGACGGCGCCCAGCCAGCCCTTTTCAAGGGTCGGCAGGTCGAACTTGAGCGACCCGATCTCGAGCGGGACCGGGTAGCAGCTGTTCGGCGTCCCGAAGGTGGCGGTCAGGTTGTGGTCGGCCTTGCCATCGAGCGTCACCGTGGCCGGCGCCACCGTCAGCGGTAGCGGCGGCGTCAGGCCGCTCGAGGTGTCGCCCCGCCAGGTGTAGAACTCGAAGCCTGCGCCGGGTGTCGCCGTCACCGTGGCCGGCCCTGCGTACCAGCCGTAGGCCGGGTTTCCGGTGTCATCGTGGCAGCCGGTCCCCGACACCGCCACCGATCCGGGTGACACGGCCTTGCCGTTGACGAAGACCGGGAAGGTCGGGTCGGTCTGGGTCACGACCTGGTGGCAGGCGGCGAAGGTGACCGCGACCGCGTTGTCGCCGTGCACGGAGAACGAGTAGCGGCCGCTCCCGCCGAGGACGTAGCCCCCGGTGAGGCCACCCGCCTGGTCGGTCCCCGTCAGCTTGACCCCGGACAGGTTGTAGCTCGGGTCGCTCATGTAGCTGTACGCGTACCCGCCCTGGTTGACGCGGGTCATGGTGATCTTTTCGGTGACCAGGACGAGGACCTGGTCGCCGTAGTGGAACCCGCCGCTGCCGTCAGGCCGGAGGCAGGTGGGGCCACCGCCGTTGTAGGAGCCCACCTCGGCCCTGGCCGAGCCGCCCGCGGGATCATTGTAGCTGATGGCCACCTGGTAGCAGGGACGGACCAGGACCGGGAAGAGGTCGAGGTTCGGTGCGGCGGTGAAGGTGAACGTCTTCCCGGGGCTGGAGGGCCCGTTGTACACGTACCAGCTGTCGAAGGTGTAGAGGCCCAGGGTTGGATCGGTGTAGTCGTAACCCTGGAGCGTGACCGTATCACCATCGCGGTACGGCAGCAGGACCGTGTGGTCGACAGGGTTCTGGGTGATGCTGCCGCAGTCCGGGTTGGTGACCGGCGACCACTGCGCCTTGGGAACGTAGGCGACGCTGACCGTGTCGCAGATGTAGCCGAAGCGACCGACCAGGAAGGTGTCCTGGGTGATGGTCAGCTGCAGGAAGGTCGTGGTCGCCGGGTAGCCGTCGAAGCTCACGAACTGGTGGTGGGCGGTGGGCTGGGGGATCACCAGCACCGAGGACCCGTCCACGTAGCCGCGGCCGCCGTTGCAGGTCGGGGCCGGGAGGAGGTCGAAACTGCCGAAGTTGGAGGGCGAGGCGTAGATCGTGAAGAGGTGGCAGGCGAGCGCCACTCCGGTCACCGTTTGGGTGGCCGGCGCGTAGAGCGAGTCGCCCGAATAAGAGACGGTGATGGTCTGCGAGCCGGTGCCGGGGACGGTCACCGCGCAGCTCCCGGCGACAGGCTGGTTGGTGCACCCCCGGAGGCCGGCGTTGAGGACGCTGACCGTACCCGTCGGCGCCGGCGTGTCGTACGGCATGGACCAGGTCACCGTCACCGGGTCGCCGGCGACCCAGGTGACGTTGGGGGCGACGCCGGCGACAAGGGTCGGCGGAGCCAGGGTGACGTTGATGGTTAGGGTCGCTGTCGAAGACGCGAAGACGGCGTCTCCGGCAAAGGTGGCGGTGATCGTCTCAGGTCCTCTGCTGGACCAGGTCATCAGGCAGCTTCCGCCGAGCCCGCCAACGGTGCAGACCTGGGCGCCGGAGGTGACCGTGGTCAACGCGGTCGGATATCCCGTGAACCCGTCCGTCCTCTCCAGGGTGACGCTCACGAGGTCGGCCTGGTTGATGACGGCCGAAGGCGGCGCTGCCGAGAGGGTTATCGACGTCGGGTGGGCGGATATGAACTCGGTGGCCACCGCGGAGGTTGAGGCGGCGAAACCCATGCTTCCCGAGAAGCGCGCGGTCAGGGCGTGACTGCCCGCCTGGAGCGTCGTGACGTCCAGGGTGGAGGTCTGGCCGCTGACCGAGGCTGCACCCAGGAAGTTGGTCCCGTCGAAGAAGGAGACCGTCCCACCCGCCACGGGCGCGGTGGAGGCGACGAAGGCTGCCAGCGTCAGGGTCTGGTTGGCGAGCCAGGGCGGGATGCTGTTGATGCCGACGGTGGTCGTGGTCGGCAGCTGCTCGACGGCGAGCGTTCGGTTCAAGGTGGCACCGGCGAAGTAGGCGTCGCTGCTGGTGTAGACCGCCCGAAGGTTCAAGGTCGCAGCCGACGGCCAGCTGGTCGTGATCGACGCGGTGCCGTTGACCAAGGTGGCGCTGCCGAGCAGATACAGGCCGCTGCTGGTCTCGAGGAACTCAACCGTGCCCTGGGGCGTCTGGCCGTTCGACGGCGCAACCGTCGCGGTCAGAGTGAAGGGCACGCCGATGCCGGCCGGGTCGGGTGACGAGGCCAGCGCCAGGCCGGGATCGGCGCCGTTGACGTAGAAGCTGACGAAGCCACCGAAGCCCTGTGCCAGCGGCGCGTAGTCGCGGTCGCCCGCGTAGGCGACGGTGAAGGTGTGCGGGCCCTCGGCCGGCGAGGCGATCGTCTGAGTCGTCACGCCGCGCGCGTCGAGGGCGTCCTGGGGCAGCGACGAGAAGTCGATGGCGGGCGTCACGAATCCCTGTGGCACGTCGGTCGGGCTGATGCCGGTCAGCGTCGCCGTCAGCGTCACCGTTCCGAACACCACGCCCGGGTTGGGCGTCACGTTGAGGCTGATGGAGGGCGTCGCCCTGGTCATGGTCACCAGCACGTCGTGGCCGCTGGCCTGGAACTGGGGCGTCGCGTTGAATAGCACGAAGATGTCGGTGGTGTCGCCGGGCACGGTGCTCGAGGTGATCGCCGCGTTGCCGGAGCCGTCAACGTTCGCGGTGCCGAGCAGGACGTTTGACGGGAGCGCGGTGAAGGTGACGGGCCCGGTCACGGTCGTGGCGGGAATGGCCACCACGTTGGCGCTGATGGTCACCGGCGACCCGTAGACGAAGGTCCCGCCGGCGCTCGCCGCCAGCTGGGTGGGCACCGCGTAGACGGTGTAGGCCAGCGCTGCAGAATTCGAGGCGAGGTAGGAGGCCGTACCTCCGTAGTGCGCCGCCCAGGAGTGCGCGCTCGGCGTGGGCTGGCCGATCGTCATGACCGCCACGCCGGACCCGTCGAGCGGAACGCCTCCGAGGTCGATCGCGCCGTCGAAGAACTCGGCGGCACCCGTGGGCACGCCGCCACCGGGCCCTCTGGGCGAGACGGTCGCCGTCAGGGTGACAGCCTGTCCGTAGGCGGAGAAGCCGGCCGGCGAGGCGGCCAGGCCGGTGGTGGTTGCCGCCGTTGAGACGGTTACCGTGGACGGCGCCGAGGCACTGGCGGCGAAGCCCGGGTCCGGCAGCAGCGTCGCGGTGACCGGGTGCAACCCGACGGTGAGCGTGGCCGGCGCGGCCACCGCCGTCGCGGTGGCCGCGCCGGCGGGGCTCAGCGGAACTGTCTGAACGTAGCCGGCGCCGTCGGAGAAGAGGATCGACCCGGTCGGCGTCGCCAGGCTGCCGCCGCCGGAGGTGACCGTCGCCGTAAGGCTGACCGCCTGGCCATAGGCGCTGGCCGTGGGCACGGCAACCAGGACCGTGGTTGTCGGTGCGGCCGCGACCGTTGCGGAGGTCGATCCGTCGGCGGCGGTGTTGAAGCCCGTCCCCGGCACGTAGACCGAGGTGTAGGTCGTCGACCCGAGCGGCGGCAGCGGGGTGACGTTCATTGTCGCGACCCCGCTTCCGTCGAGTACGGCGCTGGCGAAGGTAACGCCGCCCCGCTGGAAGTTGATCGAACCGGTGGGGACGGCGCTCGTTCCGGACGCGGTGACGGTCGCGGTCAGGGTCACCGGCTGGCCGAAGATCGGAGACGCGGGGCTTGAGGCGAGCACCTGGCCGGTGTTGGCGGCATTGACGGTCAGGGCCACGGTGGCGCTGCTCGGGTCGTGCCCGTCGTCGCCGCCGTAGGAGACGATCACATTGCCGCTGCCGGGTGCGAAGTTGGCGCCCGAACAGGTGCCGTGCCCGGTCCCGTCGAGGACGCCGGAGGACCCGCTGCCGCCGAAGTTGCAGCTGAAGCCGCCGCTCGGGATGCCGGTCGGGCTGGTGACGATCACGCTGACGACCGCGTTGCCGTAGGTCTGCGGCGAGGCGGCGGTGGCCAAGGTCGTGGTCGTGTCCTTGACGTCCTGGTCGAGCACGCTCGAGGTGACGGTGCCGTGGGTGGAATCGCCGCTGTAGTAGGCGGTGATGGAATGGTGGCCGACCGTCAGCGCGCTGGTGGCGAAGCTCGCGGTGTCACCCACGACCGGGGGGGCGGCGAGGACGGTGGCGCCGTCCAGGAAGCTGATCGTCCCCGTCGCCGAGCCGGCCGGCGCC
>Ga0307372_10004317_pt1 | contig 22055 bp, 24 predicted proteins | sample OX1MG_FD_202533 | JGI IMG/M metagenome (GOLD analysis project Ga0307372, IMG submission 202533) | Soil microbial communities from Risofladan, Vaasa, Finland - OX-1 | ecosystem: Environmental > Terrestrial > Soil > Coastal area > Acid sulfate soil | place: Finland: Risofladan, Vaasa | collected...
TTGTCCACTACTACGTCCACGCCGGCCTTCCCCGTTGCGGCCCGGATCTCACGCGCCACGTCCTGCGTGCGATGGTTGAGCGTATGGTCCGCACCCAATCCCCGGGCCCGCGCCAACTTCTCGTCGTAGCCCGAGGTCACCCACACCTCGGCACCCACGAGCTTGCAGATCTGCAACGCTGCCGTGGCCACCCCACCGCCGATACCCCAGATGAGCACCCGTTCGCCGGCGCGCAACTGCGCGCGCGTGACGAGCATCCGCCATGCCGTGAGCGTCACGAGGCCGAACGCCGCGGCTTCTGCCAGCGGCGTGCTTGCCGGAATGGCGCGCACGTTGGCACCCGGCACGACGACGTACTCGGCCGCGGTTCCCGGGTGGTGCTCGCCCAGAATGCCGAACCGCACGCACAGCGACTGCTCGCCCTCGCGGCAGTACACGCAGGTTCGGTCGCTGATCCCTGGGTTCACGATCACCGTGTCCCCTTCGCGTACGCCTCGCGCACCGCGTCCGGCCTGATCCACCACCCCCACGGCGTCGGCAGCCACGACCCAGGGTGGGGTGATCGTCACACCCGGCAGCCCCGCGAGCACGAACAGATCCAGGTGGTTCAGCGCGGCCGCCGCGACGCGCACCCGCACCTCGGTCGGGTCCCGCACCGACGGCTCACGGAGGTCATCGCGAACCTGCAACTGGTCGAGCCCGCCATGAGCGGAGATCGTGAGTCCTCGCACTGCCACCCTCGGGAGTTATATTGCACTCGCTTGCGGCCATTCGCATCCAGCCGCGCTCCGTCCGGAGGAAATATGCACCGGAATCCCGGAGCCCGCGGCGGCTGGACCGCCGAGAACCGACACCGAATCCGATGACGTCCATCAAGGTCCCCCCGCTCGGCGAATCGATCACCGAAGCGATCGTGTCCCGCTGGCTCAAGTCCGAGGGCGACGCGGTTGCGCCGGGCGATACCATCGTCGAACTCGAAACGGACAAGATCACCGTCGAAGTGCCGTCGCTGACCGGCGGCGTCCTCACCAAACGCCTGCACGCCGAGGGCGATACGGTTCACGTGGACGATGCACTCGCGGAGTTGGACGAGACGGCCACCCCGGCCCCCGCCCGCACCGAGCCCCCCGCGACGTCTCCGGCCAAGCCTGCCCCACCGGCGCCGATAGCGCCCGCACCGATCGTCGCCGCCAACCCGCGCGTGTCGCCGGCCGCCGAACGGCTCGCCACGGCGTCGGGGGTGGACCTGTCAGGAGTGAAGGGCACCGGACTCGGCGGCGTGGTGAGCAAGCCGGACGTGCTCGACGCGATGGCCATCCATTCCGCTCCCGCGGCGCCCAGCGCGCCAAAGGGCGCCGTTGACCAGCGCGAGAAACGTGAGAAGATGTCCACGCGCCGCAAGCGAATCGCCGAGAATCTCCTCCAGGCACAGCACGCCACGGCCCACCTGACGACGTTCAACGAAGTCGACATGACCGCCGTGATGGGACTCCGCACGCGGCTCAAGGATCGTGTCGAGAAAGAGCACGGCGTGAAGCTGTCGTTCATGCCGTTCTTCGTGAAGGCCGCGTGCCAGGCCCTCAGAGCCTTTCCCACGGTCAATGCGCAGATCGATGATGATGCGATCATCTACAAGCACTATGTGAACATGGGCATCGCTGTCGCATCAGAAGCCGGGCTGGTCGTGCCGAACATCAAGGACGCCGACCGCATGGGGCTGCTCGACGTGGCGCGGGAGATGAACGACGTGGCCGACCGGGCGCGCAAGTCCAGGCTGACCATGGACGACCTCACGGGCGGCACGTTCACCATCACGAACGGCGGCGTGTTCGGCTCGCTCCTGTCCACGCCGATTCTCAACTATCCGCAGGTCGGCATCCTGGGGCTCCACAAGATTCAGGACCGTCCCATCGCCCTCGACGGACAGGTGGCGATCCGGCCGATGATGTACGTCGCGCTGTCGTACGATCACCGTATCGTGGACGGGGAGCAGGCCGTGCTGTTTCTGGTGCGCATCAAAGAACTGATGGAAGAACCCGGCGCCATGCTGGTGGAATAGCGCTGGGTGCTCGACCACAACGAGAGCGGGGCCGCGATGCGATCACGCGGCCCCGCTCTCCGTTCTTCTGCCCCTCGGCAACCCTACATGTGCAGTGCTTTCGGCAGGTTGAAGTTGTACGACACGGCAACACCGTACGACGTCTTGCCGTTTGTCTCCGATACCGGCACCTGCACCATCGGTGAGATCGTGCACCGCTTGTTGAATACGAAGCCAATCGTGGCCGTGACGAGGCCGAAGCTCTCGCTGGTCGTGGGATTCGCCGCTCCTTGCGTGACAATCTTCGACTTGAAGCTGCGGGCCACGAGCGAGGCTCCGATCGCCGGAATCACCGACATCGAGCTCGACTCGCTCGCCGTCCAACCCAGCGAACCGCCAAAGTTCAAGTCAAGCGTGTTCTGTGGGAGGTTTGGGTACGGCGTCATGCCGACCAGCGATCCAGACTGGGCTGTCACTCCGACGATCGGGCAAATCTCAACCGAACTGCCGCCACCCACGGCCCACTCATAGCCCAACGAGCCGCCACCGGCGTTCGACGAGCCGTCGCTGTTGTCGTCCTTGGCGTGGCTGTAGTTCCCCACCGCAAAGAAGTTGTGGTACGTGCCCAGGGCGAGCTGTCCGCCGTACGCCTTGCTCTGGTCGCCGATCAACACGCTGCCGCCAACCCGGGCCGAGCCTGTGGAAAATGAAGGGGTGCCAACGCACACCTGCGCATTAGCCACCGATGCCAGCCCTGCCACAGCCAGCCCGACAATCGCAGTACGAAACAGTCGAGACATATCGCTGACTCCGAAGAAGGTGAATGCAACTGAAAGGTATCGCCTGAAACACCCGATCCGTCCACTGCCGGGCGGCGCTCGGGGGGCGCCGCTCACTCCCTGGGGCTACGCAGACTGGCTAGCTTAGGATTCAGCACTTACCAGCAAACACCACATGACAGACTTGGTCCCGAATCGAGCCGATGTCGTCGTCATTGGCGGTGGTCCCGGTGGCTACGTCGCCGCGCTCCGGGCCGCCCAACTTGGTCTCTCCACCGTCTGTGTCGAGATGGACAAGACACTCGGCGGCACCTGCGTCAATGTCGGCTGCATTCCTTCGAAAGCGTTGCTCACGTCGAGCGAGCACTTCGAGTTTGCCCGGAACCACGCCGCCGAGCACGGCCTGCTGATCGGAAACGTCGGCCTCGATCTGGCCCGGATGCTCCAGCGCAAGGACGCCGTCGTCACACAAAATACTAAAGGAATCGAATTCCTGTTTCGCAAGAACAAGGTCGTCTGGTCCAAAGGACGCGGCAACGTCAAGCCGGGCAACATCTTGGAAGTCACTTCGGCCGACGGCGTGGTTACCACCTGGGAGGCCCGGAACATCATCATCGCCACTGGCTCGGCGGCGATCGAGCTGCCATTCCTGAAGTTCGACGAAGAGCGGATTCTGTCCAACGTGGGTGCGCTCAGGATTCCCGAGGTCCCGCGTCACCTGATCGTCATCGGCGGTGGAGTGATCGGCCTTGAGCTGGGGTCCGTGTGGCGCCGCCTCGGGGCCAAGGTCACGGTTGTCGAGTTCTTCCCGACCATCCTGCCCGGAATGGACGACGACATCGTCAAAGAAGCCGACGGCGCCTTCCGCAAGCAGGGATTAGAGTTGCGCACCGGAACCAAGGTCGTATCCGGTCGTCGCGATGGCACTCGGGTCTTCGTCGACGTCGAGAAGAACGGCCAAACCGAGACCCTTGAAGGCGATTACGTGCTCGTGGCCGTAGGCCGGCGTCCCGTGCTCACGGGGATCGACGCCGCCGCGCTCGGACTCGCCGTGGGCAAGCGCGGCGAACTCGTGGTGGACGACTGCATGCGTACCAACATTCCCAACGTGTACGCCGTTGGCGACTGTGTCGGCGGCAAACTCCTCGCCCACAAGGCCGAGGAGGAGGGGAGCGTGGCTGCCGAGGTCATTGCCGGCCGACCCGTGCACATGCACTACAAGTCCATTCCGTCGGTGGTCTATACTTGGCCGGAGATCGCGTCCGTGGGCCTGACGGAACGGGAAGTGAAGGAATCGAAGCGTGAGTATCGCACGGGCAAGTTTCCGTACTCGGCCAACGGCCGCGCCCGGTCGATGGGTGAGACATCGGGGTTCGTGAAGTTTCTTGCCGACGCGCGCACCGACGAGTTGGTGGGCTGCCACATCATCGGACCCAATGCCTCGGAGTTGATCGGGGAGGTGGTGCTTGCATTCGAATACCGCGCGACAAGCGAGGACATCGGGATCACGGTGCACGCGCACCCGACGCTCTCAGAAGCCACCAAGGAAGCGGCCCTGGCCACGCTCGGCCGCGCCCTGCACATCTGACGTAGTGTCGGCCCGCGCGCGCCATCTCATCGAGGCCGCGCTCGGCGGCACACCATACTTGGGACGCGGGCTCGAACTGCTCGACGCCGCGGAGCACCACGCCTCGGATGAGTGTTGTGCCGTATGGACGGAGCACGGCGGTGCGGTTGTGGCCGTGGCCCTCGTGGGGCTCGTAGCTGGAGCGGAAGGGGCCGGCCGCCTCCATCTATTGATCGGGCACGACCCGCACCTCGTGGCGCGCGCGCTCGACGTGCTGCGCGCCATGGGCGCGCGCTTCGTGATGGCCGAGTGGCCCGACGACGCGGCGTTCGCCGAAGCTATCCGGCGACTGCACGAGGAGGGCTTTCACGAAGAGGCACGCATCGCGCACGTCTACCGCGCCGGCGTGGACCAGGTCTTCCTACGACGCGATCTCTGAGAACGGCGGCGCTAGCCGAGGACGATTTCCGCCGCCGGGGGCAGGGCTAGCCGCGCCCACCGCTCGTACATCGGAGCTGCAGGATGGAGGCCATCGGCCGCCAACATCGCCAACTCGGAGCCCGCCCGGCGTGAGTCGTCGGTGACGTTCGCGAAGCGGGCGCCCACGGCGAGCACCGCGGTACGGATCACGTCGTTGAACGCGTCGATCGCTGCTGCGATCGCCGGTCGGTCGCGCCCGTTGGCAAACGGCGTCATTCCCCAGTCGGGGATCGACAACACCAGCACGTGCCGCGCGTTGCCACCGGCGAATTCCGTAGCTCGCGCGAGCAGTCGCGCGAAGCGCGGCGCGTACTCCGCAGGCGTCGCGCCGCCGTACTGATCGTTCACCCCGATGAGCAGCGAAACGAGCGTGTACGGACCGCAGGGACGCGCGGCATCGATTGCCGCCCACAGCTGCTCACAGGTCCAGCCCGTGCGCGCCACGATTTCCGGATCTTCGACGGCGGCGCCGGCCTCCCGGAGCAGGGCGACGAGCCGCGCCGGCCATCGGTGGGCCGCCGCCACGCCCTCGCCAATCGTGTAGGAGTCGCCCAACGCCAGGTACCGCCCCGGGAGTTCGGTCATCGTTTCCCTACCGGCACCGAGCAGAACGAAGAAGGCGACCGGGTTCGCGAAGGATCCCGGCCGCCTGGTTCGGACACTGAGCGAACGCTCAGCGCACGACCAACGCCGTGATGATGGAGGCGGCGGCGACTAGCGCCGCGCCGACGAGCAGGGCCGTGGTTGGCGTGACGACGAATTCCCGGCGAAACCACGGGGTGATCGTCGCGGCCGGCGCATGGGTGGGCAGCGCCGCCATGATTTGTGCTTCCACGTGCTGGGGCGTGCGCATCCGGCGCACGCGCGCCATCTCGCTGTCCAGCCCTCGCCAGAATTCCACGTCCCTCGAAGTATCGCTCTTACGCACGGCAGCCTCCGGCAGCTCCCCATCCAACCACGCATGTACGGGTGCGGCGAGGAGACGCTCCGCCTGCTGACCCAGCGGGACTTCTCGATCCATGAGGGATCGCGCTGGTTCGTCCGGCGTCGGACGCTTCTGACCCTCTCGCGCGAGCCCAGGCTCGGAATTCAGATCGTCGTACATGTTCAGGCGTACTTCTCCTCGAGTAGAGCCTGGAGCGCCTCGCGTGCGCGGTGCACGCGCATCTTCAACGCCCCGACCGTAGTGCCCAGCAGATCCGCCATCTCTTCGTACGAGCGCCCTTCCACGTGCTTCATGATGAATGCTTCCCGCAGCGATGCGGGTAGCGACGTCAGGGCCCGATCCAGATCCGAACGCAATTCCGTCCGGTCCAACTCCTCTTCGGGGGTCGCGTGCTGCGAGGGCTGATCATCCTCCTCGTAGCTCAAGTGCGACCGTCGAATATTCTTCAGCCAATCCTTGCAGCCATTCGCGACGATCCGGAACATCCACGCGTCGAACCGGCCCCGCACCTCCGACAGGTGCTGATAGGCCTTGATGAAGGAGAGCTGCAGGATGTCTTCCGCGACATCCGGACTCCCCGTCATGCACAGCGCGTGCCGATACAGCGGATCGCTGTAGCGGGTGATCAGCAGCCGGAACGCGTCTCGCTTTCCCGCGAGCACCTGCTGGATGATCAGTTGATCAGAACCATCCTGATCGATGTCTGGGGCGGTAGTTTCCGTCGTCTTCACGACGATAGAGTAATGCACTTTCCCCGCTTGGAACAGGGAGCGGCACCCGTCCCGCCGCCAACCACGAGTGTCACGCCAAGAAGACGATATTGAGGATCGGGAGGTAACGCCGTCCGGCTCTAGGTCCCGAACACTCCCCAGCCGAGTCGCCGGATCGCCGCTCCATGCTCGTCCAGGGCGGGCGGCATCCGGCGGTTTTCCCCCCCGACACTCGATGGCATGCCCATGAGGGGCGACGCCGAGGGCGTCTGGGCCAGGACCTCGAGCACCGTGCGCACCACGCCGCTCGGCACCCCCGCGGCGGCGAGCCGCGCGAGCCAGTGCGCGGCATCCCGTTCCGAGAGCCGCTCCTGCAGGGCGGAGACCACCCGCTCGCGCTGTCCCACCCGGCCGGCGTTGGTGACCAACGACGGATCGTCGGCGAGTGCGTCGAGCCCCAGCGCGCGCGCACACGCCGCCCACTGTCCATCACTCCCCACCGCGATGACCAGGCCGCGGTCGGCGGCTTGAAAGAGTTGGTATGGGACGAGATTGGGATGGGCGTTGCCCCACCGGCCCGCGTCGATGCCCGTGACCAACGCATTCTGCGCCACATTCACCAGGGCGGCTCCGGCGCTGTCGGCGAGCGAAACGGCGACGCGGCGTCCCCGGCCGGTGCGCGCGCGTGCCATGAGCGCCCCGAGGATCGCCACGGCCGCGTCCTTGCCCGCCAGCACGTCGGCAAGCGCCACCCCCGTCTTCATGGGTGCACCCTGAGGCTCACCCGTGATCGCCATCCATCCCGACTCCGCCTGCACCACGAAGTCGTATCCCAGACGATCGCTGGCTGTGCCAAACCCCGAGATCGTGCACCAGACGAGCTGCGGGTGGTCGGCCACGAGCGCGTCGGGATCAAGCCCGCACCGCGCCAGGGTGCCGCGGCGAAAATTATCGATCACCACGTCGGCTCCTGCAATGAGCCCGCGCAGCAGAGCCACGTCGCGCGGCTCGTCGAGGTCCGCGGCCACACTCAGCTTGTTGCGGTTGATGCTCAGGAAATAGGCGCTCCGGCCGCGATCATCAAACGGCGGACCCCAGCCCCGGGTCTCATCCCCCACTCCTGGGCGTTCGACCTTGATGACATCGGCACCGAGGTCCCCGAGGAGCATCGAACAGAGTGGACCAGCAAGCACTCTCGACAGATCTAGTACATTCAGTCCAGTGAGCATTTGGTGGCTTGTGAATGGCTTTATATTGGCTTAACTTTTTGCGAATACATCCGGTCCATTGACTGGCGCCGGTTGGTCATTCTGCCGCGGCAGTCCTTGCATAGCTGTCGAAAAATCATATACTTGCCGCGAATTCCGCCAACCTGTTCGGACGCGAGGCCCGCGAACATAGCGCACCTCCGGCCGTCCATCAAATCAAACGGTGCGCAGTTTCCCCTTTCACGAAGAGTGGACGCGTATAGATGCCGGATTCTTCGCACGGCGGTTCAGCCAAGCCAGCCACCACCCAACCGAGCGGTGGAGCACCCGCACCGCGACGCGGGCCCGGCCACCGCGCCGACGCCCGTGATACGGTAGCCGAGCTGGCGGAGAAGGCACAGCTCATCAGTCTCGAAGCCGGCAGCAAGGTGGCTGCGGCCATGAAGGACGTGATCAGCGCCGCCGCCGGCATTGCCGGCTTTGCCATGGAAAGCGCCCGCGATCTCACCACGTACATGGTACGCCGCGGCCAGATGACGCAGGACGAGGCGGACAAGCTGCTCCGCGAAGCCGACGCCGCTCATTCCAAGCGGCCAGCATCCGAGCGCACAAAGCCGACGGCCACGATGGTCACCGCCGAGAGGACAGCGCTACTCAAGGCGCAGGCGGCACGAGCCGCAGAGATCGCCGCGGCCGCCTTTGCCAAACTGCACCCGCCGCGCCCTCCAAAGCCGCCGTCCAAAGTATTCATGCCCAAACCGGTCAAAGCCGCCAAGTCCGGTTCCAGACCGACGGCAAATAAGGCGGCGGCGAAACCAGCGCCCAAGGGTGCCGCCGCGAAAAAGCCGGCCAAGAAGTTGGCCACCAAGCAGCCGGCGAAGCAGCCTCATCCCAAGAAGGCGGCTCTCAAGGCACCCGCCAAGAAGCCGGCCCCGAAGAAAGCCGCCAAGAAGCGCTAGCCGGAGACGTCTGGCATGTTTCGCACACGTCACCTGCTGCTCCTGCTCGTGCTCGTCGTCGTGGCATGGTTCACGCTCCAACGGGCCGCGACGCCGCGCCCCGAACCGGTCGACTCCGTGCAGATTCAGCGCCAGGTCCTGGCCGTACTCGTCCACGGGGCCAAGGCGTGGAATGCCGGCGATCTCGACGATTTCGTGTCGGACTATCTCCCCGACTCGGAAACGACGTTCATCACCAAGACGGGCGTCCTCCATGGCATTGCGGCGATCAGAAGTGTCTACGCCGCTCGCTTCGCTCCCGGCGCGCAGCGCGATTCGCTGCACTTTCAGGGCGTCGAAGTGGACGTACTCGGCCCGGACCTGGTGAACACGATTGCCTGGTACGTGCTCATGCGCGGCGACTCGGTCACGGCCCGAGGCCCGACATCCCTGGTCATGCGGCGCGTGAGCGGCCGTTGGCGGATCATCCACGACCATTCGAGTTGACGTGGTTCGGGTAGTCGCCATGCGCGCGCCGACGCGCATCGATTTTGGCGGGGGCTGGACGGATGTGCCGCCGTACGCGCAGCGGGAGGGTGGGGTAGTGTGTGCAATGGCGATAGCGAGGTACGCGACGGCGGAGTTGCGTGGCGGCGGAGGGCCGGTACCACGCAAGGCCGGTACCACGCAGGGCAAAACCAGCGCACCGCCGAGCCCGTATGAGGCCAAAACGGCGGGGGGCGTGGAGGCGCCGCTCATCCGCGCGGCGCTCGAACGGGCGGGGTTGACCTCGAGGCTGCAAGTTCGACTGGACAGCGACTTCCCCGTCGGCGCGGGCCTCGGCGGGTCGTCCGCCGCGAGCGCGGCGCTGCTCGGCGCCCTCGACCGGTGGCGCGGCGTGCCTATCGACCGCGCGGGCATCGCCGAGCGCGGGCGGACGATCGAGATCGAGGACCTGGGCGTCGCCGGCGGCCGGCAGGATCACTACTGCGCCACGTACGGCGGGCTGCTCGGCCTCACCTTCGGCCGCGGAGTGGAGGTGCGGCGGCTCGCGCTGCCGCCGACCCTCCGGGAGGAACTCGAGCGGCGCTGCGTGCTGGTTTACACGGGCGAGTCGCGCATCTCGGGCGACACGATCACCGGCGTACTCGAGGGCTACCGCCGCGGAGAGAAGCGTGTAACGTTCGCACTCGCACGCCTGCGCGACCTGGCGCAACAGATGCTCGCGGCGCTGGCGCGCGCCGACGTCGACGCGCTCGGCGCGTTGGTGGATGAACACTGGACGTATCAGCGGTCGCTGCATCCGTCCATCCCCACGGCCCGCATCGACGCCATCGTCGAACGGGCGCACGGGGCCGGCGCGACAGGCGTGAAGGCAACCGGCGCTTCGGGCGGCGGGTGCGTGGTGGCCATCGCACGGCACGGCGTGGAAGACGCGGTGCGGCGGGCGGTGGCCGAATTGGGCGAATTGGTGCCGTTCACTCTCGACGAGGAAGGACTTGTCGCATGCGACTGGAACGCGGAGACGCCGTAGGCCTGACCCGCGCGCTCGTTCGCACCGATTCCCGTAATCCGTCGCTCGTGTCCGGCGGCCCAGGCGAAGGCGAGGCGGCGCGACTGCTCGCCGGCGTACTCGAGGCATGGGGGTTTCGCGTGGAGGTCCAGGAGGTGGCCCCTGGCCGTCCGAACGTGATCGCGCGCGTGGGCACGCCGGGAGCCAATGCGCTGCTATTCAACGGCCACCTGGACGTGGTGGGCGTTGAAGGCATGCGTCACGCCCCGTTTGACGCCGAGGAGCGCGACGGCCGCATCTACGGCCGCGGCGCCGCGGACATGAAAGCGGGGGTGGCCGCCATGTGCGCCGCTGCCGCGCTCGCTGCCGATGACCTTTCCCACGGCGAGTTGATCGTCGCTGCGGTGGTCGACGAGGAATTCGCGAGCCACGGCACGCGGGCCCTTGTCGATCGCGGGGTGCGTGCCGATGCAGCCATCGTTGCCGAGCCGACGGGGCTCGCTGTCATGCCCGCGCACCGTGGATTCGTGTGGATCACGCTCACCTTTCGGGGCCGGGCCGCGCACGGCAGCCGGTGGGAACTGGGCGTGGACGCGATCCGCCATGCCGGTCTCGTGCTGGCCGAGTTGGATGCGCTCGACAGGGGTGAACTGACGCGGCACACCCACCGGCTGTTGGGGCACGCGTCGTTGCACGCCTCACTCATCGCGGGGGGCACGGGCATGTCGACATACCCGGACCATTGTGAACTGAAGGTCGAACGACGCACGATGCCGGGCGAGACGCCCGCCCAGGTGATGGCCGAGGTGGAGACGGCGTGCGCGCGGGTGCGGGCCCGTCGCCCCGAGCTGCGCGTGGAAATCGCGGTGACCCTGGCGCAGAACCCGAGCGACGTGAGTACAAACGCGCCGATCGTGCGTGCACTCACCGATGCGCTGACGCAGCAAGCCATTCCCGTGCGCACCGAAGGCATGAGCGCCTGGACCGATTGTGCGTTACTCAATGAAGCAGGAATGCCGGCGATCTGTTTCGGACCGGGCGACATCGCCGTTGCGCACGCCGACGAAGAATACGTGGACATTGAAGAGATCCCGAGAGCCGCGGCAGTACTGGAGCGGTTGGCTCGCAACTGGTGCGGCACCGGACCGGAGTCACTGTGGCGGAGTTGACTCACCGCGACTACGACGTGCTCGAGCGGGCGGTGCAGTTCGGCCACCGTATCATTGTGTACCGGCGGGGCACGGAGTACATCGTCATTCCCGAGCGGCTCACGGTGCGCGAGCGGCGCGAGGCCATCGAGGCGCGCAATCCCACGACGGGAGATCATCTCACCCTGTTCATCGATGAGCTGGACGGGCTCGAGGTCGTGCGGTGACCGTCACGCCGGTGTTACCCCTCGTGGCTATTTACGCCGACGAGTCGTGCCTGGGCAACGGGCAGGACGGAGACAATCCCGGCGCCGCCGCCGGGGTGATCGAGTATCGCAGCCCCGGCGCGGGGGGAGTGATGCGGCGCGATTTCTGGCGCTCCGAACCGGCGACGACGAACAATCGCATGGCCCTGTGGAGCGTGATCGAGGCCTTCCGGACCATCGCCAACAAGGGCGGCCGCTTTCGCGTGCTCTTCACCAGCGATTCACAGTACCTGATCAAAGGCATGAGCGAATGGGTGCCGGGATGGATCGCGCGCGGCTGGCGGCGCAAAGCCGGCCCGATCGAGAACCTGGCGCTCTGGAAGGACGCGGTGGAGTGCGTGCGCCCGCACCAGGTGCAGTGGCAGTGGGTACGCGGCCACGACGGCCACGTGCAGAACGAATATGCCAACGATCTCGCGGTGCACGCCGCACGGGAGCAGACGGCCTCGGGCGGCTCCGTGCCGTCGGGGTTCGACCGCTGGCTGGGCGCGGAGCGTGCGGCCGGCCGGCTGCACGCCGAGCCGGCGGGGTTCCCCCATCCGGATAGATTTCGGGCTTCGCGGCCGCTGCCCTTGGCGGCCCAGGCAACGCTGCTCGACTAGTGGAGGACGGGATGGACGCCATCGACCGCATGTTCACTGTGCTCGTCCAAGCAGTTCGCGACGCGCAGCCGCGCTACCTCGGCCAGCCGTTCGAGGTGGCGGAACTGTACCAGACGCTCCTGCCCTACCGCCATTTCCGGCGTGAACTGGCCCTGGACACCAACGAAGACTACGAGCTGACCCTGATGCAGCTCCTTTCCGGGGTTCGCGGGTATCTGATCGTCGACGATCGGATGCGCGACGCCCTGGAGCGGGAACTCAAGTCTCCCAATCCGGATCCCGGCGCGTTCCGGCAGTTCGCCGACGCGCAGGTGGCGCTGTCGCCGGTCGCGTTACAGCGGCAGGGCCACACGCCGGAGACGGGGCTGGAGCCGGCCCAGGGGGGCGGTTCCGGGGTCCGGTTCTCCACGCCGGCGGCAGTGGCGGCGGCGGCCGCCGCGGCAGATGAGGCACGGTGCAGGTACTGCGGCGGCAAGCTGCCGCAGGACCGCAAGATCGTATTCTGCCCGCATTGCGGGCAGAACCTCACGGTGAGGAACTGCAGCGCCTGCGGCGCGGAGTTGGAGATCGGGTGGAAGTTCTGCGTGGCATGCGGCCGGTCCACCGGCCAGGAGGAGTGATGCGGAGCGGTTGGTTGGGCGCGGCCCTGGTGGCCGCCGTGATGTCATCGGGGTGCGCCACGGGAATGCGCGGCACCCGTGCGCCAGCGGCGGCCCCCGCACCGGTCTGGCCCGTGGTCACGCGCGAACATGTGGACCTGTGGCTGCATGGCTACGCGATGATTACCCGCGACGCGGCCCAGGTGCCGGTGTTCCGGCGCGGCTATCGCAACTCGCTCGACGTGCTCCGGCGCAAGGACAATGTTCTCACCGGACTCGACGCCAACCACGAGCGGCTCGCTACGCTCATGGCGCAGAACGCCGAAATCACCAACGGCCAGTTCCTGCCGCTCTACTTTGATTCTTGGGACGAGATGGTCCAGACGATCAACGCCTTCCTCGGTGCTGACGGCGACGCCCGCACCGCCCCGCCAGCGCTGCGGGTCCAGGTAGCCCTCGTCGCGTCGATGTTTCCCACCGCGCAGGACCGGGAATGGCTGCGTCTGTTCACGCAGTCACTCGGTGACGAGTCCGAACATTTCTTCCACCAGTACTGGGTGTCCCAGCAGGAGGCGTGCAAGCCCCTCGTCGTGGCGGTGGATTCGTTGTGGCAATCGCTGCGCCCCCGGTTCCAAAGCTTTCTCACCAACACCCATCAGTTGGACGGCCAGTTGGTCCTGTCGTTGGTTATCGGGGGCGAAGGACGCACTTTGAACGCCTCGCCGCAACACAACGTCATGGTGGTCGCCCTGCCCGAGTCGCGGGCCGATCTCGACGATCCCATTTATGGGTTCGCGCACGAGGCGGTGCAGTCGATCGCCAACTCCGCGATCATCGACAACACGACGGCAGCCGAGCAGCGCAGCGGCGTGGCCGCCGGGTACGCACCGACCGCGGCGGTACGCGCCGGCGCGATGCTCATGGACCGCGCGGCACCCGAGTTCGCCGACGGATTCATGCGCTTCTATCTGCGGCAGGCGGGAGTCACGCCACCGCCGGGGAACGTGGAGGCAACGTTCGTGGCCACGTTCCCGCTGCCCACAGCGATCGAGGCTTCCATGGACCGCCAGATCAACACGGCTCTCGGCGGAATCTGACCGGGGGCATTGGCCGTATATTGGAAACATGGCTGATCCACCGGTCCCGATACCCCGCCCACCGCTCGACCGCGCCGCGCTGGAACGCGTGCTGGCGCGGGCCGCTGAGCTGCAAGCGAGCAGCGGGGAGCCCGCCGATACGATGACCGACGCCCAGATCCTCGATCTGGGAAAGGAGGTCGGACTTTCGTCACAAGTGCTGCGGCAGGCGTTGGCCGAGGAACGGACGCGGCGTGACCACCCACAGGCGCCCGGACTGGTGTTCGGGTCCACCGTCGTGACCGCGGAGCGCACCGTGCGAGGCACGGCCGAAAACGTATTTTCGGCCCTCGACGTGTGGATGCAGAAGGAAGAGTGGCTGCAGATCAAACGTCAATTCCCGGACCGGATCATATGGGAGCCGCGCCGGGATTTCGAGGGAGGCGTGCGGCGATTGTTCAACGTGGGCGGTCGCGGCTACGCACTGTCCAAGGCCACTGATGTGGGTGCCACCGTCGTCCCCGCTGACGAGGGCCGGGTGCTGGTACGCCTCGATGCCGACCTATCCGGCCAGCGGCGCAACGCGATCATCGGGCTGGCCACCGCCACCACGTTCGGCACGGCCGCGAGCGCGGTCGCAATCGCCCTGCATTTCGCGCTGGTCGTGGTACCCGTACCCCTGTTGGCGGCAGGCGCGATCAGCTACTTCGCGGCGCGCGGCGCGTACACCAGTGCGGTATCGCGTGCCCAGCTCGCACTCGAGCAAACGCTCGACCGGCTCGAACGGGGCGAACGCGCGGACAACCCGTCGCTGCTCAAGCTCCTGGCGCAGGCTGCGAGCACAACCGCGCGCCGCTACTGACCGGACGCGAACCCCGGCACGATACGCAGCGGCCGCTGGCTGGCTCGGCGAACCAGCCAGGCCAGCATCCCGTTGCTCATGACGCCGACCATGCTGAGCAGCGTGAGCGACTTCACTTCGGCCCGTGAGATTTTCACGACGTCGCGATGCAGAAGGGCGGCGGGGGTGCGCGTGAGGTCGCGCAGCGTGGCGTAGGCGAATAGCAGCGGCAGCGCGCAGAACAGGCGGATCGACGCGGCGCGGCGCGGGATCAACAATAGATAGTCCGTGGCGTGCTCCAGGTCCTCCCACGCCAGTGCGATCAGCGAGGCCATCGCGGCCTGCGTGGGGCCCGGGTCGCCGCCCGCCAGGAGCGTGGCGTGGCTGCCCCCGTGCGCCGTCAGGAGCTGTTCCGGAATGTAGATGGCGTTCTCGCGCTCCGCGTCCTGTGCCACGTCCTTGAGGATGTTCACCGTCTGCAGCGCCTCGGCAAACGAGCGACTGCGCTTGCGGAGCACCTCGTACTGGTGCTGGCCGATGCTCGGAGCGTGTTCGTGCCAGAGGTCGGTGAGCATGTAGCCAACCGTGCCGGCCACGTAGTAGCAGTACTCGCGATACTCCTCCAGACTCTGGATGCGGATGCCGTCCGGATAGAGGAGCACGAATTTCCGCATGCCAGTGGCCATTTCGGCGACCCATGTCCGCACATGGTCCTGTGTGGTCGGCGCAAGATGGCGGAACATCACGAACACCAGGTCGGTGTGGCGGATGAGTCGCAGGTGCGCGGCATCGCCGGTCATCGACCCGGTCTGGGAGGGAAAGGCGTCAGCCTGCGCCGGATCGTCGAAGCAGGAGAGAAAGCCGTCGAACAGGGTGGCCTTGACCGCGGCCGGCATTCGCGGCTCGTCCTCGATCGTATCGGCAATGCGGCAGAGCAGGTAGGCACAGGTGACCGCCTGGCCGAGCGCCCCCGGGAGCACCCGGATGCTGAGCGCGAAGGTGCGCGAGACGGCCGGCAGAATCTCTCGTGCAAAACGCGACGCCTCATCGAGGCGGAGATCGGGGGCGGGGCGGGAGGTGGCCGGAGGCACGGAGAGCGGCGGAGTCGTCGCGACAGTGGAGGTTCGTTTAACTTCAGCGTTGCCGGCTGACGACCAAAGCTATCGCGCCGGTCTCTCCGGCGCTTCGGGCCGGAGCCTCCACCAACAGGAAGTCGATCGCGTGAGCATTTCTGCGCCTCCAGGATTTCGCGGTACCTTTCGCACCGACGACGCGGCTCGCGCCGTGTATGGAGAGGCGGCGGGCATCACCCGCTGCTGGCCGGCCGCCGTCGCCGTTCCCGCCGATGAGCGGGATCTGCAGACGCTCGTCGGTTGGGCCCATCGGGACGGCATGGCGATCATCCCCCGCGGATCGGGGAGCGGGATGGCTGGGGGCGCCGTGGGTGAGGGCGTCGCCGTGGACCTGAGCCGGTTCCGCACGATGGGCGACGTGGACCAGCAGACGCGCACGGTGCGCGTGGGCGCCGGTGTGCTGCGCGGCGAAGTGGACCGCGCGGCGCGCGCTGTAGGACTTCGCTTTCCCGTGGACCCGTCGAGCGGAGAGTTCTGCACCGTGGGCGGGATGGCGGCCACCAACGCCGCCGGCGCGCAGACCATGCGCCACGGCCCGATGCGTCCTTGGGTGCAGGCGCTGCGCTGCGTGTTCGACGACAGCTCGGCCGCCGAACTCCGCCGGGGCGTCACCGCCCCGCGGGAAGTCGCGGGGATCGACCGGTTCATGCGCGACGCGCACGACGCGATTGTGCGGCGGGAGCGCGTCACGCCCTCGGTGCATCGCGGTGTGCTCAAGGACTCGTCGGGATACGCCACGGCGGAATACGCCTCGAGCGGTGAATTCGTAGACCTGCTCGTGGGCAGCGAGGGCACCCTGGCGCTGTTCACGGAACTTGAGTTGCGGCTGGAGCCTACGCCGGCGGCGAGCGCCAGCTTGCTCGGTGAGTTCCGATCGCTCGACGCCGCCGTGCGCGCCGCCGCCGAGGCGCGCCAGCTCGGCGCCAGCGCCTGCGAGCTGCTGGACCGCACCTTCCTGGAGGTCGCCGGCTCGGGGGGCACGCCGCTCCCCGTGGTGCCGGGGGTCGAGGGAGTGCTGCTGGTCAAGTTGGAGGGTGAGTCAACACGTGATGTCGGTGCCCGGGCCCGGGCCATTGAGCAGGCATTCCGGCGCATCGGTGCCGCGGGTGTCACGCTGGCCCTCGACCCCAATGCGGAGCACGAGATGTGGGAACTGCGGCACGCCGTGAGCCCCATCCTTTCCCGCCTCGACCCGTCGCTCAAGTCTATGCAATTCGTCGAGGACGCCGCCGTCCCGCCGGAACACCTGGCCGATTACGTGCGGGGCGTGCGCGCCGTGCTCGAGCGGCACAAGGTCAAGGGAGTGATCTTCGGCCACGCCGGCGACGCCCACATTCACGTCAATCCTCTCATCGACGTAAGCCAGCGGGATTGGCGCACCAAGCTCGACGGAATCCTGGACAGCGTCGTGGCGCTCACTGCGTCGCTCGGAGGTACGCTGACCGGCGAGCACGGCGACGGCCGCCTACGGACCCCGCTCCTCGCGCGCGTGTGGACCGACGCCGCCCGCGAACGGTTCGCCCTGGTCAAGCGCTGTTTCGACCCCGCCGGCATTCTGAACCCCGGCGTGAAGGTGCCGCTGCCCGGCCAGCAGCCGCTGAAGGACGTGAAGTACGATCCCGCACTCCCGCCCCTTCCGACTGCCGCGGCCAGCGCGCTCGAGACGGTGGAACGCGATCGCGGGTATGGGGAATACCGACTTGCCTTGCTGGAGGCACCCGTAGAATCTTGATTGAGGAAGCGCATTGGCTCCCGCGCAGACTACCGCGCGGTTCTGCCGTGGGACGGAAGAACTGAAGAAACTGCGTTCCGCCGTTCGCCGTCCTACCCTCCCACCCCCATTCTCCATGCCCGCCCCCGAGTTCTTCACCGAGCCCCGCGTCACCGTCCTGGCGCGCCCTGACTTTGCCGAGCCTTCGCACCTGCTCGTCGAATGGCAGGGGGAGAGCACCGACGGAGAGCGACTGGCCGAGTTCGCCGGGCGGCTCTGCTATATGAGTCAGCACAACCCGGCCAAGCGCGCCACGCGCGAATACCTGGAGAACATCAAGAAGCAGGGGCACGGCAGCGTATTGGAGCACGCCAACTATTCGCTGCTGCTCGAGGGCGTGAGCCGGTCACTCACCCACGAACTGGTCCGCCATCGGGCGGGTTTCGCGTACTCACAGCTCTCGCAGCGCTATGTGGACGAGTCCCACGCCGCCTTCGTCGTGCCACCCGCCATTCTCGGCGACCAGGCGCTCGAGGCGGCGTGGCGCGCCCAGATCGAGTCGGCCCAGGCCGCCTATGTGGCACTCGTGGAGCAGCTGATGGAGCGCTACTCCTGGGTAGCCGACCGGGTCCATCGGCGGAAGATGGCCCGTGAGGCAGCGCGTGGCGTACTCCCCAACTCCACCGAAACCAAGATCGTGGTCACCGGCAACGCGCGCGCCTGGCGGACGATGCTCGAACTGCGGTCGAGCGAGGGAGCGGAGATGGAGATCCGCCGCGCCGCGCTGGCGGTCCTTCGGGTGCTGCGAGCCGAAGCGCCGGGGTTCTTCTCGGATTTCGAGGTCTACATGGCGGAGGACCGCCGCGAGGCCGCGCGCATCTCTTACCACAAAGTGTGAAGCGGATGCGCGACGCCGCCTTTTTCCCGTTGCGCGACGAATTCGCGGAGCGTATCTTGCCGCGTCCTTTCGAGAACGGATGACGCGTATCGGTTTCGCGTACAATCAAAAGCCTGAGTCGGCTCCCGCATCGCACGCTGCTACAGACGCGGTCGACGCCGACGACGAGCCGCCAGGTACGCGCCGGGACCCGAGGTCCCGGATCTCCCCCTCTGTCCCGACTAGCCCTTTCGCCGCGAACGGCGGTGGCACGGGACTTGTCGCGCCCTCCATTCCCACGCCGAGCGACGATGTCTACGCCGAGTGGGACTCGGCGGAGACCATTGACGCCGTCGCCGACGCCCTCGCGGCATTCGGAGATGTGATCCGGCTGGAGGCCGATGCCGACTTTCCCGCCCTCCTCCGCGAAACGCGACCCGACCTCGTGTTCAACATCGCCGAGGGCCTGCAGGGGCCCAACCGCGAGGCCCACGTACCGGCCATCTGCGAGTTCTACGGCGTTCCCTACTCGGGCAGCGATCCGTTCACGCTGTCCCTCTGCTTGCACAAGGCGCGGACCAAGCAGGTGCTCGCGGCCCACGGGATCCCCACGGCCGGGTTCGTGCTCGTGGAAACGGAAGCGGACCTCAGGGCGCTTGCCGCCGGTGGCCACCCGCGCGCGACGGCCTCGACCCCGCGCTATCCGCTGTTCCTCAAGCCCGTCCAGGAAGGCTCGTCCAAGGGCATCACCGAGCGCAACTTCGTGCGTGACCCCGGCGAACTCCTCGCCCGCGGGCGCGAACTGCTACAGCTCTACGAGCAGCCTGTACTTGCCGAGGAGTACCTGCCGGGAGCCGAGTTCACCTGCGGCGTGCTCGGCAATGGGCCAGCGGCCCAGGTGCTTCCGCTCGTCGGCATGCGCTTCGAGACGCTGCCCGAGGGCGCCGTACCGATTTACGGGTTCGAGGCCAAGTGGGTGTGGGACACGCGCGACCATCCGCTGGAGATCTTCGAGTGCCCGGCGCAACTCTCCCCAGAGCTGCGCGCGGCGATCGAACAGACCGCGCTCGGCGCGTACCACGCCGTCGGCTGCCGCGACTGGTCGCGCATCGACGTTCGGCTGGACCGCCATGGTACCCCGCATATCATCGAGATCAATCCGCTCCCGGGCATCCTGCCCGACCCTGCGGATCATTCCTGCCTGCCCAAGGCCGCGCGTGCGGCCGGGCTGTCGTACGACGAGCTGATCCAGGCTTGTCTTGTCCATGCCGCCGAGCGGCAAGGTCTCGCCCTCCAGCGCAGGAGTGTGCCGTGAGAATCGCCATTCTGTTCGACGGAGCATCCGCTGTCGCCGCCTTTCCCGACCTTGCCATCCTCGAGACTGTCGAAGCTATCGAAACGTCTCTGACGGCCGAGGGGAATACGGTCGCGCGAGTGCCAGTACGTGTCGACGGCCGCTGGATCGAGCGGCTCCGCAAGGGATCGTTCGATCTCGTCTTCAATATGTGCGAGGGCGTGGACGGCATCGCGGCCCTCGAGCCGCCCGTGATCGCGGTGCTCGAGATGCTTGGCCTGCCCTACACCGGCAGCTCCAGCTTCACGACGGCGCTCTGTCTGCGCAAACACGTGGTCAACGCGCTACTCGACCAGGCCGGGCTGCCAGTACCGACGTTCGCTGCCTTCCGCCGCGGCGACCCCCTGTACTCGATCGGGTACCCGGCTATCTGCAAGCCGACGGCGGAGGATGCCTCCATCGGCATCGAGCAGAAGTCAGTGGTGCGCACCAAGCGCGCGCTAACCCGGCGTGTCGAGGCGATGCTCGATCGCTGGACCGAGGTGCTGGTTCAGCGCTTCGTGGACGGCCGCGAGGTAAACGTGGGCATTCTGGGAGACACCGTGCTTCCCGTGGCCGAGATCCAGTTCGACGGCCTGCCCAAGGGAATGTGGCGAATCGTGAGCTACCGGTCGAAGTGGGAGGCAGGATCGAACGAGGACACCGGGACGATGCCGCGCTGTCCCGCCGAACTATCGCCTGAACTGGACGCGGAGGTGCGGCGGATCGCCCTCGCCGCCTGGCGCTTGGTGGGTGGCCAGGGCTACGGCCGCGTCGATATGCGCATCGACGCCGACGGCCGGCCGTGGATTCTCGAAGTGAATCCGAACCCCGATATCGCCGCTGATGCCGGACTCGCGCGCATGGCCAAGGTGGCCGGCATCAGCTATCCTCGTCTCATTCGCTCCGTGAGCCAACTCGGCGCCCGTCGGCGGGTCGAGGTCGGCGACGCCGACCGGCTGTGGGCCCTCGCGTTCAAGCTCTCGGGCGGGGTCGATCCGACCCTCGAGACCGACCTGTTCGACAGCGCACTTCAGGCCTCCTGATGTATACGCTCGGTCCGCTCGACGCCCCGCATCGCACGGCGCTGGACACGCTGCTCCGTGCGTCGCATGCATTCAGCCATGAGGAGATCGAGGTCGCACTCGCATTGTTCGACGAGACGACCCTGACACCGGGAACTCCGCCCGAGGATTATGAATTCGTGGCGGCGTTCGACCGTGCGGGGTCTCTCGCCGGATATTGCTGCTATGGCGCAACGCCGGGAACCGAAGGGACGTACGACGTCTACTGGATCGCCGTCGATCCGGTGCACCAGGGAGGCGGGGTGGGGTCGAGGCTGCTGGCCGAGGTCGAGCGGCGCCTGGCCGAGCGCCGGGCGCGGCTCGTGGTGGTGGAGACGTCGGGACGGGACGGGTACGAAGCGGCACGACGGTTTTACGACGCGCGCGGCTACCGTGTGGCGGCGCGACTCCGGGATTTTTACGGCCCGGCCGACGACCGGCTGGTGTTCACGCGGCACCTCGAGAGTCCTCCCTCACCCGCACCAAGCGGAGCGTAACCGCCATGAGCGACTGGCAGCAACTCCTCCACACGGGCGTCGACACGCTCGACAAATTGGCCGAGCGTTTCGGGCCCGACGTCATCGACGTCGACGCGTTGAAGCCGGCGTTCGACAACTTCCAGATGCGGCTCACCCCCGCCGTGCTCGCCCAGATCAAGGAAGTGGGCGACCCGATCTGGAATCAGTACGTTCCCACGGTTCAGGAACTGGACATTGTGGACGGCGTGATCGACTCGCTCGACGAGGACGGCGACTCTCCGGTACCCAACATCACCCACCGGTATCCCGACCGTGCCCTGTTCCTCGTGAGCCCGGTGTGCGCGTCGTACTGCCGCTTCTGTACCCGCCGCCGGAAGGTGGGCGACCCCGAGAAGATCCCGCTCAATCAGTACGAGTCGGCATTCGAGTACATCCGCAGCCATCCGGAAATCCGCGACGTCATCATGAGCGGCGGTGACCCGATGATGCTCTCCGATCGACGCCTGGAATACCTGTTCCAGCGGCTGCGCGAGATCCCGCACGTGGAAATCATCCGCATCGGGAGCCGGATCACGGCGCATCTGCCCGAGCGCATCACGCCCGAGTTCTGCGAGATGGTGAAGAAGTACCATCCGGTGTACATGAACACCCACTTCAACCACCCCAGCGAACTCACGCCGGCCACGGTGGCGGCACTGGGACGCCTGGCCGATGCCGGGGTGCCGCTCGGCTGCCAGACGGTTCTGC
>Ga0307372_10004319_pt1 | contig 22048 bp, 30 predicted proteins | sample OX1MG_FD_202533 | JGI IMG/M metagenome (GOLD analysis project Ga0307372, IMG submission 202533) | Soil microbial communities from Risofladan, Vaasa, Finland - OX-1 | ecosystem: Environmental > Terrestrial > Soil > Coastal area > Acid sulfate soil | place: Finland: Risofladan, Vaasa | collected...
TTTCTTCTTTGCGTGAGACATGACTTGTCAAACTATTTTGAGATGGAGGAGTCGTTGCCGAGATTACGAGAGACTCCAAATCGTTCTTCGGCCTCCTCCAGGAAAGCTTGCATGGTCCTGGTCGTATCCTTCACCAGCCTCTTCCTCAGCATGCCAAGTACATTCATCATGCTTGCCAAAACTGAGATGGGCTCATACTCGTCCTCGATCGAGAGCCTGGTTCCTTCGGGCACCGCTTGGAACGCGTAGGTTCTGTAGGACTGCGTAAGGCCTTCGATTCGAATTGTCATTTCAAGCCGATACTGCTCAGGGTAAAGTAGAATATCGTATCTCATATTTCTCCTCATTCCCATGATCTTCGCGGTTGTATCTACCACAACATGATCGCCTTGGCGCTTTGAAACGCGCTCGAGAGCCATGGTCATTCCGTGCTTTCGCATAATCTCGACGTCCTCGGGGCCATAATCCGTCCAGAAATCATACAACTTCTTTATGCCCACGGAATATGCTAGACCTTCGACGCGAAATTTCTTTCCCGCCAACCTATATCATCCAAAACACACAGTCCCCAAGATGAGCCATCATGGTGCCAATTCAAGGAGGAGGGCTATAGATTCTTTGTTGAAGTCTCAAGCGGTGCATTGAAGCGCAACAGTGGAAGCATAAACTCGATTGTCTGGGTCTCGCGTTCGAACCTAAGGAGAGAAATATACCGGGCTGATGATTCCTCAGTGCATGGTCAACGTTCCCGCTATTACCGCAGAGGAGATGGCCGAGGTCGACAGGCGGATGATGGAAGAGTTCCACATCGATTTAGAGATGATGATGGAAAATGCTGGGAGGGCGCTGGCGCTCCAAGCCCGGAGAATGCTGGGGACGACGAGGCTAGGAAAAATTCCGGTCCTCGTGGGAAAGGGGAACAACGGGGGCGGAGGCCTTGTAGCGGCTAGGCATCTCCACAATTGGGGGGCGAGCGCCGAAGTGATACTTTCCTCTGGCGAAGGCTCAATGAAGGCCCTCGCCGCCAAGCAACTGAAGATACTCAAATCGATTGGTGTTCGGGTGTCTCGAGGGGCCGGTGAAGCTGAGTTCGCGACCTGCGCGTTGATAATCGATGCTTTGATTGGCTACAATCAAAAGGGCGATCCCAAAGGCGAAATCGGTGAACTTGTCAGAACAGCCAACGGATCAGGAAAGCCCCTACTTGCGCTGGACATTCCCACGGGACTCGATCCGAACACGGGATATCCGAACGAGCCGTGCATTAAAGCAGCTCATACGTTGACGCTCGCATTACCGAAGAAAGGGCTTTACGCAAGACGAGCGAAACCCTACACTGGCGCACTTTTTCTTGCAGATATCTCGTTGCCGAGAGAACTGTACCGCGAGTTCGGAGGTAAAGCCCCAATCTTCGGACCGAATTCCATCGTCAAGCTACGCAACTCGTGGGTGCGATGAACGACTGGGAGCGTGTCCTCGGTGACGCCAAGTTCCTCTCGGACAATGCCAGGCTCCGCGCACTTGTAGACGAGGCACTGTCGCGGTTCCCCAGCAGGGAGCCGCCCCTCAAATCAGTGACAAAAATTCAACTTAGAAGGAGGAGTAGGACGACTGGGCTGGTGGGTTTGACCACTTACTGCTGTGTGGAGCCAGAGGAGGACAAGAAGGGAGGTGGGGAGAGCGCGAATCGCGGTAAGCAGAGAATAACCTTCTACAGTGAGCTATTGAATCAGCTATCTGACGCGGCAGCAATAGGTGTAATCGCCCATGAGCTGGCCCATGCATGGTTAAATGAGCACGTCGATCCTGATGCTTCGAGCAAACGGGAACAAGAAGCCGATGAACTGGCGAGAAAGTGGGGATACGGCCGAAATCTCGGTGCGCTAGCAGCAGAGACAGTCTAAGAATCTTAAGGTGGCTATAGCTGCCGCGTCACACCCAAAGAATGTTGACCGCCCGAACGGGGCGAGCGGAGGAAATAGGAAAATCTCGTTGAGAACGCCCCCCGCGGCATCGGTTGGCTCAGATTCTCGAGAGACGAGGTTAGCCGTCGCCTTTAGACTTCAATCCCACAATTAAATACCGAACGCACGTTTCGAAAACACCGTGCAGTCGTCATCTCCGACAAAGGCAGCTACTCTGAGCAGGGATTCGCTCTACCTCGATTTCACCCGCAGCGTCTGTCCAGTCTGTCTTGTTCTCATCGACGCCGAGGTACTTGTGCGTGATAATCGTGTCGTGATGAGGAAGAGATGCAAGGACCACGGATGGTTCGAGGCCTTGCTCAGCTCTGACGCCGAATATTACAGGTGGGCTATGAAATTCAATAAACCCGGAAGCCTTCCCCTTGCGTTCGGCTCGGAGGTGAAAGACGGATGCCCATACGACTGCGGTCTCTGCCCCGAGCACCAGCAGCACACATGCCTCGGGATCATAGAGGTGACGGAGAACTGCAACCTGCGCTGCCCGACGTGCTTCGCCAACTCGAGCACGGGAAAGTCGCTCAGTCTGGAGCAGGTGGAGTTCATGCTAGACTCTTTCGTGAGGTACGAGGGGAATCCGGAGGTCGTCCAGTTCAGCGGGGGAGAACCCACCATCCATCCGCAGATCTTGGAGATGGTCCGGGCGGCACGGTCGAGAAACATAAAGACGGTGATGCTGAACTCGAACGGGATCAGGATTGCGAACGACAGGGAGTTCGTCGCCAATCTGGCCAGCCTCGGCGTCTGCGTCTACCTCCAGTTCGACGGCTTCAAGCAGAGCACGTACGAGACACTGCGAGGTGAAGACCTTCGGGAGATCAAGCGCAGAGCCCTTGATAGTCTTAGGGAGTACGGAGTGAACACGGTACTTGCTTGTACTGTGCAGCGCGGAGTTAACGAGGACGAGTACGGCGCAATCGTTGACTACGCTCTTAACCAGCAGTTCATTCGAGGAGTCGTGTTCCAGCCGACCTTCTACGCGGGGCGTCACCCTAGCTTCGACCCGCTCGACCGCGTGACTCTCCCCGACGTGCTGAAGGGGGTCGCGTCGCAGTCCAAGTATGGCCTGCTGGCCTCGGACTTCTTCCCGATACCTTGCTGCTACCCCAACTGCAGTTCGGCTTCGTACGTCTTCTTCGAGAACGAGACCGCAACTCCCCTTACTCGGATAGTGAATCATGAGGACTACATGGACTACTTCGCCAATCGGGCGTTCCCGGACTCCGATAGTCTCACAAAGAGGGTGAACCTTGAATCGCTCTACTCAGCGTCCGCGGTGCCTGGCTCCGAGAAGGTGCTTGAGAGCTACTGCAGCGTCTGCGACCTCTCCGCGAACAACCTTTCCGAGCTGGCCCAGAAGGTCAAGGTAATCCTCGTCCAGCCCTTCATGGATGCATGGAACTTCGATGTCAAGCGCCTCATGAAGTGCTGCGTGGGAGAGATCACGCCCGCTGGGAAGGTCATACCGTTCTGCGCATACAACAACATATACAGGCGAGGGACACAAATTGGAGAATCTAGTGGAGCAAACTAAGGCCTTAGGCGGGTGTTGCGGCGGCGTATACAGCTACGACGCTGTGCGGTTGATTCTTGGGGATGCCTGGCACCCAGGAGGTCTCGAAATGACAGGGAGGCTGGCGAGCAAGCTCGGGATTGGTCCTGGTGATCACGTCCTTGATGTGGCCTGTGGGATCGGAACGACCGCTCGCTATCTCGCCTTGAATTTCCGATGCGCAGTAATCGGGGTGGACCGTTCATTCCAAAATGTTGGTGAGGCAGTCCGGCGCTCCTCGGTGAGCGACGGCGAAGTAGAGTTTGCCGCTGGAGAATCGAGCAACACTCCACTCGCCGATGGTTCCGCAGACGCCGTGATCATGGAGTGCGTGCTGTCGAGTTTCAACGATAAGAGGAGGGCCATCGCCGAAGCGATAAGGGTCCTCAAACCTGGAGGCAAATTGGGCGTTTCCGATGTCGTCGTCGACGGAGAGATTCCTGGGGCATTGAGGTCGCCCTCCTTACAGGCTTTCTGTGTTAGCGGGGCGTTGTCGACGGCTGGTTACCGTGAGTTGTTTCGCACTTCAGGGCTTGAGAATCTCATGCACGAAGGCGAGACCGAAGAGGCTATGGAGTTTGTTGAGGGCATCAGGAAGAAAGTCTTTGTTGCGCAGTTGCTCGCAGGGGTCGGAAAGCTTCCCGTCGCCAGCGACCAATTGAAGGAAGCCAGTCGGCTGCTCTCGATGGCCAAGCGAAGCATCCAGGAACGTGCATTGGGATACGCTCTGTTCATCGCCCGGAAGCCGCGGTGATGGACTCGATGGGGGGAGGAGAACTCGTCATCACAGTCTATCGAATCACCGGCCGACAGCTCTTTTTCAGGGTAGCTGCCTCCGTATGTGAGGAGTGCGACCTCGCGGTAGCGGCGGCCAACCGCGCTGCGGACGAGCTCAGCGCTGACGGTATCAGAATCAGAGTCGACGTTAGGCCCTGGCTCAACAAGATTGTGCAGGCTCTTTGGAGGGGCGCATACCACCCTCCGGCAGTGCTCGTCAACGGCAAGCTGGTCAGCCAGGGCTTCGTCCCAACGGTCGAGGGTCTGCAAGTAGCAGTTCGCGAGGCGATTGCTGGGCAAAATTTGGGCAAAAGGACGCGTAACGCATCCGCAGGCGGGGCGGGGTCGTCGGTCGTGGAACCGACGAGCGTAGAACGGGTCAGTGTGTTCGATAGAAGGACAGCATGATTTCATCATGACCGCAGGCAGCGACAAGGAAGATGGCCCGTCAAAGAGACCGCCTGCAGAAGCCGACAAGAAGAAAACGACGGAGGAGGAAGGCGTGTCGGCGACTCAACCGAAAGGTTCCCACTGGGTCGAGGCGAAATACAGAAGGGACGACTTCACCACGTTCACCGCGCGCTCCTACGTCCCGAAAGCGGAGAGTTGCCCGCAGGCCGCGAAGGACAATGCTGGGAACTCCGGGAGTCTCGTCGAAGGAACCTGCATTGAAGTGAACCAGGGCTGTTTCATAGCTACAGCCGCATTCGGCTCCGAGCTACATCCGCAGGTCCAGCTGCTGCGACAGTTCAGAGACGAGCACCTGTTGAAATCCAATCTCAGGTTGGCGTTCGAGCGAGTGCTGGTGGTCTATTATCGCTTCAGTCCTCCCGTGGCTGCCGCGATGGGGAGAAGCAGGGAAGTGAAGGCCCTTCTCAAGGTTACCGCGGTGTACCCGGCAATCATCTTCGTCAAGGGCTGGGTAGCGTTCCTCAGGGCGACACATCGGGAGTTCGATCCGCATCGAGACGAACTCAGCACGAAGAATCCGTGACCAGACCCCGGGCTAACTCAAGCAAATCCAACCAAAATTTTAGCGATAAATCTGTCAGGCGAGCCTTGCACGCAGTGAGGAGCGAGACATTCAAGTCCCATAGTTGAACTGAGCGCCTGAGTCGCTTGGCGGTTCAGTTTTGCCCTGCCGCGGTTTCTTCTACGAATGCACGGCTCGCAGACTCCCACTCGGCCACCATCATCGTGTCGAGCTTCCTGCCCAGCAGGAAGAACATGACCTTGCCTCTCATCCCTCGTGTTGCAATAGTCGAATCTATGGTCAGCCTTGTCTTGCCCTCCGCGCCCTCCGCGAGCCTGAACTCGTCAGTAATGTATATGCCCATGAGATGAGGCTCCCACGTCCAGTAATCCTCGGAGTGAAGCGCAAGCTTCTCCACGAGCGTCATCGTCATTCCCATGATCCTCCACCTCGTTTCCACGAGAATCTTACCGCCCTCGTTTCCGATCGGCTTGACTGACTTTAGCGCTCTCCCAACATATCCAGTCCCCGATAGGTCAGTCCACCAGTCGTGCACGAGCTTCTTAGGGCGCTCGAACTCGAATCGAAGGTGAAGCTCTTTCGGTGCCAATCGGTCCCTCGGCCAACCCGAGTTCCTACCAATCATTAACCGTTCTGAACGGGGCTGAGGCCGCCTGCGAACCCGCTCCTTCGTGCAGAGCGTCGCTGCTGGGATTGAAAATTGGTAAAGCCTTGGTGGATGCAGGAGTACACCCCCGGAGGTCTACCCGATGTGAGGGGCATCCCCGTGCCGTAGGGACAGTACCCTGCCCTTGAGCGGATTTCCGCGGCGTCGGGAGCGGGTCTCCTTTCAAGTCTGGTAGGCGGAGGCTGCCCTCTGCACCACCTCTGATAACGCGGGATGGATGTGGACCGCCCGTAGGATGTTGCTTATCGAGCCATCTCCCGCCTTCATTGCCACTATCACTTCGTGTATCAGAGTGGAGGCATCGACGCCCATTATGTGGCAGCCGAGAATCCTTCTGCTGTCGCGCTCGAGCAAGAATTTGACGAACCCCGTCCTCTCCTCGATCGCGTGACCCATCGCGGTGTCGATATAGTTGTACTTCCTGACGACGTAATCGACTTTTCCCCCCTTCAGCTGCTGCTCCGTCTTTCCCACCCCGGCTATCTGGGGCGACGAGAATATCGCGTGCGGCATCGCTGAATAGTCGACTGGGGTCTTGTTCTCCGGGTCGAGCATGTTGAAGAAGTCGTACTCTGCCTCTAGGTTTGCGCTGTGCCTGAAGAGGTAGTGTCCGACGACGTCCCCAAGAGCGAATATCCCCTTGACGTTCGTCTCGAGGTACGGGTCTGTCACTATGAATCCCTTCTCATCCGTCCTGACGCCCGTTTTGTCGAGGTCGAGGCCGTCCGAGTTGGGTTGCCTTCCAGCGGCCACGAGAAGCTGGTCCGACTTGAGGACCTTTTCGTCGCGGCTCTTGACGCTTTTCACCGTCACCTCATATTGGCTTCCACCTCTCTTGGAGACCTTCGTCGGCTCGAAGCCCGTGAGCACGTTGTATTTCTGCCTGAAAATCTCGGTGAAGGCCCGGGCTACGTCTTCGTCCTCGTTCGGTACGAGCAAGCCATGACGCTGCACTATGTTGATCTTCGTCCCGAGAGAGCCATAGAAGTGGGCCAATTCAACTGCGACGTAGCCTCCTCCGAGGATGGTGAGCATCTTGGGTTGGGTCTTGAGCCTCAGCGCCTGGTCGCTCGTGATGAAGCCCGAGTCATCCAAACCGTCGATTTTGGGGATTCTCGGTCTCCCCCCAGACGCGACCAGAATGTAGCCTGCCGTCAGCGTCTCCTTGCCTGCCCGGATGGTCTTGTGGCCGACGAATCTGCACTCTTCCTTGAAGAGTTTAGGGTTGTCTACGCTCTTCAGTCCCTCCTCGATTGACCTTGAATCTTCGTCAACGGACTCCGTCACCCTCCTTATGATCGACGGAAAATCGATGTCGTATCCCTTGACCTTGATGCCAAAAAGATGCGCGTTCTTAATCGTCTCGATTACGTCTGCGCTGTGAATCAGCATCTTCGAGGGTATGCAGCCCCTGTTGAGGCAGGTCCCACCCAGCGGCCCAGCTTCGATGACCGCCACCTTCCTTCCTTGCTGGGCGAGACCGTTAGCTACGTCCAGTCCGGCTCCCGAACCGATTATGATTACGTCGAATGCGAGCGTCAGTTAGACCAACTTCACATCGCTCCGCGGGATGCTAGTCTTTAACCCGGTACCGCTTCTGCTTCGGAAGGCATCGATGTAGACGCCCATCCCTATCTTCTCTCTACGCAAGGCTCTTTTGCTGTAATCCTCATTGCGAATCACGCTGTAATTCAACGCTTTCTTTCGGACAACGAACCATGCGCCTTACCACTAAGGTCAGCCGAGCGTGTTCTTACATCGGGTGAGCCCTTTTCGCGTGCTCCATCAGATCAGCTTGCGAGTCGAAGGCCATTCCGCATGTCTGGCATTTGAACTGTTGAACCTGCGCGGAGGAAGCGGACTGCCCCTGGCCCGGCATCGGGTGCATCTTCTTGGAGTGCTCCATCAATTCCGCTTGGCTCTTGAAAGTCATCCCACAGGCGTCGCACTTGAAGCCTGCCGCCGGCTGCTGCGCAGCCCCCACGTGCATCTTCCCATGTGCCATCAGTTCGCTCTCGGTGCTGAACTTGGCCCCGCACGTCTCACATTTGTACTTCTTTCCAAACCCGAATACCAATTGCTAATCAAATGGGAGAACAGTTGACAACTATTTGGGTATTTGTTTGGAGCGGCAAATCGAGTGCTTGAGCGATTTATCACCTTGGCTCTTTCTGGGTTGGCACATCATTACAGACAAATCCAACTCGTGAACCATTTCGCCGATTGCCAAATAAGAAATCCATCTAGAGAAAGGGGTTCTCAGGGGCTCCCCGGATTCGAGAGTCTGGCAATCGGCGTTGACCGGTCCCTCGCCGGTCCGATGCCCAAGAGATGTCAGGGGAGAGGTAAAAAGTGCGGATCCAGGATTCAACATCGGCGCTAAGATTTTAGCACGGCGTCGATTTTCTTCCTGTAGGATGCTTCCGGGGCCGCGCCGACTATCCTTTCCTTTATCTCACCGTCCTTGAAGATGAATACCGTGGGAATGCTCATCACACCGTATCTTTCTGAGAGGTCCTGATTGGCGTCCGTATCGACTTTCGCGAATATCACCTTTCCATCGTACTCCCTCGATAACGACTCGATAACTGGAGATACCATCCTGCAGGGACCGCACCAGTCCGCGTAGAAATCAACCACCGCGGGTACCTTGGCTTGCAGAATCTCCTTATCGAATTCGGTGCTTCGGAGGTGCAGAAGCGTCTTTGATTCCATCTTGCTGTTCACTCGAAGGTCGCCGCCTGCTTGGGATTTATAGTTTGATTTAAAGCCTCAAATTTATGATTTGAGGCCAGACATATCTTTAAGGTCATGTTTAAAACTAATAACCAGGCTTTGCTCCTCAGACGGCGATGAAATACAACATAGTCGCCCCAGCGGGGGACTCTTTCGATCCCATATACGTTGGGGTTCGGGAGTTTCCGACTGAGAAGATCTTCCTGATTCATCAAGCGCGCGACCTGGGGAAGGTCGAAGGGCTGAGGAAAGAGCTGGAGAAATTCAAGATCGGCGTCCAGTCTGTTGAGGTGAAGGGACCGCTCATGGAAGGGATGTTCAGAGCGTTTGCCCAGGTTAGGACGGCTGTCGGAGAAGAAAGCATTCTTGTGAACATATCATCGGGAGATAAGATGAGTTCATGTGCCGCGCTCTCTGCATCCTTTGTGAACGGCTTGAAGGCGTTCCACGTGGAGGCAGATAAGGTTGTCATGTTCCCCGTTCTCAAGTTCTCGTACTATCGATTGCTGCCTGAAAGGAAACTGAGCCTCATAAAATTCCTCAAGGGCCAGCCCGACTGCTGCAGCTCGCTCGAGGACCTGTCACAAAGGACAGGGATGAGTCTCGCCCTGATCTCGTACCACGTCAACGGAAACGCGAAGGTGGAAGGGCTTGTCTCGCAGGGGCTTGTCGAGCTTCACGCGGGGCCGGGGGGCAGAACCCAGATCATGTTGACTGCGCTCGGGAGACTTATCGCCGAGGGCCTCGTCGAAGCCGCTCCCGAAATGGTGAAGGCGTGATCATTAGGTCCAACCGACACCTAATCACGAGATTTCTTACCTTCCCTCGTCGTAGTATTGTCCCCGAACTCCTTCCCCTCATCCGGGGGCGCTCAAATGATTCATTTTGCGGTCAAACAATCCGTGTAAATAGTCGCTTCAGGTGCAAGGTCAGTCTGTTCTGAGATGGTTTGGATTCATTTCCCGAGATATTTCTTAGTCGTATTCGACGCGTTCAAAAGTCGGGTTGATCGCACCTGACCTCTAAAAGGAGACGCGCGTCCAACCACCGAGCGAGAAATCTCGGCATCGGGATAGCTGTCGTCGTCATAGCCGCAGTCGCCTTGGCTCTGGTTGCTTCAAATAATGCCAACCCCACTGCCACAAACACCACATCTTCACCCCAGGGCGCATTGCAGATCGGTCCATCCAACCCGGTTCGTGGATCCAAAAGTGCGCCCGTGACCATCTACGAGTTCGGCGACTTCCAGTGCCCCACCTGTGACCAGTGGTTCAGGAACACGGAGCCACTGATCGTGCAGAACATGATCAACACCAACCAAACGAAGCTGGTGTGGAAGGACTTTATCATCTACGGTCCAGACTCGAACCTAGCATCAAAGGCGGCTTACGCCGCGGGTGAGCAGGGGAAATTCTGGCAATTCTATGACTTGTTATACACTAACCAGAAGGCGATAGACAGCGGATGGGCGAGCGCAGCTAACCTAGAGAAGTTCGCCCAAAGTCTCGGGTTGAACATGACCCAGTTCGACCAATCCTTCAACAGCGACAAGTACAACGCTCTGATCAGCACAAACTTCAACCAGGGGCGGCAGGCAGGCGTGCAGGGGACCCCGACCTTCATAATCGTCGGACCGACGGGGAAGAGCGTGCCGGTACCGGGCGCGCAGCCTTATTCAGCATTTCAGCAAGCCGTCGCCGCGGTGAGTTCGACGGGGTGAGGAGGGTAAGATGCAGCAACTCCAAGTCATCCAGGTCTTGAGGAAGCCGGCCTACGGTCTTGCGGCCGGAGCTATCGCGCTTATATTCGGCATCATGCTCACGTACTTCAGCCAATTCCTGTTCTTCTTCCCGTATCTCGTCTTCTACGTGCCCCCGGAAGAGTCTGTGACGCTCGGACTGGATTTCTTGACCTCCATCCTGTCAGGTGTCGTCATCGCGGCCTCCATCTATGGGATAAGGAACCTCAGAAAGGGAGGAAACCAGGCCAAGGGTGGCGTGGCCGGCATAGTCTTGGCGCTTGTCGCTGGAGCTTGCCCTTGTTACTATCTGGTGCCTCTCCTAGCGGTCGCGGGAGGGGCAGGGGGAGTACTTAGCGTCCTCGGCATCTACCTGAATTCATACCAGCTACCTATCAAGGCTCTCTCTTTGGCTCTGCTCGGGGCGGTCGCGGTTAGCTTGGAGAGAAGTCTGCGCGCTTCGTGCGACATTAGTGCTGGGCAGGGCACGAATAATCATCTCTTGAGATGTCAGCCTTCTGTTTGAGGCTTAAAGCAATATTTCTTTAACAGAATCGGCGTACGATTCTCCGAGGACATTTGAATAAGAAGTTCCACTCTTTGGGTTCTGGCGGCTCAACATGGTCAGGCGGCACGGTAAGCAGCTCAACCTACCTTGGCTGGGGAGTCCTGGGGGGCTTGGTCGGAGCGGCCCTGATGGGGGGAGTAATGATGATGGCGACAAATGCCATGGGCCTCGGTGCAACCGCCGTGCTCTGCTCGATGGCCAACGCGGTTCTCGGGCTACCTCCCAATGGAAGCATCGGTAGCGTGATGGCAGGATTCGTGCTTCATCTGGTCGATGGGGTAATGATCGGCGTAATCGTCGTGGCCGTGACCCTCGGAGTCAAGCGCGGCCTGCTAATAACTAATGCAAAGAAAGGCCTGGCCGTAGGGCTTGTCGCGGGGTTCCTTGTCTGGCTGGTGTTCGGTCTGCCGGTCCTGTTCTTTATGATGCCGACTCCCATGGTCGACGCGCTGAGCATGATGATGCCAGCCAACGGCATGACGCAGGCTCAGGTCATGGCAGAGACGATGACAATGCTCCAGGGAATGATGGGTCAGCTCGCTGGGGTATTCCTGATCGGACACCTTTTCTTCGGCGCTGGGCTGGGAGTTCTGGTGGGATACGGAGCGTCGAGAAAAGCCCACGCAACTTCAATGGGCACAACCGGGACCCGGGCGGGGGCTGCGCAGCAACTCAAGTGTGAGGCGTGCGGTGCGACGTTCAAGACGGAAGCAGAGCTGATGGAGCACACGAAGAACGCTCATCCGATGCCTCCCCGCTGAGCAAAGAATTTACCCCCAACCCGTCGGATCCCCGGTCGAGGATGAAATCAGCATGATAAAGTTCGAAGACATCGTGGTCGAAAGGACAAAACGGGCAATGAAATACGTCAAGGAACACGAGAACGAGCTTCCCCCGAGGACGATAACCGTCAAGCTGGAGAAGAACGACAACTTTCTGTCTGCGGCATCGCGGGAAGGTAGCGGCCTCACCTGGTATGCCGACGAATCGAAAGAGAGGGGCGGCCAGGAGAGGGGTGCCAGTCCGTTATCGTACTTCCTTTCAAGCGTGGGCTTCTGCCAGTTTGTGCACTATGCCGAACACTTGATCGTGGACGACCTGACGCTCGATTCACTCCAGATGAAGGTAACTGGAAAGATATCGATGCAGCCACCAAGACGGTTTACCGAGGTCGCCTACGAGGCCAACATAACCAGCTCGGAGACCGACGAAGCCATCAAAGGCTTGGCGAGGAAAGCGGCTGAGGACTGCTATGTGACGAATACGCTAAGGCGAGCGTGTGACGTATCCGGAATCGTGGTACACAATGGTAGGAAGATAGACCAACACCCTTGATTGGCAGGGATCGCAAACCTCGACGCAATGAGCTACTCGGGGTACACTTAACACACCCCGTGTCCGATTCTGGGTCTCACTGACGACGGGAAGAGCTATCCGTCGAGAAATTGCAGGCCGACCGGCAGCAAGCTTATCGGGCAGCGCCAAATGCGAGGGAAGTAAGAGAGTTACAAAGTGAGGCGTCATGTCGTCTTGCCAGCTCCGTGGAGGGTTACGCCATCCACGGCGGTAAGGCTGCCGAACTTCCTGGTGAGGCTCTCCGTTTCTATCAAATGCAGGAAACTTTTTGCCGCACCACTTCGGCGAGTCAGCTCGTTCTTAACATTTGGCGCTATCGGCAGGCATGCTGGCTTAGATTGGTGCCCCGGGCGGGCGCTTTTACTATTTGGGTCGAATCCCTTCCGACTCGAACCCTGAGCTGACGCTTGGGTTGACTCTTTAGGTTCCCGTGATCGGCTGATTATGGACTTCCTCGCCCTGCTCGCCCACGGCGCAGTCGCAGCCGGCGTGATGGCCGCCATACACAGGTACCCAGGCCGATATACTCGTTGGACAGCGGCGATCTAAAGGTCAAGCCTATCACAAAAATCTTCGAGGATTCCGGTGGAACGATCATCTTCGGAGCGATGGACATGCGGGGGAGGCAAATTTCAGGCAATACGATTCGTTCGACGTTGAGATCTTCCTCGACTTCCTGAAGCAAGTCAACGGAAGGTACGAGCGGCTCTACCTCTTCCTGGACAAGGCGACGCAGCACTACAGGACCACGAATGTCCTGCTGTACATAGGGAGGAATAGGGTGACGCTGAGGGTCAGGTGGATTCCCGTCGGCTCGCCCGCCTTCAACGTGATGGAGGAGTGCTGGAGGCAGATGGACACCGGCATGCTGGCCCTGACGTTCTACAGCTCCGGGGGGTGCTGAAGTTGGAGATAGGCGAATACTTTCGGACGAAGAGGTTCAGGCTGGGCATGGCAAGCTTCCTCCTAACTGACAGGTATTGTTGAGGAAGTAATGTCCCATTGGAGCGCTTTGCGTCGCGGCCTATACAGACACGCTGGGTCATTCTTGGAGGGTCTTTGACGCATGAGCCCGTCGCGTTGCCAGGATCACCAGGAGACATCCGACCACAAAAACTGTAACGAGCAATGTCGCGAATGTCGCATCTGGCTCTGCAACCGTGGTAATCATATTTGTTTGGTGGAAGGTGGACGTGATAGTACTGCGTGGAAGCGTAGTGGTGACCGTGCTGGCTGGAGGCGTAGCGGTAAGGGTGGCCGTCGTAGTGATGGTAGTGCTGACGGTGGTGGTAAATGTGGTGCTGGCAGGTTGAGAGACAGGGGTGGAATCTTTGAGAGTTCCGTTCAGAAACGTCAGGGGATAATGATTGGGCACGAATGGTCCTGGCAACAGCAGAGGAGCCCTGGGAGCCTGCGAGAAATCGAACGCTTCCACAAGGTCGTTTGCCGAGGCATCTCTGCTTGTCAGTGGCGGCAACGAGTAGTCGGTTTCTGTGAACTTCAGCAATGATGTGAAATCACCCTGTGTGTGGTCAACAAGACCGTGCTTTGCGTAGGGCGAGATTATCAAGCACGGGACCCGGAATCCATCGCCGTACCGATCGAGCTGCGGCGGTGAGACGTGGTCATACCATCCTCCCGAGTCGTCCCAGGTCAAGAAGATGGCAGTCGAGTTCCAGGAGCTGCTCGACATCACTGCGTTGATTTCGGACACGACCGCCGACTGCCCAAGTGAGATATCGTAGGGCGCGTGCTCGCTCGACTCGTCGGTCTGCGGCATTACCCAGGCGACGCTTGGCAGGTTGTTTCCCTTCACATCTGTGAGGAACTGCGAGGGATCGGCAAGGTTACTCATCCTGCTAAGGTTGCCCCTGAACGACGCAAAGGCCGGCAAGGGGTTCCAGTTGTTGAGGTAGCCGTACCCGCCTGCATAGTATTTCCAAGAGACGTGGCTGGCGTCGAGCTCGTCGACTATCGACTTGAAGTAGAACGTGCTGTTGTGAACGCTGCTCGAGGTGAAGTTGAAAGCGCCGAACCGGGAGTCACCGACCAGGCCGCCTGACTGTCCGGCGATGAGGTAGAGGTGATTGGCGAGGCTGTTCGTCATGACTGGAGTGAAGAAATTGTCGAGCAAGACGTACTGGGACGCATAGTCCCAGTAGTATGGGACCAAGTTCGGGTTGAAGTAGCCCATGGTCAGGTTTGACCGGTCTGCTACCATAAAACCATCCATCTTCCCATTGTCGTATGCCTTATGGGCGCATTCCCAGTCGTGGCAGAGGTCATGAGCGACCGTCGTGGTGTTGATCTCGAAAGGTCTTACAAGTGTGGTGGAGTTGCTTGCTACCGGCTGAGATCGGGCGTAGGCAATCCCGTTTGCCCCCGGGTAGGTGCCGAAGTAGTTGTCGAAGGTGTGGTTCTCCTCGACGATGACAATTATGTGCTTTATTGGCTGGTAGAGGTTGGTCAATATGCTGGAGTAGACCAGGAACTGCAAGCGGCCACTCGAGCCTATCATGTCGTTGCCGAATATCCCGGTGTAGAGAACGGTTCCGTGCTTGTAGGAGTGCGAGAAGATACGGATCGTCCGTTCATCATGTGTATGGGGATTCGTGACGTTCCAGTATGCGATGGTGCTGCTGCCGGTTGAGTTTGTCATTGAACCGTCCTCGTGAGAGACGTACGTCGTGAACATGGTTTTGCCGAATGCTTCGCGCATCACCCTGCTCTCTGGATTGCTTGTGTTGAAGATGGCCCCATGGATCCTGTAGCCTGATGTGTAAAAACAGCATTGATTCCCGCCTATCCAATTCGTGTTGTTGCTGTACCATCTGTAAAATGTCCCACGGCAGGCGGTCGTTCCATCGAAGGACCACCCGTGCCCGCGCACCAATCGTTCGGTATTCGTGTGAGGGTTGTATGCCACCTCGGCGACGAAGCTCGAGGCTGAAAGGACTATGAGCTTGCCGCCCGTCGCCACGAAGTGCTTGTAGTACGAATACTCCCTCGCGGTGACGTACTCAGAGAAGCCTATAATCACAACATCGAAGTTCCTTTGGCCTGATGAAGAGAAGAGGGCGCCGCCATCAACCTGGATGTCCGTGAGAACGTGGGTCGTCCGATTGCTAAAGTAGCCATGAGCGATGGACTGGTTTACGAACTGCTGCAGCCCAGCACCCCAACGCCCCCAGGTATCTACCACGGATGTGTTCAACATGTTCAGGTTCGCGGTGGTGCAGGAACTCACGCCTGATTGATTAGCCAAGTTATAGAAGGAATAGAAGGAAGCGTAGCTGTGGGAGCTGTACGGCGTTGTGGTGAAAACTGACCTTACCACCGCTATCCGGGTCTGGTTGAGCCTCAAGATACACGTCTCCGACAAGTCGCTACCGGTTATCGCGCAGCCCTGATGCGTGATGGCTGAGACATGACCGATGGGCGCGATGTTCCCCATCAGGAGAATGAGCAACGCAGCTCCCACGGCGTATTTCCCTTTCCTGGGGAAGCTGTAGAAGCGCGAAGGGAAAATCCGTCCTGCACGTGCAGGAACCGAACGATTCGGGCGCACGGTGGAGTGATTGGCGTCTGCCCTAAAACCATGTCGGGACTGTGGCAGAAACGGGTTGAAGCGTTTATGCCAGGCTAATTTTTCTGCACTCCCACTAGGGGAGTGCCTTGGTTTGGATCTGGCCTGCTGAATCATTAGCATCACGTTTGCCAAAAAGGAGGGGGAGAGTAGATGGCCCCGTTCCGCTGGGCTAGCCATCCACCTCTGCTGCGCTGGCTGATTCGGTATCCGGCCCTGTCTGGTCACCGAACTGTCCAGTTCCTTGGCAGTCGCCGTCTTCCTGTGGCGTGCCAAGACCGGTGCATGCGTGGGATGGCGAAGCGGTGGTAGTTGTCGACGTCTGCGCGTGGACCGCGCTTGCGAAAAAGGCCAAGGAAAGGACCGCGCCGAGGATTCCTATCACAAGTACCCCCTTTCTTCCGCCCAGCATGCCTGGAGTCATTGCTGTTAGTTGCGTTTTCTTTTTCACCTCTTCTCTAGATGGAAGCGGAGCATTTAAGGCGCTTGTGGTACAATTGTCAAAATTCTGGCCGCGTCCAAACGGATTGACTGGATAAAGGCGATTCAGAGGTAAAAAAGCCCATTTTGAGACTTGTACCAATGTCCCTAAATAGACTCGCATGTCGAAAACTGTCTTGCGCGGGTAGCTGCTTCTCGATGACTGGGCAATCTCTCACTTTGGACTTCAAGATTCACGGGTAGGATAGCATGCTAGGCGCAGACTCCTTGGCCGAGGGAATGACACCATCGCCCTTGAGCACTCCGATGCCGCCCGTTGGCCAAGACCCATACTTATACAACGCCAACGCACTGTCACAGGACGTCGCAGAATCGTAGGCAGGTATTGGTGGAGTGATGAGCGTGTGGAAACTAACGCCGAGGGTGGGGGCGAATCGAAAAAGCAAGGGGTGCTTGAGTTCATCAAGGCGCATCCCGGTGCGCACCTCAGGGAGATCAAGAGAGAATTGAACCTCGGAATGGGCACCATCCAATATCACCTCTACGCGCTGGAAAGGGAGGGGAAGATAATCTCTCGAAGAAGGGGTTTGTACAAGAGGTTCTACACAAGCCACACCTTCGGGGAGAAGCAGCACGAGATACTGGACGTTCTCTCTCAAGAGCCGGAGAGGGACATCCTGCTTTACCTCGTTCAGAATCCAAACTCAACTCAAAAGACTCTTTGTGATTATACCGGCATGTCTCCTGGCACGATCAACTGGCACATGAAACGGCTACACATTTCAGGGCTCGTAGAGGCTAGGCACCAGGGACAATTCGTGAAGTACGCCGTCACTGCCGACCGTGTGGAGATACTGAGACTCCTCAAAGTCTACCACCCAGGAATCTGGGAGAGGTTGGCGGACAGGCTTGCCGACATGCTGGCGGATATCGGAGAGTCGGGCAGAGGGAAAGATAAGGAGAACGGGCAATGAGCATCGCGTGGTATCTCCTGCAGATGGCACTGCAGGTCGGGCAATCCAATGTTGAACAAGGAGACGTCCAAGATTTGCTCAGCCTCGGCGCAGGCATCTTCGCGCTCGTCCTCTTCTTGCTCTCCTTCTATGCTTGGACAAGAAGAAGGCAGCCTGCGCTGTTGATTGTCTCTGCGGCTTTCCTGCTGTTCTTCCTGAAGGAGGTCTTCCAGCTGCTGCCTCAGCAGACCAACGCGTCGAATCTGATTCTAGGCCTGATCGACTTCGTCATACTCGCAGCTTTCTTTGTTGCAATGGTCGTCAGGCCGAGAAGGAGAGGCCATGACGATGGATGAAGCTGATCAGCATTCTCAACAACGGCCGACCAGCGTAGTCGTCTCTCAGCAGAATGATTTCGCACACGTCTACAGTGGCGTCGTCAAGAGATGGAACGTACTCGCTTCAGATAAAGGAGGTTTCACAAAGCCTGTGGGGGTAGCGGCGGTTCTCCTCCTTGCGTTTCTTGTTATTGACCTGATCGAGGACGACGCGCTGGAGAAATGGACGACTATTATTCCGCAGTTGACCAGTCTCTCTCAACTAATGATCGGAGGCGTTATTCAGACCATCTCGGGGCTTGGCTACTACGGGATTTTTGCTCTAATGCTTCTTGCGAGTATTTCTTTGCCGATTCCAAGCGAGATGATACTTCCGTTCTCTGGCTATCTTGTGTCCAGGGGGATTCTCCACTTTTGAGTGATTGTGGTGCTCACGACTCTGGCAGGAGTGGGAGGAGCTATTGTCGACTACGTGATTGGCTATCACCTCGTTAAGGGGGAGTCCCTGACTGTAGGCAGATGCACGTTGATCGGGAAGGAACAATTGAAGTTTGCCCAAGGTTGGTTTGAGAGGTATGGTTCTGCGGCGGTCTTTGTTAGCCGAATGGTTCCGGGGTTTCGGACAATAATTTCGTTCCCTGCAGGCAACGCTGGTTTACGCTGGTTTGTATCTCGCGGACAACTGGCATGTCATCGCACTGTCTGCGAACTTCCTTGCCGTCATCATGCTTGTTGTGCTGGCGGTATCGATTGGGCTGCTTTTGTGGAAGAGGAGAAGCAGGAAGAGCTCATAGAATTCCTTGAAACGCCTTGTCAAGAGAAATTCTTTGGATTTGGTGTCGGCACTTTCGCATGACCAGAAGCTTCAGCGCCAGAATGCATCACGAAGTGGGCCCCTTCCGGCTCGAACCCTTGGCTCTCCCTACCTACCTATCTGTTACATCGCTGAATGCCCTGAGCAACGTTCTAGTCGGCTCCTTTCGCCATCTCCCTACCCCACACTTCACCGTTAAAAGTGGGGGGTAAACGACTGCTCCCACACTCGCGGTGAACAGGATTCTCCCCGATATCGGGCCAAAACCCACCAATTTTGTTAAAAGTAGGGGGTGACTTGGCCCTGGCGTTGGCCGTCACTACCGCTTTTGGCAAGCCCATAATCAAGGAGAAGGTCCGGATCCTCCGCCCCGGGGAATACAACGCGCTGAGAGAGGGAGCCAGGGAGCTGGAGAACAAGACCAACCTGGACACCCTGACCCTGACGGGCCTCCGTTACGTCGAGGCGCAGCGGTTGAGGGAGAACAAGGACTGGTTCGACGGCACGTTCATCCACCTGCCCGAGGCCGCGTTGCTGAAGGCGAAGAGGAAGCAGAAGGAGAGGTGGGTCAGGGTCAGCCCCCGCGGCTCGAGCGTCCTGCAGTACTTCTTCGAAGTGAAGGCACTTCCGTCCTACAAGACCTGGACGGAGAACCTCGAGAGGTGGGCCAAGAGGTCGGGCCTCGACCCGGTCGGACTCTCTCCGAAGACGACCAGGAAGACCTGGGAGTCATGGCTCGTAAGCTGCTACCCAGAGCGCACAGCCGAGATCTTCCTGAGCCAGGGGCACACCACGATGACGTCTCTCCATCACTACCTGAACATGCCCTTCCTGCGGAGTGACAAAGAGCAGATGCTTGAGTGGACGGGTGGGATGTTTGACGGGCAGGGAAGTGGATTTGGAAGGTGAACTCAATGAGAGCGCAGCGACATGAATATTTCCATAGCTCATTCGATGATGACTGGATTTACTTCCGCGGCGACGAGGACGAGACATACCTGGCCAGTGGAAAGTATCTCCTGTTCTCAGCCGATCAGGAAGCTCTGTTCATCATAGGAAGTAACGAAGTCACCTGGGGTGGGTTCCCGTTGGCTCGAATTACAAGGCGACGTGGACGCCAAAGCGATTATGTCCTCGAGTTGTTCTACAAAGATGATTCAAGACATCACAAGCTCTTGAGCAAGTACAGCGGCATCGACTACCTCAAATACAGGGGTTGGAAATCCGATGAAGATACATTGGACGGGAAGTACTCACCACCTTACTTGAGCAGGCTCCCCAGTGGAGAGCGCAGGGAGGCCCGCCGGCCCAAGACTAGAGTAATCTCCAGGGGCCGAAACGGACAGATGCTTCTCATACAGACAAGAGAAGTCACCAAAATTCCGCCATGGACGTAGTCGCAAGCTACTTATAAAGAGACTATGGAACCAGTCGCAAGTGCTTTATAAAGACCCTGCTGGGCTCCTCGCATGGCAGCAATAGCCGACCCTTCCGAGCACAATCCCTGGTGGAAGGACCCGTCCAAGATACAGAGCGACCCCAACATCGCGTCATTCGAAGAATCCACATTCAAGTGGCGGCCACGCATCTCCCACACCATCCTCTGGGATGAGGACATCATCTACAGCATGAGAGGACCACGTCAGGTCGGCAAGACCACGCTCATGAAGCTCAAGATAAGGGAATTGCTGCATGTTGCAAGCCCTTCAAGGCGGATATTCTATCTCCCGTGCGACATGCTGCAGGGCCAGGAGCAGCTGTACACCCTGCTGCGGGACTACCTGCAATCGGTTAGGCGTCTTTCGAAGGACAGGCTCTACATCTTCGTGGACGAGATCTCCTCCGTAAAGAACTGGCAGCAGGCCGTCAAGGCCCTCTACGACTCAGGATCACTGAAAAACTGTACGGTCCTATTGGCAGGTTCCCACAGCCTAGACCTTCTCAAGGGCACTGAGAACCTGGCCGGGAGAAGAGGGAAGATAGAGAAGCTTCCTCACGGCAACCCGGACCGGATACTTCTGCCCATGAAGTTCTCCGAGTACGCGGAGACTCGGAACGCCGAATTGAAGCAGGTGCTTCGGAGGCTGAGCCTGACGAGTCTTCAACGCAGGGTCGAATTGTTGGAGTCGCTCTCCGGAGGAACCATCCCCAAGGAGTTCTACGAACTCGAGCCCTTTCTATCCGATGTCAACGGTCTTCTTGACGATTACCTGATAACTGGAGGCATCCCCAAGGCAGTCAATTCGTACGTCACGCAGGGGACGATCTCGGAGGGGGTCTACCTGCAGTACGTCGAACTGATTGTAAGTGACCTTGTGCGCTGGGGAGCAAGGGAGTCGTTCGTCAAGCAGATTGTCCGGCGCATGGTCGAGTGCCTTTCAACACAGGTAAGCTGGAACTCTCTCAAGGACGGGACAGAAGTGAAGACCCACGATACCATCGCCGAATACGTGGAGTTGCTCAGGAGCAGCTTCGTGATTAACCTGCTGTATCACCTTCGCGAGGACACGGGAGAACCGTTCTACGAGAAGAACAAGAAGGTCTATTTTCATGACCCATTCGTATTTCATTCCCTGCGGGCTTGGGTACAGGGGGGAGACCCCTTTGATGAAGCACGGACATTCCTCAGGACTCCCGAAAACAAGTCTGCCCTTCTCGAAGCGGTCACGTGCGACCACCTAATCAGATTTATGTTCAATATATCGCCCTCCATCAAGTTCGACCCCACCAGCCAGTTGTACTATTGGGTGAGTTCCAAGAAAAGGGAGGTTGATTTCATCATGAAGACAAAGAATCGAATGATTCCTCTTGAACTGAAGTATCAGGAGAAAATCCGAAGCTCCGATCTCTACGGGCTAATCGACTTCATCAAGGGAGGAAAGGCGAATAAGGGCCTGATGCTCACAAGAAATTCGCTGTCAGAAGGACGCACCGCCATACAACTTCCGGTTGCGCTATTCCTTCTATTGCCGTGAACCACCCACGGTTGAAGCCTGTGGACTTGCGCTAATCCTCGTCGCTTCAATCTATGGTTTTGGCGGCCGCTGACTTAAAACGCACTTGGCTGGTTCGCTACGGACAACCAGCGATGGCACCCCGTGATTGGCAACATGTAGGCGCTGTAAAGTCGTCAGGTGATGACGAACGACATTCACTCTACATCACCCAAGGACCTAAGAGTGCCAAACAAAGAATCATCCATAACGGCCTATCTGCAGGGTACCCAAACCAGTAACAGGATTCCGCACGAGGGATGCATAGGCCGTGGAGTTGAGCACGACCAGAGACGGCTGATGGAGCCCTAGTTCGAAGGGCAGGGGGTTGCCGTAGGAGTAGAGCTCGGAATTCGTTCCAAACTGGACCACCTTGAGGCTGTTCATGTTCGAGTCGAAGGCTTGAAAGCCGTTGCTGCCGACCGCGAAGACCCTGCCATAGGCTGAGAAGACCGAGGTCGGCGGTACCTGCGTGGAGTAGAATGATTTCGCTCCGGAAGAAATTGTCACCCTTTCAATTTGATTGGATCCCAGCAGACCCAGGTAGACATAA
>Ga0307372_10004320_pt1 | contig 22045 bp, 21 predicted proteins | sample OX1MG_FD_202533 | JGI IMG/M metagenome (GOLD analysis project Ga0307372, IMG submission 202533) | Soil microbial communities from Risofladan, Vaasa, Finland - OX-1 | ecosystem: Environmental > Terrestrial > Soil > Coastal area > Acid sulfate soil | place: Finland: Risofladan, Vaasa | collected...
GGGCCGTCTACCCCTTCGGGGACGCCGTGTTCCACGGTTCGGCCGCCGGTCTGCGCCTGGCCGCTCCGGTGGTCGGGATGGCACCCGACCCCCTGACCGGTGGCTATTGGCTGGTGGCCGCCGACGGTGGGGTCTTCAGCTACGACGCTCCCTTCGACGGCTCGGCCGGGGCTATCCACCTGGCCAAACCCATCGTCGGGATGTCGGCCATGCCCGATGGGCAGGGCTATCGCTTCGTGGCATCCGACGGTGGGGTGTTCGACTTCGGGGACGCCGCCTTCTACGGCTCGGCCGGCGCCATCCGTCTGGCCCGCCCGGTGGTCGGGATGTCTGCCACTGCGGACGGGGCCGGCTACTGGCTGGTGGCCTCCGACGGAGGCATCTTCTCCTACGGGGACGCCCCGTTCCTGGGCTCCACCGGCGCCATCCGACTGGCTGAGCCGATCGTGGGCATGGCGGGCATTTAAGCCGTCCCTCTAGAGGCGAGCCACCGCCAGGCCAATCGACAGGGCAGTGAGCAGGGCCACTATGAACCGCCAGGTGAGCAGCCGCATCTCCCGCTCGAGCGTGGCGGTCATCTGAGTGAAGCGAGCGTCCAGCCTCAACTCCACCCGCTCCTCGAGAGCATCGACGTCCCGCCGAGTGGCGACGTCAGCCCAGCCAACGGGCGGCAGATGTTCCATCAGGACAGTTGCCTCCGACCGGCCAAGGACCTCCTCAAGTCGGCTGTAGAGCTTGTGTCGCGCTTCCTCACTGATAGCCATGGTGACGCCTCCCGAGTCGATTGGCAACATCGTCTGAGGGAGCCGGAACACCGCCCGGATCCGAACCGCCGGGCGCAAGGCTAGAGAGCGCCTGTAACGGTTCCCTGGGCGCCATCAGGCCCGCCAGCTCGGGTTTCCGGCCGAGCGCCGCCCGGTAGTCGGCGTAGGCCCCGAAGCCCATCTCGTTCCTGACCAGTTCCAGTTGCACGGTCAGGAACCCGGCCGAGTGGCCCTCCCCGGGCCCGGCCAGCACATGGGCCAGCTCATGCAAGAGGACGGCCTGGGTCAGATGCCCGGGGGCGAGCAGGACGATCGCACCAGCCGGCGCCGGCCCGTCGCCATCCAGGGCGGCGGCCGTCGAGTACCGCGCCCCTGATCCTCGTCTCTCCACGTGGCAGCGCCCGAAGTGGGGCCATCGGGCGGCAAACCACTCCCGCCCCACCAGCCCGTCCGCATAGGCCTGGGCCTGGCGCACTCGGGCCCAGCGCTGGCCCCAGGCCTCCAGGGCCTCCGCCTCGGCGGCGTAGACGGCCGCCTGGACCACGCCGAGCCGTGGTGGCGCCATGACCGGCGGCCCCGCTGCCGACCGAGCCGCCGCGCCGGCCCTCAGGCGCTCAGGCTGCGCCGGCCGGACAGCGGCGCCTTGGCCAGCTGGGCCCGGCTGCCGGCGTCCCGTCCCGGCTGGTAGCCCGACCAGCTCTGCAGGCGGACGTAGCGGTGCATCGTCCGCACGTGTGGAAAGTGGACCTTGAACTCATCGTCCACCTGCTTGTCCTTGGCCGCCAGGACCAGGGCGACGGACGGGCCCTCGCCTTGGGCACTTGGCTGGGCCCGGCCACCGGCCTCGGCGCCAACGCCGGCGCCGGCCCGCTCGGCGGCAAAGCAGGACACGGCGTCGGCCACGGCTTGGCGCCGGGCCCGGGAGAGGCGCTCGCCCACCTCATCGGTGAAGCCCTTGACGAAGCCGACCGAGAAGGTCCGCCCGTGCACCCATTCCGGCTTGGCCCGGGTGGCATGGGCCAGGGCGATGGCCAGCTGCAGATCGAGGGAGGCCGAGAGGGTCTGGACCCAGTCCACGTCGTGGGGGAAGCCGACCACGCTGACCTGGTGGGCCCCCCCGCCGAGTCGGGCGTAGATGGCCCGGCAGTCGTTGGACCGGGCGGCGGAAAAGACCATGTCCAGCTTGTGCGCCGAGTACGGACCGTTGACCCGCCACACCTTGACCACCACCTGATCGGCCCGCTCGGTGTCCACCACCATGGCCAGGTCGATGCTGTATTTGGTCATCAGCTGCTGGGCCTTGGCGGTGAAGGTGGCCGCCTCCTCCGGCGTGGCCCCGGGGTCCTCGGCCTGGGTCAACAACTTGCGGACCTTCTCAGCCATCTCCGCCCGCATCTCTTCAAAAAGACCGTTCTTGCTCATGTCCCCATCCTGTCCGCCGGCTGTAACGGTCTCGGGGACCGGGGCCCCATGGCCGCCGGCACCGGGACCGGCGCCACCGCCGGCTGGCTCCGCCGGCTCACCACCCGCCAGGGCAGGTACCGGGGCCGCAGGGTCGCCAGGCCGTAGCCGATGGCGAGGACGGCCACCCCACCGAAGATGTCCAGGATGTAGTGGTTGCCCGTTATCAGGATGGTCACGATCGTGGCGATGGGGTCGAGCACCAGCAGCACCCGGATCCAACGCCGCTTGACCAGCGGATACAGCGCCAGCACCGACCACAGGGCCCAGGAGACGTGCAGGCTGGGCATGGCCGCGAACTGGTTACCGAAGTCCTTCAACAGCACCCTGTCCCAGCTGCCCAGCCCCCCGATCGTCTCCATCGTGTCCATGATCCTGAAGCGGGCCGGCAGCATCCGGGGCGGCATCAGTGGAAAGACGGTAAAGCAGGCCAGAGCGACGGCCGTCGTCCACGCCAGCGCATCCCGCCAACGCAGATAGCGCACCGGATCGACCCGGAACACCCACAGCAGAGCCGCCACCGGCAGGATGAAATGGACGGTGGCATAGAACAGGTCGGCCAGCTCGATCAGCAGCCGGGAGTGCAATGCCCAGCCCTGGATGGCGCGCTCATGGAAAAGGCCCAGGGCCCTCTCCACCCGGATCTGGTCCAGGGCGTGGCCGTAGGCGACGGGAGCGCTCTTCCCGGCGAAGTCACTCGTCCACTCGTACACCCCCTCGAACACCACGACCAGGGTGAGCTCCCGCCAGAAGCGGAGCCGGACCGGTCGGGCCCTCCAGTCCTCCCACCGCCCCCTTAGCTGCACGCCCCAATGATCGCCGATCCGTCCGGAGCCTCAAGGACGCCCCGATCCTGCCGAGGGATAGGACAACTCCCTCTTTCACGGCGGAACGGCGGAATGTCCCCCTCAATCTTCTTTCCCCGGCGCGCGCGTCCATCCATCCGGCACCGCGCCGGGACCATCCTGGTGGTCCTGGCCACCGCGGCCGTCTCCCTGGCCGGCCTGATCCTGGCCTCGGCCACCCCGGCCCTGGCCGCCGCCCCTGGCCCGCCGGCCCCCGCCTCCCCGGCTGACCGCCCGGTCACCTCCGGCTACTGGCTTCTCACCGACAACGGCGGGATCATGAGCTTCGGCGGCGTCCAGCTGTTCGGCTCGGCCACTGGCCTCGGGGCCAAGGTGGTCGGCTTGGCCACCACTCCCGACGGCCAGGGCTACTGGATAGCGGCGGCCAACGGAGCCGTGGCCGCAATAGGTGACGCCACCGCCTACGGCTCAGCCCACGGCCTGGTCGCGCCCATCGTCGGCATCACGGCCACCCCCGACGGCGGGGGCTACTGGCTGGTGGCCTCGGACGGAGGAGTGTTCAGTTTCGGTGACGCACGCTTCTTCGGCTCTACCGGGGCCATTCACCTGGCCCGCCCCGTGGTGGGCATGTCGGTCAGCCCTGACGGCGCCGGCTACTGGCTGGTGGCCTCAGACGGCGGCATCTTCAGTTTTGGTGACGCCGGCTTCCACGGCTCCACCGGGGCCGAGCGGCTCAACCAGCCCGTAGTCGGTATGGACACCACTCCGGACGGGGCCGGCTACTGGCTGGTGGCCTCCGACGGAGGGATCTTCACCTTTGGCGACGCCCCCTTCGATGGCTCCGCCGGAGGAGAGCAACTCAACTCCCCGGTGGTTGGGATCTCCCGCGTCCCTGGTGGCGGCGGTTACTGGCTGGTGGGCGCCGATGGCGGGGTGTTCACCTACGGAGAGGCCCCCTACCGGGGCTCGGTGGGCGGCATCCCCATGCTGCACGCCGTCAAAGCGATCGAGGAAGGCCCCGGCTACGGGACGGGCATCGTGGCCAGCGCCAACGAGGGCCTTGGCCCTTACGCCTCGGGCAGCACCGGCTACGACATCTCCTGGCCCCAGTGCGGTGGCCCCTATCCCGGCTCGCACCAGGTCGGCATAGTCGGGGTCAACAACGGCCATGCTTTCTCCACCAACTCCTGCCTGGGTGACGAGGTGGCCTGGGCCGGCCCGGCCCACAGCCTCTACATGAACGTCAACTCACCCAGCGGCTCCTCCGACTCCGAAGGGGCCAGCGGGCCGGCCGGCAACTGTTCCTCGTCCGGTTCGGACTGCTGGGCCTACAACTACGGCTACAACGCGGCGGTCTACTCGGTGGCTGCCGCCACCTCGGCCGGGGCGGTGGCCCAGCAATGGTGGCTGGATGTCGAGACAGGCAACTACTGGAGCTCGAACACCGACGCCAACACCAACGTCATCGAAGGGGCGGTGGCCGCCCTGCGCAACGCCGGCCTGAGCGTCGGGGTCTACTCGACCCCCTACCAATGGGGCGAGATAACTGGGGCCGCCCAACTCGGCCTGCCTCTCTGGGTGGCCACCGGTGCGGCCCTGGCCAATCCCTCCTCCTGGTGCACCAGCGACCACGCCTTCAACGGGGGCTCAGTCTGGATGGTCCAGTACGGCCTCAACGGCTTCGACGCCGACTACGCCTGCTAGATCCGCCGGCTCCCCGGCCCGGCCCGGCCCGGCCCAGGTGCCGCCGTTACGACTTGCCCTGGGTACCGACGCCGCCGATGGTCCCGCCCGGACAGCGCAGGATGTGCTCACAGGCGTTGGAGATAGGGACGCTGAAGTAGACCCCGGCGCTGGGGAAGCCTTGCGGGGCGTAGGAAAGCGACGCCACTCCCACCACGTCCCCGGCCGTGTCCAGGAGCGGTCCGCCCTGGCCGGCCACACCCACGGGCGCGTCGTCCTGGATGACGTTGGAGGAACGGTCGGCTACTGCCCCTTCGGTGATGGACCCGCCGGCGGATCCCAGCCCTGACACCGCATAGACGGTGTCGCCCACGTTGAGGCCCGGGGCGGCGGGGGCGAAGTTCAACTTGGGCAGGTTGGGTTGATTGAGGATGAGAAGGGCCAGGTCGTTGCCCTGGTCCCAGTTGTAGAGCTGGGCCCGGACGTCCTGGCCGTTCTTGCGCACGTAGATGGGCGGGGCGGGCAGGTGGGTGGCGGCCGCGATGGTGGTGTAGGAGGTGACCAGGAGCGACTGATTGGAATCGGCGGCCACCACGAAGGCGGTTCCCACCGAGGGCGCCCCGGAGTCGTCCAGGGTGTGGACGAAATAGACGGACGGGGCGGCCTTGGACAGGGCCGAGGACAGCTGGGACCCGGCGGCCTGGACCTTGAGCAGGGGAGCCAGGGCCTTGTCTATGGCGGCCTTGCCATTGGCGGTGTCGGCCTGGATGGTCGAGGCGGCCGTCTTGAAGCGGTTATCGAAGCCACTGATGTAGGTGTTGACCCGGGCATTGGTCTTGTTGAGCTGGTAGCTGTAATAGGCGAAGAGCACCGTGCCGCTGAAGGCCGCCCCCAGCGCCATGGCCAGTATGAGAACCACCAGGCTGATGAGAGACCGGGGCAGGAGACGGATGGGCCGGTCCGAGCGCCGGTCGGCGCGGCTCCCGGGCGCGGTGGTAGTGGCCATGGCCGCCCAAAGTTACAGACCCGTATGGTGGGGGCATGTGCATGGGGTACCCGGCGTGAGCATGGCCCCGGCCATCCGTGACGCCGCCACCGTGATGCTGGTGCGGGACGGGGCCGAGGGCATGGAGGTCTTCATGCTCCGGCGCAACCTCAACTCGGACTTCGTAGGCGGTGCCTACGTCTTCCCCGGCGGCGCCGTGGACCCCGCCGACCGGGAGGCCGAGCTCGAGCCGCTGTGCTCGGGGCGGACCGACGCCGAGGCCTCTTCCCTTCTGGCGGTGCCGTCCGGGGGCCTGGCCTACTGGGCCGCCGCCATCCGGGAGTGCTTCGAGGAGGCCGGGATCCTCCTCGCCTACGACCGCACCGGAACCATCCTGTCCCTGGCCGACCCGGATACCGCCGAGCGCTTCGAGACCCACCGGGAGGCGGTATACGACGGCACCGCCCGCCTGGTCGGGCTGTGCGAGGCCGAGGGCCTGACCCTGGCCGCCGACCGTATCCACTACTTGAGCCACTGGATCACCCCGGTCGGGCCGCCCCGGCGCTACGACACCCGCTTCTTCGTGGCCCAGGCCCCGCCCGAACAGGTCCCCCTGGAGGACCGGCGGGAGACCATCGCCTCCCTGTGGGTGCGCCCGGCCGATGCCCTGGAGCGCCAACAGCGGGGGGAGCTGGACATCATCTTCCCCACCATCCGCAACCTGGAGGCCATCGGCCGCTTCGAGCGCAGCGAGGACCTCCTGGCTGCCGCGGCCGCCATCGAGTCCGTGCCGACCATCCTGCCCCGGGTGGTGGCCGACGGGGACGGCATGCGCATCGTGCTGCCCGGAGATCCCCTCTACGACCAGCTGGGCGAGGACGCCGGCCTGCCCGAGGGCACTCCCTGGCCGGGCCGGGAGGGCGGGCCCCGCATGCCCGGCCGTGCCTGAGCTGACCCCGGGGGCGGTGGTCACCCTCGCTCCCCGGCTCCGGCGCATCCTGGCCCCCAACCCGGGCATCTTCACCGGGCCGGGGACCAATACCTACCTGCTCGGGGAGGACGAGTTGGCCGTCATCGACCCCGGCCCCGATGACCCGGTCCACATCGAGGCGGTGGCCGCCGCCGGCGCCGGCCGCATCCGTTGGATCCTGGTCACCCACACCCACCCCGACCACGCTCCGGGGGCGGCCGGCCTGGCCAAGCTGACCGGGGCCGAGGTCCTCGGCTTCGACGCCCGGGACGACTTCAGCCCCGACACCGAGATCGGGGACGGCTGGGCTCTGCGCACCCCTGAGCTGCACCTCTCCGCCGTGCACACCCCGGGACATGCCTCCAACCATCTCTGCTACCTGTTGGAGATCGAGCGCATCCTGCTCTCCGGTGACCACATCATGAACGGCTCCACCGTCATCATCTCCCCGCCCGATGGGGATATGGCCGCCTACATGCAAGCCCTCGCCCGACTCGAGCTCATCAAGCCGCCGATCAAGACCATCCTCCCTGGCCACGGGGACGTCATCGATGACCCGAAGGCCAAGGTGGAGGAGTACATCACCCATCGCCGGGCCCGGGAGGAGGCCGTCTTCCAGTATGTGGAAGGAGCCGGCAAAGCCACCCTGGATGACATCGTGGCCGTCGTCTACGCCGGCGTTGGCACCGAATACCACCCCCTGGCCCGCTTCAGCGTCTGGGCCCACCTGCGCAAAATGGCCGATGAGGGGCGGGTCCACTCAGCCGATCCGGACGACATGAGTGCCAACTGGCACCCGACCCGGCAGAGGAGCCGGGCCCGGCGGGGTCGAAGAAGACAAGCGTGACAAATCGGGCGACGGGGTCCTTCCTGCCCCTAGCGGAGGCGGCCGACTATCTGGGCCTGCCGATCCCCGCCGTCGAGGCGCTGGTGGCCGGCCAATTCCTGGCCACGACCGGGGGCGCCGACCCCGAATTCCGACTGGTCGACCTCAAGGCCTTCCTGGCCCGCAATGCCGACTACGGCTCGGGCAACCTCCTTCACTTCCCGCCCGATGACCCCGATCCCCAGGCCCTCCTGGACGATCTGGACGCCCGGTCGGATGAGATGGCCCAGCGGGCCTTCGAAATCTTCTCCGCCGCCATCACCGAGGCCCGCAGCTGGTCGGCCGGGGAGAAGGAGCGCTTCGTCGCCCAGGCCAAGGCCCGCTTCGAGGCCATCCTGGCTGTCACCGGCCAGGGAGCCGAGGTGGACGAGGCCCTGGTGGCCGATCTGGGCGAGGTCGGGGCGGCGGCAGCCTGGTCGGCCTCCTCCTTGCCCCAGCTCCTGGTGGTGCTGCGTATCTCCCGGGACCTGGTCGTCCAGACGGCCGTCGAGCTGGCCGAGGAGCGAGGGGGACGCTGGGGCCTGGCCCTGTCCCTCCTCCTGACCCGGGTCCTGCCCGCTATGGACCGCCTGACCGACGCCCTGGCCCAGGGCTACTGGGACGCCGTGGTCCGCCGGGAGGAGGAGGCCAGCGCCCGCTACGCCCACGTGGTCGAGCACTCCAGCGACGGCATCTGGGAGGCCGACCTGGACGGGCGCATCTCCTACGCCAACGCCGCCTTCGCGGTCATCGTCGGCTGGGACATCGACGCTCTGGACGGGGTCGCCCTCACTGACCTCTTCCCCGCCCCCGAGTCGGGCGTGACCCTGGACGTCCTCACCCCGGCTCAGCCGGGCCCTTCCGAGCCCTTCGAGGTGTCCCTACGCCGTCCCGACGGGGTGCGCCGGGTGCTGGCCGTACGGGTCCAGCCCCGCCGGGCCGGGGGCCAGGTGGTCGGCTTCCAGGGGGTCGCCCGGGACACCACCGCCCAGCACGACCTGGAGGCGGAAAAGAACGAGTTCCTGGCCCTGGTCACCCACGACCTGCGCACACCTCTTTCGACCATCGTCGGGATGGGGGCCACCCTGGAGACCTACGGAGACGGGTTGCCGGCGGATCGGATCAAGCGCATGGGCGAGGCCGTCCGCCGTCAGGCCGAGCGCATATCCCGCCTGGCCGACGACCTCTACGACGTCAGCCGCTTGGAGGCCAGCTCCCTCCTGATATCCGTCCGCCCCGTCGATCTGGCCCAGGTGGTGGAGGCCGCCCTCGACACCGTCGATCCCCACCGCGACGTCGTGGCCGAGGTCGAGGTTGACATCCCCCCTGGGATCCAGGTCATGGCCGACCCCCGCCGCCTGGAACAGATCGTGGCCAACCTGGTCTCCAACTCCTTCGAGCACGGTTCGGCGCCCATCTCCGTCCAGCTAGCCCGCACCACCCCCGGCGAAGTCACCTTCAACGTTTCGGACTCCGGCCCCGGCGTCGCCCCCGAGGTGGTTCCAGTTCTCTTCAGCCGGGTCCACACCATGTCCCGCAACCACAACGCCAGTCGGGTGGGCCTGGGCACCGGCCTGGGCCTGTTCCTGGTCCGGGGCCTGGTGGAGGCCATGGGCGGCCGGGTGAGTTACCAGCCGGGTGACCCCGGCTCCTGCTTCGAGGTCACCCTCCTCCCGCCTCGCCGTATGGCCGACTCCCTGGTTCTCTAGCCACGGTGGGGCCTCCTCGCCCCTGAGCGCGGCCCCGTTCTCAGGGCGCCGGCCTTAACACTTTCCTCATCTTCTCCCTGAACAATCACAACCCGTGGCCCCGACACTGGTCACGAGCAGAGGAGAACCGAGATGAGCAAGATCCGTATCCCCCATATCCCCCACGCCAAGGCCGTCGTGGCCACCGCTGTCTCCGTCGCCGTCATCGGCACCGGCGCCATGGCCTACGCCGCCATGGGCCCGACCCCGCCACGGCCGACCGCCGCCCTGACCTCGGCCCGACTGTCCGCCAGCACGGGGACCCCAAGTCGTGCCGCCCTCCGCGCCACCGCCGGCCCCGGTGTCGCCGGCCCCGGTGCCGCCGCTGACCCCGGTGCCGCCGCTGGCCCCAACTCCGGCGCCGGCGCCGGCACGAGGGCCGCCGGCCGGGCCGCCCCCCTGCGCCAGCTCGGCAAGCTCGTCATCGGTGAGGTCACCTCCCTCTCCACCTCCGGAGGGGCCGCCTCGGTAGGGGCGATCACCATCCAGGCCCCCGACGGCAAAACCGTCACCGCCAACCTGGCCAAGCGCACCCGGGTCTTCGCCTACCACGGCCGCGGCGTGAAGCCCACCGCCGAAGCCCTCACCGACCTCAAGACCAACGAGCTGGTGGGGGTCCGGGTAGTAAACCGCCGAGCGGCCACCTCCTCGACCGCCTCGGGCACCACGACGGGCACCCCCTACGCCGCCCTGATAGTCGACCTGGGCTTCGCCACCTCCGCCCCGTAGCGCTCCTCAACGGGGACCCCCCCGGAGTCCGCCCCTGCGGACTGGCGGGATGTTGCACTTGTGGCCTGTGTGGCCAGAGTGAAGAATGTTGGGCTATGCGACGGTGGCTGGGGTTGGGGGCGGGACTGACTTCCCTTTCGCTGGTCGGTGGAGCCGGCCTGGCGATAGGTCTGGGCTCGACGGCTCAGGCCGACCAGGTGACCGTCCGGTCGGGGGACACCCTCACCGCCCTGGCTGTCCGGTACGGGACGACCCCGTGGGCGCTGGCCAGGACTAACCGCTTGTCCGACGCCAACCACATCGAGATCGGCCAGCACCTCACCGTCCCCTCCCCGATCTCGGTTTCGACATCGGCCGGCTCCAGGGGGGTGTCCCGCCGGGTGACGGTGACCCTGGGTCAGACCCTGTCCGCCATCGCCTCCCGCTACGGGGTGACGGTGGCCCAGCTGGTGGCGGCCAACGACATCACCGACCCGGACATGGTCCGGGCCGGATCGACCCTGGTCATACCGGGGGCGGTCGTCTCCTCCTCCTCCTCCTCTTATCTCTCCTCGTCCTCCGGGCTGGGTGGGTTCGGCGGCCCTTCGGTCGCTGTGCTGGATTCGTCCTACGGTCGAGCGCGGCTGGCCGACTTCTCCTATTGGTCAGCCCACTACGGGGTGCCGGTGAACGTGATCGAGGCGCTGACCTGGTGGGAGTCGGGCTGGAACAACAACGAGGTATCCGCCACCGGCGCCATCGGCATCGGCCAACTCGAACCGGCCACCGTTTCCTACGTGAACAACGTGCTGTTGGGCGGGACCCGCCTCGATCCCTCGGTCCCGTCGGAGAACATCTGGATGACGGCGGCCTTCCTCGCCCACCTGATCCGCGACACCGCCGGAAACCTCGGTCTGGCCGTCGCCGCCTACTACCAGGGCCTGGCCTCGATCCGAGCCCGGGGCGAGTATCACGACACCGCCCACTACGTCGCAGGCGTCATGGCCTACGCCCGGGTCTTCTGACTCCTTTCCGCCTTCGTGCGTCTCCCCCGGGCGCGCCGAGACATGCAACATGAACACACCGGCCAAAATCTTGAACTTTTGCTTGTAGTGGTTAACAAATTTGATAACCACCATAAGACAAAGTTCAAGATTTTCGGGGGTGTGTCTGAAGTGCATCTCTCTACCCGCCGCCTCGGCGGCGCCGCCACCGCTCGGGGTGGGATGACCGCTTCGTCTAGTGGGGTGGGTCGGCCGATCCGAGGGCGGCTTCGATGTTGTCCAGCATGCGGGCGGTGCAACCGGCCAACTCCACGGCCGGCGCCACTTCGGTGGCGATGCGCTCGGCCAAGGCCATGAAGGCGTCACGGACCGCTCCCCGGCCGGGACCGGCTCCGGAGGGGTCGGTGGCGCCGGCGGGATCGGGCGATTCGGCCAGGACGGCGGGGCGGCCGGCGTCCCCGCCGGCGGCAACGGCGGGGTCGAGGGGGATCTGGGCCAGCAGGGGGGCGCCGATCTCATCGGCCAGGCGCTGGCCCCCGCCGGAGCCGAACAGGGGATAGGAGACGCCGTGGTCGCACTCGAAGGCGCTCATGTTCTCGATTACGCCGGCCACGCGCAGGTAGCCGCGTCGGGCCATGTCGGCGGCCCGAGAAGCCACTTTCTGAGCGGCCAGGGCCGGGGTGGTGACGATGACCATGTCGGCCCGGGGCAGCATGCGGGCCAGGCCCATCTGCACATCCCCGGTGCCCGGCGGCATGTCGATGATGAGGTAGTCCAACTCGTCCCAGGCCACGTCCTCCAGGAAGTGCTGGACGGCCCGGTTGAGCATCAGGCCCCGCCACATGACCGCTTCGTCCTCACCGGATAGGAAACCCATCGACACCACATCGATGCGGCCGCCGTGGGAGCCGACGGGGAGGCGGAGAGGGATCATTTTGCCGGCTTTGGCTTCGAGGCGTGCCTCCAGGCCGAGCATGCGGGGAACGGAAAAGCCCCAGATGTCCGCGTCCAGGATGCCGACCTTCAGACCCCGCAGGGCCAGGGCGGCGGCCAGGTTGACGGTGACGGACGACTTGCCTACCCCGCCCTTGCCCGAGGCGATGGCCAGGGCCCGGGTGGAGGGGTGAACAGCGGTGGGGGTGGCGTTCTCCTTGGCCTTCCAGCGGGCCCGAGCCATGACGGCCGAGCGCTCGTCGGCGTCCATGGCCCCGATGGTCACACCCACGGCGCTGACCCCGGGCAGGGAGGCCACCCGGCGGGTGACGTCGCCTTCTATCTGCGAGCGGAGGGGACAGGCGGCGACGGTGAGAGCCACGGAGACGGTGACTTGCCCGGCTCTGGAGACGGCAATGTCGCGGACCATGCCCAGGGAGACGATGTCCTCACCGAGCTCGGGGTCGACCACCCCGGCCAGGGCGCTCCGGATGGCGTCCGCCGAGGGCGGCGGCAGGGTGTCCGGCACGGCCGAATTCTACCGGTCTAGGCCGGTACAATTCCGTGGGCATAACCGCAGCGACCTGGCGGTTAGTACACTCGGTACCAAGTCTCCTCAGGAGGACAACTACTCGTGACCATGACGTCCACGGTCAAGATCGGCCGGAAGCCCTCGCCCATCACCCTCACCGACGCCGCCATCGCCAAGGTGGCCGAGCTGATCGCGAAGGAAGGCGAGGAGGACCTGGCCCTGCGGGTGGCGGTCCGTCCGGGCGGCTGCTCGGGCTATAGCTACGAGATGTTCTTCGATACCGAGGTCAATGAGGACGACATCCGTCGGGAGTTCAGCGGCGTCAAGGTGGTCATCGATAACGCTTCGGCCGAGCTGATCAAGGGCGCCTCCCTGGACTACAAGGACGGCCTGCAGGGGGCGGGATTCCACATCTCCAACCCCAACGCCGAGCGCACCTGCGGCTGCGGCAGCTCCTTCTCCTAAGCCCACCAGCCACTGATCTCCTTCACCCTCGACGGCGCGCCCGTCGAGGTGGCTGACGACGGTTGCTCGCTGCTCGAGGCCCTGCGGGACCGGCTCGGCCGGCGTTCGGCCAAGGACGGCTGCTCGCCCCAGGGCCAGTGCGGTTGCTGCACGGTCTGGGTGGACGGGGCGGCCCGGGTGGCCTGCGTGACGCCGGCCCGGCGGGTGGCCGGGCGCTCGGTGACGACCCTGGACGGACTGGACCCCGAGGTAAGGGACCGCTGGGCCGGCGCCTTCCTCGACCACGGGGCGAGCCAGTGCGGGTTTTGTACCCCGGGCATCATCATGCGCCTGGCCGCCCAGGAGGCCCGCCACGGGGGGACGATGAGCGAGGACCAGGCCAAGTCGGCCCTGGTGGCGCATCTGTGCCGCTGCACAGGCTGGCAGACCATCGTGGAGGCGGCCACTGCTGGGCGAGGTTCGGAAGCCACGCCGGCTAGGGGGGCCACGCCGGCTACGGCCGCCGGCCGCCGGCCCCGAGACCTCGAGGCCGCCGCCCAGCGGGCCCGGCTGGAGGGCGGAGTCGCCCAAGTTGTAGGGGCGGAGGTGGCGCTGGGGAGGGGGGGCTTCGCGGATGACACGGCGCCGGCCGACGCCGTGGTGGCGGTGCCCGATGCCGCCGGCGGCTGGGCGGTGGGCGAGACCTTGTCCGAGGCCAGGGCGGCGGCGGCCAAGGTCCAGGGCCGGCGCACGACCCTCGATCTGACCTGGCCCATCGAGGTCCCGGACGGGGACTGGGCCCTGCGCCTGGCCACCACCTGGGTCGAGCCCGGCTATTTGGAGACCGACGCCTCCTGGTGCGTCCCGGGCGGGGAGCCGGTCACTCCTCTGGCCAACGGGGGAGCCTTCGGGGCCAAGATAGACAGCCCGGTCGGCCGGGCGGCCCGGGCTCTGGCCGACCAACACGGCCGCCCGGTCCGGGTGGTGTTCTCCCGGGAGGACGCCGTGAGGCGAGGCCCCAAGCGAGCGCCCCTGGCCGCCGGAGTCAGGCCCGACGGGACCGGCCTTGTCCGGGTGGCCCGAACCCCCGGGATAGTCGAGGCGATTGCCTCGGTGGCCCCCGGCCTGGTGGTGGAGGAAGTCGACATCCCCGGCCCACCGACCTCGGCGGCCATCCGGGGGGCGGGCTGGATGGAGGCGGCCATCCTCCTGGCCGCGGCCGGCGCCGCCTCCGACCAGGCCGGCGCCGGCCCAGGGGAGGTGACCGCTCCCGCCGGCGGCCAGGTCACGGTCACCGCTCCCGCCGGCGGCCGGGCCGAAGCCACCATCGCCGCCGACGGCGCCATAAGCATCCGGGTGGCCTGCGGGGACCCGCTGGACGAGGTCGTCCTGCGCTCCTACTGCATCGGCGCCGCCCACATGGCCCTGGGTTGGGTGCGCAGCGAGGGCCTGGCCGTGGACGCCCAGGGCGAGATCCAGGACCTGACCATCCGCTCCTTCGGCATACTGCGGGCCAAGGACATGCCTAGGGTCGAGGTTGAGATCGAGGCCGCAACCGGTCCGGCGGTCAACGGTTCCGACGCCGTCATGGCGGCGGTGGCGGCTGCCGCCTGGCTGGCCGACGGACTGCCCGAGCATTGGCCGCACAAACGAGGGGGACAAGGATGAGCGAACGACCGTACCGACCGCTGGTGAAGGCGGGGGACTGGCTGGTGTGCTCGGGCCAGATCGGGATGGTCAACGGCAAGCTGGCCGACGGCGGGCTGCGGGGCCAGCTGGCCCAGGCAGTGGCCAATCTGTCCGCTCTCCTAGAGGCGGAGGGGGCGTCCCTCCGGGACGTCGTCAAGACCACGGTCTTCCTGACCCACATGAGCGACTACGACGTGATGAACTCGGCCTACCTGGAAGCCTTCGGGGACAATCTGCCGGCCCGCTCGGCGGTGGCCGTGGCCGGTCTGCCCTTCAGCGCCATGGTCGAGATCGAGGCCTGGGCCTACGTCGGGTAGCGAGGCAGGCTCCGGCTACTGTTTGTACACTACCGTGCGATGATGTACAATACGGCCGTGGCCAGGACCATGACCGTCAGCGAGGCTCGGGCCGGCTTACCCGGGGTGATCGAGTTGGTGCTTTCGGGCGAGGAGGTCACCCTCACCCGTCACGGCCGTGCGGTGGCCGTGGTCGTCAGGCCCGATGCGCTCAGGGCCCGGCGGGCCGACGCCGCCTTGGCGGCCGCGGAGGAGATCCACGACCTGCTCGAGGCGGCTAGAGCCGGGCGGGCGGGACCGGCGGGCGGCATCAGCCCGCCGCGAGCTGAGGAACTGGTGGCCGATATCAGTGCTGCCCGCGCTACCCGCGCTACCCGCGCTGCCCGGCCTTAGCTCTCCGGGACGGGCCGGATGGATGCCTTTGACGCCGACGTCCTGATCTTCGCCGCCGCTCCGGAACACGCGCTAGGACGACGGATCCGAGCCCTGTTCCCCACCGAGCCGGTCGAGCCGGTCGAGCCGGGCACGCCGGGCCCGGAGAGAGTCGTGACCGGCGTCGGTTCCGTGTTACTGCTCCCCGAGCTACTGACCAAGCCTTACCGGGAGAATGCCACCGCAGAGTTGGCGGAGTTGGCCCGGCTCCTGAGCCACCTTCAACTCCTGCCGACCGACGCGGCCACGGCCGAGCTGGCCGTCGCCCTCGGCGCTGCCTACGGGCTGCGAGCAGCCGATTCAGTCCACCTGGCCACGGCCGTGGGTGCCGGCGCCGACCGTTTCCTCACCAACAACCGCTCCGACTTCCCCCAGACGATCTCCGAAATCGACATCACCTACCCGGAGGCGTTGCCCGAACCGGGGAGTTAGTGGGGCGTCCATGGGCATGTCGTGTGGGGCGAGCAGGAGATAGCCGTCCTCATCGATGCTGATGCGGCCCTCCTGGGCGACCCGGAAGTGGGCTTCCAGGGCCTCGGCCGGCATGGGCCGTCCGTACAGGTAGCCCTGGGCGTGGGCGCATCCGGTGGAGCGGATGAAGGCATCTTCGCCGGGGGTTTCCACCCCTTCGGCCACGATGTCGATGGCCAGATCGCGGGTCAGGTTGACGATCCCCTTGAACACGGCCTGGAGGCGGGGATCCTGGTCGACGCCGGCCACCAGGCTGCGGTCCAGCTTGAGGGCCCCCACCGGCAGTTCGCGCAGCCGGCTGAGGGACGAATAGCCGATTCCGAAGTCGTCCAGGGCCACCTGCATACCCAGGTCGGTCAGGTTCTTGATGCTGGTGTCGGCTCGGGAGCCGGCGCCGAAGATGGCCGTCTCGCTGATCTCCAGGTACAGCGCCGTGGCGGGCAGTCCGTGGCGGTCCAGGTGGGCCTGGATGGAGTGGGCCAGGCCCACCCGGCTGAGCTGGTCGCCCGAGAGGTTGACCGCGACCACCATGTCCCTGGACACCCAGAAGTCCGACCGCCAGGCGGCCAGCTGGCGGCAGGCCTCTTCCAGGACCCAGTTGTCGATGGTTCCCATCAGGCCGGCATCGTCGGCAGTGGGGAGGAACTCGGCCGGGGTCAACAGCCCACGGGTGGGATGGCGCCAGCGGACCAGGGCCTCGAGGCCCCCCAGGCGGTGGTCGGCCAGTTCGATGACGGGCTGGTAGACGACGGTCAGTTGGCCGTCGTCGATGCCGACGCGGAGATCCTTTTCCAGCTCGATCCGCTCGACCAGTTCCTGGCGCATGTCCTCCGAGAAGACCCGGTAGCCGCCCGAGCGGGTCTCCTTGGCCCGGTACATGGCCAAATCGGCGTCGCGCAGCATGAGCCCGGGGGGCTCGTCCGGGGAGGGCCCGAGGGCGATGCCGATGCTGGTGCTCACGTGAAGGTCCCGACCGGCCACGCTGAAGCCGGCCTGGAAGGCGGCCAGCAGGTGGGCCGCCACCAGCTCGGCCTGCTGGCGGTCCTGGAGGTCATCGACCAGCACGGCAAACTCATCCCCGCCCAGCCGGGCCACCGTGTCCCCCGACCGGGTGGCCTCGGCCAGGCGGGTGGCCACGGCCTGGAGCAGCTCGTCCCCGGTGGCGTGGCCCAGGGTGTCGTTCACCAGCTTGAAGCCGTCCAGGTCCATGAACAGCACGGCTATCGAGGTCGACCGGCGCTGGGCCTTGGCCGCCGCCGTCTCCAAGCGGTCCAGGAACAGGGTCCGGTTGGGAAGCCCGGTCAACGGGTCGCGCAGGGACTCCTTGGCCCGCCGCTCGCTCTCCCGGCGCAGCGAGCGCTCCGCCACCAGGGCGTCGACCGAACGCAGGCTGAGCCCGAGGATGCGGCCCAGTCCCCGCAGCAGCTGCATCTCCTCCTGGTTGAACGGCTCGGCGGATCGGGCCACCACCAGCCGCCCGACCTCGCCCACGGTTACGGCGGCGGCGTGGAAGGTGAGGCCGGCGATCTCCATGGCCTCGGCCGAGCCGGCCAGGATCGGGGCCAGCAGAGCCGACGGCCTGTCCTTGGGGCCGAAGCCGACGTCCACCACCAGCTTGTCCTGCCACACCAGGGCGGCAAATTCCGCCTCCAACGCTTCCGCCGCCCGCTCCGCTCCGACCTTCAGGGTAGAGGTCCGGGTCGGACGCTGGTCCGGGGACGGGGTCAGCTCGGACAGGTAGCGGACCAGCTGTTGGGCGACCCAGCTGCCATCGGACATGTTCAGGCCAGGGCCAGCACGACGAGGGTCTGGTTGTGGAACCCGGTCATGCCCTGGGTGCGGGCGAACTCCCCGTAGGTGTAGAAGCCGGCCACGGCCGCTCCGGGGGCCATGGCCGACAGCCGGCGGGCCTCCCCGCCGATGCCGTCATCCCCGAGCACGCCCCTCCGGGCGATGCAGTCGAAGGCCAACAGGGCCAGAGGGGAGTGACTGCCCAGGCCGGCCAGGGCCTCCCGGCAGGCCTCATCGGTGGCGTCCAGGACGGAGCCGGCGTCGCCCTCCATCAGGAAGGCCAGTCCGTCCTCGGGCACCTGGGCGATGCAGATCAGCTCCCGGGTGTTGAAGTCGGCCCCGGCCACGAAGCGGATGCTCACCCCGGTCCGCCGGTCGAGGCCCAGGGGATGGGTCTGGGCGAAATGGGTGAAGGCGACCGGGTCACTGTGGGCCTCGGCCGGAGGATTCAGCTGCTCCAGATAGACATCCAGGGCCGGGCGGTCATTGAGGCTGGCCACCCGGGTCCCGGATGAGGCGGTCACCACCAGGGGTTCGCCCACCTTGACCCAGCCATGGCCGACGCCGATGCCGAGGGGGGCGTCGGAGGTGATGGACACCGCCACCACCGCGTCCTCCAGGACGCTGTCCCCGAATATCTGGCGGGTCCGGGCCATGCGCAGGTCGTCCCCGGCGCAGCCTCCGACCAGGGGGATGGCGGCCCCGGCCACGCTATAGGCGCCCCGGACCACCTCGTTCTGATCCCCGGCCAGCCCGTCGGTCAGGAGCATCAGGACCTGGTGGGCACCGCTCTGGCCGGCCAGGGCCCCGGCGGCAGCGTTGGCCCCGGCCGCCCTCAGGTCGGCCGACGCCCGGGGCGAGACCGAGGCGGATACGGCCAGGCCGTCCCCGCCCAGGGCGAAGACGACGGTGCCGTTGGCTCCGGCCTGACCGGTCCAGATCTCCCCGGCGGTGGTGCAGCCCACCAGGGCGGCCTCCCCGGAACAGGTGCGGACGGTTTCCACTAGAGCTTCCAGGTCGTGGTCGTCGGAGGCGAAGACGATGACCAGGGCCGCCTCCCGGCCGTCCAAAGCGCCGGCGGCAGCCTCCCGCCCGGCGGCGCCGGAGTCGCTCAGATTGGATGCCCCCACCCCGGCCCAGCGGGTCGTGGGTGAGAGGGTGGCGGTGGGGACCAGGGGCAAAGTCACACGTAGTTATCGACCGCCGCAGGGCCCCCCTTTAGGGGTCCGTCCGCGGTGGGGACCACTCCCAGGACTAGCTTTCGCACCGGGTTCGACCCGGGGGGGACGGCCCGTAGGGAGGGAGGCAAGATGGTTGTCAATCCAGCCCATGCCGGAGGCTCGCCGGCTCGGTCCGGGGTCACCCCGCCGAGCGCCTACGTGATAGCCGGGCTCGTCCTGGCTCTGACCGGGGTGGGCCTGCTCTGGGTCGGTATCTACAGCCGGCTCCGCCCGACGCTCGGCGGCATCCCGTTCTTCTACTGGTACTCGATGCTCTGGGTGATCGTGAACGCCGCCCTGCAGGCCATCGCCTACCGGCTGATCACCCGCCGGCGCCCCTCCATGTCAGCCGCCGCTTCAGCCTCCGTGTCAGGAGGTGCCAGCCGATGAGCACGAGCCTCGATGGTGTCGCTCTGACCGTCTTCATCGTCCTCTTTGCCGTGGTCACCGGTCTCGGCTTCTACGCGGCGCGCTGGCGCCGGCGGGATCTGCACAGCCTGGACCAGTGGGGCCTGGGCGGACGCAGCTTCGGCGGATGGGTCACCTGGTTCCTCTTGGGAGGCGACCTCTACACCGCCTACACCTTCATAGCCGTGCCCGGGGCCATGTACGCGCTGGGGGCGGTGTCGGGCTGGTTTGCCGTGGCCTACACCATCCTGGTGTGGCCGATCGTCTTCGTGCTGATGCCCCGGTTGTGGTCGGTGGCCCACCGTCACGGCTACGCCACCCCGGCCGACTTCGTGCGGGGCCGCTTCAACTCGCGCGGCCTGGCCCTGGCGGTGGCCTTCACCGGCATCCTGGCCCTGATGCCCTACATCGCCCTGCAGCTGGTGGGCATCCAGTCCGTGCTGCAGGTCATGGGGCTGGGCAACGGGTCGAGCTCGTTCGTCAAGGACCTGCCCCTCATCATCGCCTTCATCATCCTGGCCGCCTACACCTACACGTCCGGGCTGCGGGCGCCGGCGCTGATCGCCTTCGTCAAGGACGGCCTCATCTACATCGTGATCCTGGTGGCCATCATCTACATCCCCATCCGCCTGGGCGGCTTCGGCCACATCTTTGCCGCCGTGTCGGCCCACGCCGCGGTGGTCAACGGTAAGGCGGCGGCGGCGCACAAGCCGCCTGTCTTTGCCGTCATACCCGGGCCCAAGACCTACTGGGCCTACGCCACTCTTGCCCTCGGCTCGGCCATGGCCCTGTTCATGTACCCCCACGCCATCACCGGGGTGCTGGCCTCCAAGGAGCGCGAGACGATCCGGCGCAACACCGCCTTCCTGCCGCTGTACTCCCTGGCCCTTTCCCTCATCGCCCTGCTGGGCTACATGGCCATCGCGGCGGGGATCAAGACCACCAACCCGCGCCTGGCCGCCCCGCTGCTGTTCCGGGCCATGTTCCCGTCCTGGTTTGCCGGGGTGGCCTACGCGGCGGTGGCCATCGGGGCACTGGTGCCTGCCGCCATCATGTCCATAGCCGCCGCCAATCTCTTCACCCGCAACATCTACAGGGAGTTCTTCCGCCGGGCCGCCACGCCGACGGAGGAGGCCCGGGTGTCCAAGCTGGTGTCCCTGGTGGTCAAGTTCGGAGCCCTGGCCTTCGTGCTCGGCATGAATACCCAGAACGCCATCAACCTCCAACTGCTCGGGGGCATCTGGATCCTCCAGACCTTCCCCGCCATCGCCATCGGCCTGTTCACCCGCTGGATGCACCGCTGGGCCCTGCTGGTGGGCTGGGCTGCCGGCATGATCTACGGGACCTACACGGCCTACGGGGTGGCCACCCCGACGGTGCACCACTTCGCCGGGTCGCTGGCCAAGATCCCCGGTCTGGGCCAGACCGGCTACATCGCCCTTACCGCCCTGGTGCTCAACCTGGCCGTGTCCGTCGTCCTCACCATCGGGCTGCGCCTGGTTGCTCGCCGGACCGACGGCGGGCCCGGCCCGGTCGGCGCCGCCGACTTCACCGTCGATTTGGGTGACCCCCAGGTGGAACCGGCCATAGTCCCCTGAGGTCAGGGCCCGGGGAAGACACCTGGTAAAGGAGTCTTCCCCGGGCCGCTTACCACCGAAGGTCGGTTATGCGGGTTCCGCCCCTAGCCGGCCACGTTCATCGGGTACTCCCCGGAAATGTCGAAGCCGGTGACGGGTCCAGCCAGCGGCTTGGCCGGCCCTGCGATCGGGCTGGCGGAGCCGAAGTTGTAGACCTTGCCGTTGGCGTCGACCATCCAGTATCCCGGGCCGGCGGCGGACCTGGCCCCCACGATGGGAGCGCTCAGGTGCTGGTTGCCCAGCGATCCGGCGAAGGCGGAGTCACCGAAGTTGAACACCCCGCCGCCGGCGGATATGAGGGCGTAGCCGTGGCCGTCCGTGGTCGGGATGATGGCCACGATGGGCTTGTTGATCTTCTTGGCCCCCAGTGAGCCGAAGAAGGCGGCGTCACCGAAGTTGAACACTCCACCGTCGGCGGCTACGAGCCAGTAGCCCTCCCCGTCGGCGGTGGCGGCCATTCCGACCACTGGGGCGTTGAGGCGGAGGTTGCCGGTCGAGCCCTTGAAGGGGGCGTCACCGAAGTTGAACACTCCGCCGCTGGAACTGAACAGCCAGTACCCAAGGCCCCCTGTGCCTGCGCCGATCCCGCCCGAGGAGTCAGCCGTGGGCACTATGCCGATGATGGGTCGAGCCGGGGTTATGTGCTCGGCCGGCAGCGACGTCGGCGCGAAAGGAGACTGGAGGCCGGCGTCGCCTAAGGCGTAGACGTTGCCGTCCCGCCCGGCCAGCCAGTAGCCGCCGGAGTCCCGGGACGCGGCGAGTCCCACCACCGGCGCGGTGAGCTTGGTAGCCGAACCGAAGTTATGCACCCCGCCGCTGGTCGTGACCGCTCCGGACGCTGAAGCCAGGAAGGCGCCGGCGCCGGTGGCCGGTCGGGTGTAGAGGGGGAAGGCCGCCCCGCTGATCGAGTTGGTCTGGGTGATGGTTCCGTTGCCGAAGCCCAGATTGGAGATCTGGGAGGACGAGGAAAGCCAGACCCCGTAGTACTCGGAGCTGATCTTGTTGGCCGAGATGGTGGTGTTGGTGATCATGGGCGCCGCCGGGCCCGGGATGGCCTCGGCTTCGAGAGCGATGGCGGTGGGCTCGGGGCCACCGTTGGTCTTGCCCCAGTTGTTGAGGCTGAGGGTGTTCCCGGCGATGTCCGTCCCGTTGATGACGTCTCCCGGGGCGTTGGCATGAAGGACTATGCCGGTGGGGA
>Ga0307372_10004321_pt1 | contig 22044 bp, 22 predicted proteins | sample OX1MG_FD_202533 | JGI IMG/M metagenome (GOLD analysis project Ga0307372, IMG submission 202533) | Soil microbial communities from Risofladan, Vaasa, Finland - OX-1 | ecosystem: Environmental > Terrestrial > Soil > Coastal area > Acid sulfate soil | place: Finland: Risofladan, Vaasa | collected...
GCCGCCTGAGCCGGTCAGGAGCACCGCGAGGCCAGGGGCGGGAGCGCTGCCTGCTGTTAACTGCCGCACCTCGGGCTCGGGACCCCGCATTCGGCGAACAGGCGTAAGCGGCCTGACTGTGGACGAGAGTCGCTTCCCGGCATCCTGGCGGAGGTTGTCGTTCTCGACGGTGAGCACATGGATGGCCCGGGCGAACGTCTCGCTCGCCGTACGGTAGTGATCGCGTTCCTCGCGCAGGCTCTCGATCCTGGCCTTGAGCGCGGTGAGCTCCTCGCGCAGCTTGATCTCACTGGCGGGGGCGCCGCTGGTACGCCGATGCGCTGGGCGAAAGCGCGGAGCCCGGGGAGGGACCTGGTAGAGGGTGACGCCGGGCGGCGGAGATCAGCAGGTCGCGTGCTTTGGCGGGCCCGGCCGGTGCTGCTGTGCAGGTGAGCAGGTCGTCGTTGAGCTTGATGCGAAGGTTCGCGGTGACAATGTAGGCGTCGGCGAGCAGGGCGCTTGCCGTGGCCCGGTCATCGCCGTCGTCATGATCGCGGGTGATGGTGGCGGTGGCGATCAGCGCGGGAAGGCTGGCGCTGAGCCAGTCATAGCGGGCGGTCTGGAAGTCGGCGCGGGCACGGGTGGCCGCGGCGCGCAGTGCGGCCACCGGCACAGGTTCAGCGGCGGCCTTGCCGTACAGCAGGTCTTCCAGGCTGCCTCCCGGGCCGGTCAGCATCGGCGCCGGTACGGGCCCGCGACCGTGCGCGATGCCATCTGGTGGTCCGGCCTGCCCGCGACCGACATCACAGCGGCGCTGCTGGCGTCCGGCCGTCCCGTCATCACCCGCCATCGCGGCGCACCCCTGACGGCCAGCAGCCGCTCTTCCCAGCCGTCTCCTGCGAATAGCACCGCTGCCGGCATGCCCGCTGCTACCCTCACAACCGCTGCTGGCCCGCCGAGTAGACGAGGTGACCGCCTATGGAGCCATTGAGCCAGGGTGCCTCCCTGCCCGGAATACAGGACTACGTCGCCAAGATGGAAACCGAGCGAGGGCTGGACAAGCAGGACCTGCCCTCCCAGTGCCTCAAGCTGGGCGAGGAAGTCGGCGAGCTCTACCGGGCCGTCCGCAAGCTCCAGGGACAGCCCCAGGACCCGGGGGGCCGCGTCGCTGACGTCGGCGACGAAGCCGTCGATGCGCTGATCCTGCTCATGTCGATCGTCAACCGCTGCGGAATCAACCTCGAAGACGCCTTCCGCACCAAGGAAGCCCGCAACGAATCCCGCGTCTGGGTGTAGCGAACTCCGGCCAACGGACGCGCCAGGCATGGCGCACATCAATTACCGCCACAGCCACGTGACTTTCGAACCCGTGATGACGGCCCGTGCTCACCAGGTACTGCAACCCCGGCCGGTGAAACTGCGACGTCCACCACGAGAACCGCCGCACCGGTAGAGCGCCCCGAACCGGCATCGACGCCAGATCCCGGACCGGACAGACCACCGGCCCGCCCTCGAACTTCCACCGCGTCGTCCACTGACGGGACCACCCGTGCCCCAGGGCCAGCGCTCCCCGGCCCTCCGCCAGGACGCCACCGCACGGCGCAGGCAATAACCAACAGACCGGGGACTGTAATACGTTGATCGACGTGGCCAGCGGGAAACCGGAGAACTTGATCGTTCCGCCCCGCAGGGCTGCCTTCGCGGAACGGATCAAAGCCCTGCGCGAAGCCTCCGGACTCACCCAAACCGCACTGACCAAACGAGCGGGCATCGACCGCTCCTACTTCGCCGAAGTCGAAGCTGGCCAGCACAGCGTCTCGATCGACAAGGTCTTCGCGATCGCCGACGCCCTCGATGTCCGCGCCCACCTTCTGTTCACCGAAGGCCCTGTCGAGCTCGGCGCGAAGTAGCGTCACCGACGAAGATCTCTCCATGGACCACGTCATCGACCTCGACCAGGCCGCCGCCCAGATCACCGCACGCACGCTTCCCCGCCTGGACCGCGTCCGGGCTCAACCCCGGACCGGTCACGTGGCGGGAGAGGCCGCACCCTTGCCTCAGCCGCTGGTGGCTTTGCTGGTGGAAACGAGAGCCACATATCGGTGAGTCTCAGAGCCAGCTCGATCGGTGGCGAATCCGTGTCAATGAGACCGGGAGCCATGCTCGCCGGGACGGCGTACTACGGCCGTCCGCCGAACTGCCAGTTGTGCACCTCGATGTCGGCGTACCGATCGGGTGTCAGGATGGCGCGTGCCGTGTCCGGGTCGGGCGCCCGGATCAGCGCCGCCGTTCCCAGCCAGGTGGTTTCGTCGTCGGACAGCAGCGGCCCGTAGGCGATCAGCTCGTCCTGGCCGGGTGGCACGGCGAGATCGGCGGCCTGCCCCGTGCCGAGGCCGAGCACCAGGTACCGGTTGCCGCCGTCCCGGCCGCCGGGGAAGTCCCACATGGTCCGCCCCAGCGTGTTGCGCCACCGTCGCAGCAGCACGTCCCGGTACGCGCCGGCCTGGTAGTTCGGCTCGTCGAAGGCGAACGCGCGGGCGGTGACCGGATCGGGCAGGTCGACGATGTGCACGCTGCCGGTGGGGGTGTCGCCGTCGTCGGCGAAGGTCGGGCCCCGGGCGATCATCGTCTTCGCGTACTGGTCCATATAGGCCCAGTGCTCTTCCCGCAGCTCGTCGCGCAGTGCTACGGAGCCGGGCCGGTCGCGGTGGTAGCAGAAGAATTCCATGCCCATAGTCTTAGCCCACCTCGGCCCAGCGGCGGCTCTGAATTTCGGCGACACCCACGAGTCGAGCAGCTCATCCAGCGGCTCTGGAGGTGGCCTGCATCCGGCTCCGGTTCTCGCCTTCATAGCCAGACGCTGGAGACCGACCGGGCTCTCGTCACCACCCCCGGACTCTGTCGGACACAGGGAGGACGGGAAGGCCGTCCGCAGGGCAAAGGGGCACAGGTGACCGGACATCACGAACCGCAAGGGATGCGAAATGCAAAGTGCCGAGACGGTACTTGGTGTCCTGCGCGAACGCGGGAGGCGCGGCCTGCCGTGCAGCGAGCTGTACCGGCAGATGTTCAACCCCAGCCTGTACCTGCTGTCTGTTGACCGGACTACGCGGCGACACGCCGGGGCGGTGGGTGCGCTGGTCGTGCGCTGGCCGGTAGAAATCACGCGACTCTTTCGAAGGGAGACGCGTGGTGCTGGCGGGTGGGTTCGTCGAGCGGGACGTCGCCTCGCTCCGGCTGCCGCAGTGGGGCCGTGTCGTTGCGGACGAGGGTGTCGTGCCGTGGCTGGTGGTCGATCCGGCCGGCGAGGCGGTAGAGCCGATTCAGCGGTTCCTGCGGGACTTCGTGGCCCGCGGCAACCGGCCCGGCAGCGTTCGCAGCTGGGGCAGGCCGCGAAGCCGCGGAGTTCGCCGAGGACAGGATCGGCCGCCACGGCCGGCACCGTCAACGAGGTGACCCGCAAGCGCTATCTCGGCGATCAGTACGAGCCGCGGACGGTGCGGCACGGCAATGCGGTGCTGCGGAGCTTCTATGAGTTCTGGATCGAGCTGGGCGGCGAGGCCGCGCGGAAAAGGACCTGCAACACAGCAGGCACCTCGCCGCGCGGCCCATCCCATCGCAGGTCTACCAAAGGTAGATCGCTACGTGCGGCAGCGAGCCCCCGGCCCAGGCCCACCTCAGCAGACGTTCGAGCATCAGACTCTTGCGATCCGCCATGAGCTTCGCACCGTCCGGGATGCCGGGACACATCTACCCCAGCAGCGGCAATTACCGACCGTATCCGCTGCTTCCGCAAGCTCTGGGCGGTATGCCTAGCTCCGAAGGCGCTGCTGGGGCGTACCGGTCCCAAGATCGGCCGCGGCTATGTTTGCTCCATGTTTGCTCGGATGTCCCGGTACGGCCCGGTAGCGCGCGGCACCACGCGGCAGCCGGTCTCCCAGGTTGCCGTACAGCCCGGCACGTCATAGCATGAGTCGGCACCATGCGCCGCTAGCTCAACTGGCAGAGCAGCAGACTCTTAATCCGCGGGTTCGGGGTTCAAGTCCCTGGCGGCGCACCCGTGCTGACCTGGCATTATACCCGTTTCGGTCGGCCTCGTGGAGGCCGTTTCGGGGCCATGGTTGCTCCACGTTTGCTCGTCAGTCCGGACCTAGTCCACGGGCCGCCCTAATCGGCCCCTGCGTCCGCCCGTTCCGCCCGCCTCGTTTGCCGTCCCGGCTGCGGCTTTCACTCTGGAACGACCCCTGCCGATGGCATTACACAGCGTGATATCTACCGGATTGCGCAGCTAGATGGCTCGCGCCTGCGTCCCCAGGTACACGCGAGGTACATCGGAGGTACACGCGAGGTACATCGGGTTGCTGGCACCGGGTGCCGCACAGATCAGCTTCGCATGGTTCTGCTGCTCGCTCTCCGACCCGGAAGACGGTCCGTCTGTCCATGCGAGCGATCGGCCCGGGGCCGGACGAGTGCTGCAGGGTTCTCGGCCGAGAGGCGCGCCGGGCATCGCGAGTTCTGTAGGTTCCCGGCGCGGATGGCACAGCAGGGCACGGGGAGCCGGCGTTTCTCCCGGTTCCCAGGTCGTGGCATTGGGCTCGTGTCTCAGGGGAGCGGCATTTCCTGGCTCTGCGACGCGGCCAGTAGCGGTGCCGCCAGGCTGCCGGTGAGTTCCGCCACGATGCCGAGCTGCTGCAGGTCGGCGAGCCGGCTGATGACCAGGGCGACGAGGTTGGGCAGGGAGCTGCTGGCGGCCAGCTGGCGGAGGGTGGCAGTCTCATACACCAGGAACGGCGCGAGTTCGGCAGCGCGGAGCACGACGTCGCGGCCGTCGTACCGGTAGCGCAGGTCGACCAGGGGCTCCCCGGCGAGGCCGGACAGGGCGGCGGCGTCCTCGGGCCGCAGGTCCAGGTTGCCGCCGCGCAGGGCATGACCGTTCGAGCTCAGCCAGGCCAGGAAGGCCGCGAGCGCTTTGTCGAAGCCGTCCCCGGCGGGCTGCAGGACGGTCAGCGGGATGCGGCATCCGCAGTCGCACTCCCAGTCGATGGGATGGCTCAGCTCGGGGACGATCGTGAAGCCCGCGCGGGCCAGCATCCGGCCCCAGGCGCCGATGCCGAACTCGTGATTGTTCTGCTCGACGGAGACCAGGAGCCCGCCGGCGGTCAGCAGGCGGCGGGCCTGGTCAAGGAGCGGGAGGGGGCGGGTGTCCCAGGCGTGGTACCAGCGGGCGTAGCCGACTGCGTCGGTGTCGCCGTCCGGGCAGTGCCCGGCTATCTCGTTGAGCATGTTGTTGGCGATGCAGCTGGCCACGACCAGATCGGTGCTGCCGGGCTCGATCCCCAGATCGCCGGCCGCGTCCGCGGTGATCGCCCGGACGTTGCGGTGTCCTGCTGCCAGCGCAGAACCCTGGGTGAACAGGGTCATCAGGTCGCTCTGGTCCACGGCCACGATTTCGGCGGCGGGCCACAGTGACGCGATCCGGGTGGTCAGCTCGCCTGAGCCGCAGCCGAGGTCGACGATGCGGCTGGGCTGGCGGTTACCGAGGGAAGATCGCAGGGCTTCCAGCGCGGTCGCGGTCGCGGCCCACCGGCGCTCCTGCTGCGCCGGCTCCCAGCAAGGCGCTCCCAGCGCGTCCCCGGCGGTCACCAGCTCGCCGCTCGACCCGCTGTAGACGAGTCCAGCCCGGCGGTCTTCGCTCATCGGTTCCTGCCTCTGTGGCGTCGGCTGCGAGCGACAACCATAATCGCCGCGACCGTGACCCTCAGCTCTTTCGGTTCACAAACAGGCCGGGGTTCAACAGCCAGAACGTCGTCTTCGTTGACACCGGCGGACCAGACGCGTTGAGACAGGACACTTGACGATGGACGCCTGATTCTCATTTCAGTGGGCACACATATGCCATCCACGTACCACGGTAAGTAAGAACATGTCGCCGGAAGTGAGATCCTGCAAGGGATTTTGTAGGTTCTCAGCCCGCGTGGCATCTGGCACTGTCGTGACCTGTGGTGATGCCGAATTTCCCGGTTCATGCCATCGCGAGTTGTCTCACGATCTTGGCATGGCCCGCTCGGGCTGCGCGGCGCTAAGCATCACCGTGTCAACTAAGGGGTCGCTGCTGGCCCGGTTCCAGCCTGGTTGTTGCGCGGCATGAGTACTGCGGTCAGGCCGACTGCTGCGGCGCGGTAAAGCTGCCGGTAGTCACACGAAACGAGCAAGGTAGCCTTGCCGGTCAGCTCGTGGACCTGCAGTGCCTGGTCGATGACCTCGGCGTCGTTATTGGGTCGGCGCTGGTGCCAGTCGCCGTCCAGCAGCACCTCGATGGTGACATCGGCCTGGCCGGGCAGGGGGGCCGGATCGGTCGGCTTGGCGCCGTGCAGTTGCCACAACTCCCTGGTGGCGGCGCGTGCCTTCTGCCGCCGGTCACCGTTCCGGTCGTGCAGGAGGTCGTCGAGTTCCTCGATGACGAGGATCGGCACGATGAGCCGGATCGACCCGCTGGCCAGGGAGGGGTTAAGGGCGTGCCAGCCGAACGTCAGGAACGGCTCGCCTTCCATGAGCACGGAGGTGTCCAGCACAACCGGCTGACCTGGACGGCCTGCGAGCATCTTCTGCGTCTGCAGGTCCTCTTCCACCCGTCGGAGCCGCTGGTCCCAGATGGTGTACTCGCGGTTAAGCATTCCGTTGAGCCGGCGCACGCTCATCTGCGGCGCGAGGGCTAGCCGGTGATATGCAGACTCTAGTTCGGCCAGGAGTTCCTCGGTTGGATCGAACACTGATTCAAGGTGCGGGCGTGCCTGGTCTTCGCACCAGTTCAGGAACGCGTCCTTTCGCTCCTCCCCGTCGTGCAGTGACCTGGAGTTTCCCAGATGGATCTGCAGCGTGCGGATCGTCTGTACGGCCTGGTCAATGGCCCCCGGGTTGCGCAACCGCATGCACCGAGCGTGCCATCAGCAAGGCGGCGCCGCAGCTCATTAACCGGGTTCTCGCTACCGCGCGATGGTGGCGGCGGGTACTGGGTGGTTAGCGCTGGATGAGGCGTTCCATGCCCATAAGCCCGGCGTCGGCGGCGATCTGGCAGAGCCAGCGGGTTACCTGCGTGGTCCGGTCATCAGGATCGGCAAGGGCGAGGGCTGGGTCGGCTCGCAGGTGCGCGCCGTGCGAGCCTGTGGCACCGGCTATGGGCTGCAGGGGCGGGAGGAACCCGGCGATTTCCTGCCCGCTGACTATGTGCAGGTTCCTGGGCGGGGGTACCAGGATCGGGTCGACGTCCGAGAGGTCGGCGATCGCGGCCGTGATGCCCGGGTCGGTGAGGGTGGAGATCATCGCGTCGAGCAGGGCAGCCCATTCGGCTGTCTCAAAGCGCCTGAGCGTGCCCGGCGGGAGCGGCAGGGGCGTGTCGGGCGAGGACAGCCACGAGGTGAGCCTGCTGACGACCTCGATGGTGACGTTGAGCGTCTGGATGTGGGAGTGTCCGTACTGGTCCGGGGCGACGACGCGGAGAGTTATCTGGAAGGGCGGGATCTCGCCGCTGGCGATCTGCCAGACCAGCGTCGCCGTGCCTGAAGTGTTGGGCCGACCCCGGCGCTGAATGTTATGGAGTCCGGCGAGCCTACTCCGTCCCATGAGGGCGGGCAGACCGGTGAGGTCAAACAGCGTGTCCGCGAGCGGTGACTTGTCCAGGGCAGCGGCCAGGTTGGCGATGACCGTTTCGGACAGGGGGCGGCCGGGGCAAGCTGGGCCGGGTGTCACGATCAGGCCGGTCTTGAGGATCATGTCGATCGCGGGATCAGGGGTGCCGTCCGGCCCGCTGGGGACCTGGGGGGCGTCGATGTTCCAGGATCCTCCTTGCCCGGTACGTGCGATGGGCTCGTTGGCGAACAGGGCGGCCATTTCGGCGCGAGTGGCCTGCCGGGTGCCTCCCGGGATCCGGACGGGGATCCAGAAGATGCCGTCGCCGCCTGGCCCTGTGCGCTGGACCATGACTGGATGCGGGGCGAGTTCGGGCCTGATCCGGATGACCAGCACGTATCTTCCGGGCTGGTCATCGCCGAGCGGTACCTCGAACATCTCGGGCAGCCAGTCTGCGGGATCGAGGCGGGTGGCCAGCATGTCCGCGACATGGGCGAGGGTCTCGGTCTTGACGCCGACGATCTTGCGGTCGGTGTCGGTGATGCCCACTAGCACCAGGCCGCCGTGCGCGTTGGCCATCGAGGCGACGCATTCGGCGAGCCGGGGATTCGCCTTCTCCTTGAAGTCCACCGTCAGCGGCTCGGTCCCTGTGGTCGCTGCCAGCGAGGCGATCCGCTCGATCGTGACGTCAGCCTGTGCGCAGGCAAGCAGGGAGTGCCAGGAAGTCATCAGGTCCCCAGGGAAGTTCGCCAGGTCCGGGCCGTGTGGGTTCGCTGCTCGGACGGAAGCAGTATGACGCGCTCAGTTGCAGAACCTGCACTAGTTTTAGTGGTACGGACGGCGACCGGCTGAATGCGAGTCCCCGCGAGGCCGGACCGGGCATGCGCCGCCGGCACGAAGGCGTCCAGCGGACGCACACGCCCCATAAGGTTACGGGCGTGAATCAACGCGGCACTGTCCAGTCGGCAGGCCTACCCGCCCTGACCGAGCGCGCCGCTAGGACCCTGCAGAGCACCTCAGCCGCTGGCGACCCGCAAGCGATTGCCGACGCCGTGAGGATGTGCCCATGAGCGAAGAACCGAGTGGCGAGAACGCCAATGACGCCGTTGCTTCGGCTCTCAGCGATCTCGCGACGGCGGTGACCGGCTTGGACGACTGGCACCAGATCCGCGATTGGGCGCTCAAAGGCGCCGCGGAGAACCAGATCCCGCCGCAGCTCAGCGGCCTTGACAGCTATCGAGCAGCGACCACCGCCCTCTCAGCGGACGAGCGCCTGGCTGACCTCGTCAACGAGGAGTCACCTCACCGGCCCATAATTCGGGTTGGCCTGTTCGGCAGGCAGCTTCGGGCATCGGCGCTGCCCGCCGGGATGATCGCCAGCGCCATCGAGCGGTGCTGCCTCCGAGAGCCGTACACCGGCCGGCCGACGCCAGCGGTCCTGCGGGACGTGCTCGCAGAGAACCTCAACGTGCTACGACGGATCGCCGCGAGGAAGACCGTCACCCTCTCGTGCCTTGCCGGCGCCCGCGGTGTCCGCCTCCGCCCCGGGCAGGCGTCGTGGGAGACCGTACTTGGCGCGCTTCACAGCAAGGACGCATTCCATGTGCCCGAGCTGGCCATGGCCGGTAACCCCGACGTCCTCATCACGACGGGTGCGGCTCCTTTTGAGATAGGATAATTCGGGCGTTCGTTAGTGGTGGCTCCAGCCTGGTGGCGTGCGGGTGATCATGCAGCGAGGGGTTCGGGCTGGCTGTAGCGGCTGTCGTGGTTGCGCTGTTTTTCTTGTTTGAGGTGGAAGGCGAAGTACTCGTCGAAGTCGCCGTTGCCGACCAGCGCGCGTAGCCTGAGGACGGCTTCGGCGCCGTCGAGGTTCCATCTGGCGCCGGTGACCTGCATTCTGTCCTTGACGAGCCATCTGGCCGCGCCCTCGATGAGCCCGCTGGCTACGGGCCAGCCGGCGGCGAGGAACGCGGGGTAGTCCAGGTAGTCCTTCTTGTTCTCCAGGTAGGTGGCGCAGGCGTCGGCGCCCTCGCGTTCTTTCGGGCTGTAGCCGTAGGAGGTGGCGCGGCGGCGGATCCCGGCCCTGACGTCGCGGGCCTTGCCGTCCAGGATCCTGGCGGCCTGGTCCCTGACCCAGTCCCGCGCGGCCGGGTCGCCGGGGTAGAAGAAAGTGCCCGCGGCCTTCCACAAGTACTGGACGACATGGATCAGGTCGATCAGGGCCGGTACTTTCACCTTGTACCGCCTGGCGCAGGCGGCGATCGCGTCGAGCTGGGCGTTATTGCCGTCCACCACGGCGAACCAGGGCCGGGCGTGGCCGGGGTCGCGGCGCTGGGCCTCGGCGAACCCTTCCGCGATGACCCGCGGGATCGGGTGCCTGGCCGAGGCGAACAGCGTCTTGCCCGCGGCCTTCGGCCCGTGACGGGAACGCGCGGCGCCGCCTTCCTTCCCGCCGGAACTGGCGGGGCGGGCCGTCCCGAACAGGGCGGCGATGATGTCCCCGGCGGTGCGCGGGGCCGGCGGTATGTCGGCGACGCCGACCAGCTCGGCTGAGCGCTTCTTGCTTTTGCGCAGCTCGCCGGGGTCATCGGGCCAGCCGCCCGCCGCCGCCGCCCGTGCCCGGGCGGCCCTGGCGGTCGCGGGGCGCAGCGCGCCGGGCAGGACCGGGAACGCCGACCCGTCGGCGGTGATCAGCAGCCCGGTCCCGGCCGGGCACGGCCCCGGGCGCCGCGCCGCGTAGAACGCCTCGAAATCGATCACCGACCCGGTCGCCAGCTCCTCCGCCTGGCGTTTCCCGATCTTGATCGCGCCCGCCTCGCTGACCTGCGCGGCGGCCTGCCCGAACGGCACGATCCCGGACGCCCGCGCCACCTTCCTGGTCACCCCGGCCGAGAACGAGTGCAGCACCGCCCAGTTCAGGTCCGCGTCCTGCGGATACAAGTTCGCCTTGCCGCGCCGCCGGTACGCGATCCGGGAGGTCCGGACCGGCCCGTACACCATCAGCCTCGTATGCTCCTGCCCGTCCTCGGCGGTTGCCCGGGCGTCCCCGCCGGAATCGATCACGTCGGTGCGGCGCTGTTCCCGCGCCGTCCGCAGCGCCAGGTGCGCCTCGGTGAAGACCCGCATCGCCTCGAACCCCCCGGTCAGGGTCCGCGACTCGAACTGATCATGGGCCAGGCCGAGCGCGTCCTCGCTCTTAGCCCAGCTGATCATCGATTCCACCTGCTCGCGCAGCCCGCTGAACAGGGCGTCCTCAAGATCCGCCGCCGGAACCTCCCCTGCTGCCCCGCATCCCGTTCCTGCCTGTGCCATGCTGGCGTCCACGGCCACCGTCTCCGCTCTTCGTGTGAATAGACGCCACAAAGAATGGCGGCGGTGGCCTTCCCCATGCACGAACCCGGCCAGCCCGCTCACGCCCCAACCAGCACAACCGCCCCCGCGAGCCGCCTGCCTGCGCGAACACTCCGTCGCGAAGACACCGATCACCCGCAACGCCGCGACACTCCCGAAATGGTCAGATAGCCCCGATCACACCAGAATCGGTTATCTCAGCGAGAGCCACACCCCATCACGACCACGGTCCGGACCCAGGTGCAAGTGCTCCAGCAAAGCGACAACAAATGGGGAACCGACGACCCGACTGCAGAAGCGGCGAAGCAGCGCCTTTCCCATCTCCGGCTCGCGCTGCTACTGGGATCGGCAAAAGCCGTCCCGGCAGACGTGCCGGACTGGGCACGCACGACGATCACAGGCTTCGCATTGCTGATGCCGTTTACGGGAATACCTGGATGGCAGATCGTCACGGCCTCTGGAGAGCCCGCCGGCCGCGACCCCTCTGCCGCTGAGCAGGCGTCCTGGGCCGATGTGGCCAGAGACCTGTTGGCACTGAACCTAGACAACGTCCAGGTGGCTATCGACCGCTTCCTGCTCGCTGCGACCGAGCGCACGTCAGCCCCCGATGCACTCGTCGACGCGGTGGTCTCGCTGGACGCGCTGTTCGGGTCACCAGGCGAAGCCCGGCTCCGCGTAGGCGCCGCAGTCGCATGGCTCCTTGAGCCGGACTCCGCCCAAGCACGCACGCAGCTCTTCAAAGTCGTAGGCGACATCTACGCAGCGCGCAGCAACGCAGTGCACGGCAACCGTGCCTCACGCCGGGCCGGCGAGGGCATGGTGCTCGACGCGCTCCGACTCGCGCTTCGGGTACTGTCCGCGATCTTCTACTCCTCCCAGTGGCTTCTTGATACGCCGAAGTCGGCCGACCGGGGACTAGCCCTCATCCTGGGCAACCAGGATCTTGGGCGGGCATCCAGCGACCAGCCGCCGTCGCCCGCGGAACCCGACGCTTCGTGATACCAACCCCGACGAGGTTCCAACTAACGTGATCCGGTTCAGATACACGCGGTAGAGCCAGACGGGTCTTGGCGGCAGATATCGCTGGGATGTGACAGCCACCGCTGGGAGTCACACGCCGCCACCGCTGGGACTGAGCGCCGAGTTTGGCATCTCGAACGGCCGCAACTTGGCAGTTTCATTGAGCCTGGGCACAAAACTGGCATTCGTTTGGCGGGGTGGGTTGGCACCGGAGCTCCTTGGAGCGCTGTCCCGTGACAACGTAGATTGCTCGGTCCAGCTCGCTGGTGTGCCTGCGATGAGGAATCTTCGATGTCATGCGGCCATCAGCGCCGACTGGGCGGCAGCCGACGAAGCCCCAGGCAGCCGGGCTGAGCAATCTTCATTGACACAGAGGAACGTTCATTGTCACCGGACAAGCGCGAACCTGGCACGGGACACGCTGACATGTGCCGGGACGCGGTAGATGGAACTAGGCAGCGTTGACGACCTGGCTGTTCGCGTTCCATTGACAAGATTGTTGGAACTGACGGGACTCGCTTATTGGAACCGGCGGCGCGGTGCAGCCGGACCGTCCTGGCTGGTGGCCAGGTCAGCGCGATGGCCGATACCGGTGCTCGCCTCTGGCTCCAACTACCGTGACCAGGTTCCAGCTATCGCGGCCCGGCTCATGACAGCCGAGGTGGAGGATCGAAGAGCGATGCCAGACTCGATGCTCAAATGCCAAACTCGCTGCTCAGTCACAGCCGCCGCCGATGGCACACATGCCATCTATATGCCATCGCGGTTGAGAATATGCCACGCGAACTAAGAACCTACGGATTTCAAAGCGCGATGGCCACAAGCGCGCCGATAAGGATGAATGGCCCAAGCGGCAGGTGACTGTTGCGGGTCGCCCGATGCCGGGCCAGCAGAACCCCGCCGTAGACGGCGGCCAGGGCGAACGCGGCAAAGGTACCGGTGAGCAGGGCCTGCCAGCCGGTCCAGCCAAGCGCGGCGCCGACGCCGGCGGCGAGCTTTACGTCACCCAGGCCCATGCCGCCCGGTCTGATAAGGGACAAGGCCAGGTAGAAGCAGGCAAGGGCGGCGGCACCGATGGCTGCGCGGCCGAGGTGGCCGGGCTGGTGGCTGGTGAGCGCGGCGACGGCCAGCAGGGCGAGGGTGCCCGCGCAGGCGGCGGCGGTAAGCGGGTCTGGCAGCCGGCGGACGGCTATGTCGATGAAGGCCAGGGGGACGGCGAACAAGGCCAGCCAGATCAGTGCCGCCAGCTCCCACGCAGAAGGCGCGCGGGCGGCCACGACCGCCAGGGCGAGCCCGGCGGCAAGCTCGGCCAGCAGCGGATACGGGCCGATCCGGGTGCGGCAGGAGGGGCAGCGGCCGGTGACGGGCAGCAGCGAACGCCACCGCCAGCGGGCCGGAATGATCTCATGGGCGCAGGCAGGGCAGGCAGAGCGGGACGGCTGGCCGGGTTCGGTGCTGCGGGAGAACACGCTGGCGCGTATCCGCGGGCCGGCGGTCAGGCCTGCGGCGGCTCCGGCGATGATCCATGGCAGTGTCACCCTGTCTCCCCGCCTTGGCCCTGGGCGTGAGTGTGCTCCTTTGCGACCGCAGCAGCTCGCACGGACCGGCGACTCAGCCGGCGTGATGCTCCTGAAGCTCGATGTCGGCACCAAGATCGACTTTAAGCGTCTCCTCCAGCATCTGCCGCGTCATCCTGTCTGCGGCACTCGCCGCGCTCGCGCCATCGGGGCATGAGGTGAGATAGACCATGTACTGGCTCAGCCGCTGTGCTCCGGGGAGCGTGGCCAGGCCCGTGATGTCGACCAGTTCGGTAATGTCGCGGGGGGTTTCCAGCCGGATTCCCGCTTGCACGGGCGGCTCACCCGAAATGGCGAGCCCTAGCTGGCCGGACAACAGCACCGCGAATGCGCCTGGGAGCTGCAAGGCCCGCTCGAATCGCCTCTGCCACGAGGACGGGCTCGCGGGCGGGGCGGGCTTGCCGTCTGCGCCGCGCGGCTCAACATGGACGACAAGGAGCGCGTAGCCCTCGACCCGTCCATGGCGCCTGATTCCGTCGGGCAGCTCCAGCCGCGCCGAGCCCACGCCGCCGCCCAGCACCAAGTCGATGATGCTGGACGTGCTGGTGGCCTGGCGCGCCCACGAGGCGTCCTGGCCGGCATGCGTCAGGTCAGCCAGCAGCTCCGCGACGGCCGGCGTCTGCAGGAAGGTCTCGAAGGCTGCCCTGATGCGGGGCCAGTCAGGATCATCGCTGACCTGGCCGCAGGCGATCTGCACCACAAACCGCACCCACGGCGGCTGGTCCCCCGGCTGGCGCATGTATGTGGTGCCGGGCAGCACGATCTCCATCGCCAGGGCCGGCGCGCGAGCCTGTATGCCGTCGGTGGTGGCCTGCCACCGGTCGGTGATCAGGCGGGTCGGCCGGCGAAATGCCGGGCTCGCCCAGGTAATCAGCGCGGTCACCCCGACAGCAACCAGCAGCAGGAAAGCAATTGCGGCGATGGGAGCCAGCAGGTCGAACAACGGCTGGTGCCATGGCGAGCCCTTCGTCTGCGAGGCGATGAAGCCCGCGAAGGCGCCGCCGATCGTTGCCACCCCGGTGCACCATCCGACGACGCCGCTGATGCTCCAGGGACCGAAACGCCTGCCTCGCATACCAGTCAGCGTACGGCCCGCGCCTGATGTACCGCGCGTATCTCAGGGCTGCGCCCATGGGCAGGTTCAGTTCGCGTCAGAGCCCGGCCCGCTCGGTTACGACTGCCAGGCGCCGTTCCAGGTGACTGCGTGCCTCGTCAGCGTCCCCGGCGATGCCGCTCATCGCGACAGCCGCGGTAATGATCACGTCAGCGAGTTCGGCGAGCAGGTCGTCCCGGGATCGGCAGGTGCCCTTTCTGCTGTTCAGGCCCTGCATGCCGATGAACGCCTCCGCGGCTTCGCCGACCTCTTCGGTCAGCTTGAGCAGCCGGACCTCGGCAGGGACATCACCGTGGTAGTCGTGCAGGCGCCTGACCTGCTCCCACATAGCTTCTTCCTCCACGAGTCGAGGCGAGTTCTGAGGACACGGGCCAGATGCCCGACGGTGCCGCCCGGCAACCCGGCGCGCCGACCAGTACGGCCTGCACCGTCCCTAGCGCAAGAGACGTGGTGGGCCGCTGCTGCCCAGTTCGCCGGGTCGGCGCACGGCGCCACGTCTGCCTTATCGGCCTAGGCAAGGTCGCGGCGAGTTCCTCGTCACCGGCCAGCTGGCAGCCTGCGGGTCCGTTGCCCGCGTAGCGTGCAGGCCTGGTAGGTGACCCGGGCGTGCTGTTGTCCGATCATGGACAACCCAGTATGCCGCTCCCGGCCACTGCGCGAGGGTTAGTGTCCCGGCGTGGCGCAGCCCAGCGGGCTTATGAGGCAGCCGATGCGTCTTTGGTGATGCCGAGCTTGGTGACGCGGGCGGTGATCCATCTGACGCGCTCGGCGGTGGTCATGTTGGGCGGGATGTCGATGACGCGCTGGCCGACGGTGGCGCACGTGGACCGGACGACCCGGTCGGCGGCCGGCTGCAGGTCCAGGACCTTGGACCGGTACGGGTCGCCGGCCTGGTGCTGGTCGAACCGGTCGCAGCAGTAAAACACCGCGTCGTAGGTTCCGGCCCATGCTTCGCAGAACGCTTTCATCGCGTCCAGCACGGCTGCCTCGCGGCTGCCGGGCGGGGTCTGCAGCACCAGCCAGGCGTAGGCCATCACGTTCGCGATGGTCTTGTCAGCGATGATCATGGTGTGCTGGCGGGCGGTGCGGAGCTGAGCCGACAGCTGCGCGGCGAACAGGTCGACCTCGGTCTCCAGGTCGAACTCGCCCTTGCCGTGCACGACGATTTCCTCGATGAACGGGCTGTGCCGGGCGGGCTCTTCGACGGTAGCGACATGGATGCCGCGCTCGCGGTAGTAGGCCGCCAGGGCGTGGGTGAGGGTGGTCTTGCCGGAGGCGTGGGTGCCCTCGATGGCGAGCACGACGCAGTCACGCAGCATCGGGTTCTCCCAGCAGCGCGGTGAAGACAGGCTGGGTCAGCCAGCCGAACGCGCGGTCCAGCCCATCGGCCAGGAGCCGGTTGACGTTCAGGTCTGGCTGCCAGTGCGCCAGCCCGGCGGCGCGGGCGGCGACGATGACGGTGGACAGGGAGTGCCGCAGGTTCAGCACGGTGATCTTCTCCCGCGCCGTGATGTCGCCGAGTTCAAGCCAGCGGCGGTGCAGCGCAGTCATGGAGGTGCCGCGCAGCTCTGGCTGTGTCACATCGAGCCGCAGGTCGGCGCAGACATCGACCAGCCGGCGTGACTGGCAGCCCAGGATGTGCCCGGCGTCATAGCGGGTGTCGACGAAGCGTGGCTGACCGGAGGGTTCCTGCCGCCGCTGCCGCCACGCGGCGGCTGCGGCGGCGACCGCTGGTGGTCGCGCGCCGGCGGCGGCGGCCAGGACTGCCAGGTCGCTGCACAACTGGTGGCCGGCGATCAGGCTGGCGTTCCCCAGGAGGCATCGCAGCGTGGCGTCTGCCCTGGCGACCAGGTCAGCGCATTCGCTGGTGTCCTCCACGTAGGAGGACGTGTACCAGAACCGGCCCGTGTCCAGGCCGGTGCTGGCGCCGTTAACGGGCAGAGGGAGCCAGATCACCGAGTAGCAGAACGGTACATTGCCGCCTGGGATCCGGTAGTTCTTGGACCACTCCACGTCGATGGCCGCCAGCATGCGGGTTCGGGGTGAACGCTCGGGCATCAAGCCGGAACTGGGAATATTGCTGCTGACGATCACTACCGGCTCCCGCGAGTGACTGCTAGTGCCGCGTCGGCGCGGTCGGCCACCGCAGCCTCGTAGGCGAGCACGCCGGCGGGCCGCGGGAGGCAGTCCCATGTGGCGGCAGCCATGACCTGCCCGGTGCACAGCGTTCCGGCCCAGTCGTAGCGGCCCTGATGCCGGGCGCAGAGCAGCGCGATCATCAGCCCCCGCTCCACCGCCAGCGCCGCCGCATGATGGTCGGCTGACCGATCCTCCCCGGGAGGGGAGCCGTGAGGGCTGATGATGCCTGCCTGCTGGCAGGCTTGCTCCAGCGACGGGCTGCCGGGCAGGTCGAGCTGGCAATCGAACATCGCCGCCCGGCCCGCCGCCTCGCCGCGATTCGCCCACTCGCGCTCGACGGCTGCCAGCCCCCGCCACACCGCCACGTCATCGGCCTGCCGCAGCACGGCCAGGTCGCCGGCCAGCAGGTGCCCGGCCAGGATGGCCGCGTGGCGGCGAGCCTGCATCAAGTCCAGGTCGGCTATCGCAGCCAGACCGGGCATCTCCGCGGCGTCGTCGGTACTGGCCGCGCGGAACCCGAACGTCAGCGTCTGCTCCGTCACGGTCAGCGTCCGGGTACGGTGCAGCGGCAGGTAGACAATGGCGACCGCAGCAGGTGCCAGACGGCCGCCGGTGGCTGTCCGCCTGGCAGTGAACGCCGCCAGTCTCGGGACCGGCCTGCGGTAAAGCTGCTGCCCGGTCCGGTAGGGGTCATCCGGCCAGGTCATGTTCGTGTAGGTGCGCATCACGGGCCGCTGCGGGTGGCCGTGTAGATGCTGCGGCCCAGATATTTCGCATAGTGGTTTGCCTTGTACGGGTAGCGGTCCCAGAGCGCGGTGATCGGTTCTTCCAGCAGGTTGCCGAGCTTGAGGAACAGGTCGGGCTGATCATAGACGGGCCACGCCTGGGCGTTGCCGTTCGGCTCGATCACGATCATGTGCCCCTCGGTGGCCGGCGTCCACGGGGTCATCCGCACCGCCGGCCGCCAGTCATGCGTGACGCGCAGCTCAGTCAGCCGGTCGAACGCTTCATGCGCCTCGTCCACCGAGATGAACTCACGCTCAGGCAGCCCCAGCGCGTTGCCCTTGCGCAGCGGCAAGATCAATTTGAGCTTCCCAGCGTCCAGCACGTCCGCGATCTGGCACAGGTACGGCAGGGCATGCACGGTGGATCGCAGCACGACCGCCGACAGCGAGATCGGCAGCCCCATCTCCATGAACGCCCGCACCCCGGTCATGACCTTGTCGTAGTCACCGCGGACCCGGGAGAAGGTCGCACGCGGACCGTCAAAGCCGATATTGACGAAGGCCACCTTCCCCGCTAGCCGCGGTGCCATGACCAGGCCGCGAGTGGCATTGGTCGGCAACCCGATGATGAATTCCGAGTACATGTCCACGATCTCGGGCAGGTCGCGGCGCAGCAGCGGCTCCCCACCCGACAGGAACACCCGCTGCACCCCGGCCAGGCTGGCGCGGAACGTGTCAAGCTGGTCCAGCGTCGGGTCGGCGATCTGCAGCGTCTCCGAGCAGAACCCGCAGTTGAAGTCGCAGCGCTTGGTGACCTGCAAGATCACCGACAACGGGGCGGCGGCGGCTTCACCGAGCACTCCGGGGTCAGCCTGCCCGTCGAGGGCGAAATGATGACCCGTGGTGAACGCTACGGCACCGCTGCCGGCCTGATCATGATCCCTGGCAGGGACCTCGGGCACGGGCAGCACGGGCAGGCCGGAGGTGCCCGGTGACAAAGTGGTCATGGATTTCCTGCCTTACTCGGCGCGTCGGGATGACGGCGATCCGGCTTCCCAGCCTGACGGCCTTATCGGCAGTGCGTCACTCCCCGTACTGGGAAGGTGTGATTCCCGCCCGGAAACAGCCTGCGACCTGCGGCAACAGTCCTCAATGGCCTCACAGGTTCCCGTCGGTTCGCGCGTCGGTTCCCACCTGCGCAAACACGGGTTGCCGCCTGCGGCCTGGCCGCTACCGTTGATCCTGTCTAATCCGTACCGATCCGCCTGGCTCGCGGCCGGCCAGCGAGAGGCAGGAATGATGGCCTACGCAAAGACGAGCCTGCGGGCCGAAAAGCGCGCCCTGCGGGAGAAGATGCGGGCCATGGGATTCGGCTACCGGGAGATCGCGGCCGAGTTCGCCCGCCGCTACCGGTTCCGCCCCCGCGCCGCCTGGCGCGAAGCCTACGGCTGGAGCCTCAAAGAGGCCGCAGCCAGCATCAACACCCACAGCGGCGAGGTCGGCCTCGACCCTGGCGGCATCGCAGCCGTGACAGCAGCGCACCTGTGTGAGCACGAGAACTGGCCCGGCCACGGCCCCGAGCCGTCCGGCCGCCGGCCCACGCCCTACCTGCTCGCCCTGCTCGCAGCCGTGTACGGCTGCGCCGTCACCGACCTCATCGACCTGGCCGACCGCGAGCATCTCCCCCCAGCCGACCTGCTCATCCTCGACACATACAGCCGGAACGCACCCGCCGCCGTCAACCACCCCTCTGCGCCGTCGGCGCGCCTGCCAGTCCAGCCATCGCATGCGCTTGCCGTGCCCGCCGACGGTGAGGATCAGCGTGCCGTTCTCGAACTCCTCGGCCGCGCTGCCTATCACCCACCCGTGCGCGCCGCAGCCGCTGGGTCCGCGTCAAAGGGCGTCACTTACCGTTGGATGCAGGAGCCCGATTTAGGTGGCTCGTGGATCGAACGTGAGGTACGCATGGCGGCGCACGAAGGCAGCGACCACGCCGAGCAGGCCGAACGCCGCGACATCGGCGAGATGACCCTAGAACAGCTCCGCGCCGATGTGGTCCAGCTATCCCAGGACTACATGACCGTCGAGCCGTTCACGCTATTCCTGGAAATGCGACGCGTCCGCAGCAGGATGTATGCGGCGCTGGACCGCCGCCTGTGGCCGCGGGACCAGGCTGAGCTCTATTTCCTGCTGGGCTGTCTCAATAGCCTCATGGCCAGCGCAGCAAATGCTCTTGGCTATCCCCAGTCAGCCGAGGAACTAGTCCGCGTCGGCTGAGCCTACGCCAGTGTGATCGATCATCACCCGCTGATGGCCTACCTGCGGCTCGATCTCGCCAATATCGCCTACTGGGCCAACAGGCCCAGGCAATGCCGCGATCTGGCACAGAGTGGATTGGGCTACATTGCGGACGGGCCGACTGCCGCCATGCTTCATCTCAAGCATGGCCGGGCGTCCGCGCGGCTGGGCGACGCCGAAGCCGCGCGCCGGGCTCTCGCCGACGCTGAGGAGATCGCGGAACACGAGTGGCGGGACGATCTGGTTGAGATCGGCGGGGACTTTGACCTCTCGCGCGCTAGCGGGCACTACCTGGCTGGATCTGCCCTGATGGAGATCCCCGGCGCTGAGGACAGCGCAGCCGCCGAACTCGAAAGCGCTACCAGTCTCTACGCGGCTGGACCGCGCCCCGGCGAGGTATACGGCTACACCATGGAGGCGCTGGCCCGCATCGAACTGGCCAGCGCCCGGCTGCGGGCGCGCCAGCTCGATGGCGCCGTCGCCGCTATGGCGCCAGTCCTGGCCCTGCCATCCGCCAAGCGAATCGCCTCCCTCTCTCAGCGTCTCGGCCGTGTCCGCGTAGAACTCGCCAGACCGCACTACAAGGGCTCGGCGCAGGCCCGGGAACTGGATGAGCAGGTCGAGGAATTCGGCGGCGACACCATCGTCGGCGCCCTGCATGACCTCCCCGCCAGCCCCAGCTGACATAACGCCAGCACGTGCCAGGCTTGACGCACCGATTCGTGCAGGGCCAGATGACACGATGCTGCGCCGTCTGGACTGATCCTGATCATGTGAGCCGTGTGGTCCCGGCCGAAGGCAGCGCGGCGGCGCGCCTCTCCGTCGAAGGAGCCACGGGAATCTTCTGGCGGGCGATGTCCACAGGCGCTCTGCCTTTGCACAGGGCGTAACAGCTGCTCTCACTGGCATGTCGCCGGGCCTCATGCACAGCTGGCTGTTTCCGGTGACGGCGTTTCCCACAGCCTGGGCGCGTTTATGCACGTAGCGATCCACAAGGCGCCGCGAGTAGCGTGCCGTCCCTGGCTGGCGGACAGCGTCCTGCCCGGCCTCGGGCGCAGGCGGCTTGCCCGGTGAGGGCGGTTATCCCGGTGGTGGAGGAGACGCGGTGGATATCAGGTCGGCGCAGAAGCTCGCCTGGGAGAACAAGCTCGCTAAGGGCTTCAACACAACCGATGTGCCGCTGGAGTTCTGCCTGCTGAGCGGTGAGGTCGCGGAGGCGTTCGATGCCTGGCGCAAGGGCCGTCCGCAGGTGGCCGAGGAACTCGCCGATACCGCGATCTTCCTTCTCAGCCTGGCCGAGATGATCGGTGCTGATCTGCAGGAAGCGGTCGAGGCAAAGCTCGCCGCCAACGAGGCGAGGGTGTACCGGCGGCTGCCCAACGGGGTTCTGGTGAAAGATACTGCGCCGTCAGAGTAGTGCCTCACGCCTCGGCTGCGGTGGTGTCGATGGTGATGACGGGTGCGTGATCGGCCAATCGGGTGAACACGTCGGCGTAAGCAGATGTCAGTGCGCTGATGCGCGGCAGTGAGGGGGCGTGGCCGTCGCGGACCAGCAGGCGCGCGGCTATCTTGTCCGGCCGACCGGTGAGGTGGACCAGGATGCCGCCACGCTGGGCCGTAGCGGTGGCTAGATGTGCCGCCTGCTCGAAGGTGAGCCTGGAGTGGCCGCGATCGAGCGGGCCGTAGACCAGTTCGCTGACGAAGCTGCGGTCCAGCACCAGGCGCCCAGCGCGGGCCAGCATCGCGTGGTATTTCGCGAATAGGTCTGTCCCCTCCGGAGTCAGGCCGGCGTGCACGGTGGAATGACCGTGGCGGTTCGCAAGCGCCGCCGCCAGGGTGGTTTTCCCTGCTCCGTCGCAGCCGTCCAGGACGATAAGGTCATGCCCTTCCGCCCAGTTTCTAAGGCCGGGCTTCGTCACCGCGAATCCACCATGGTTGCGAGTTCACTGATGGTAGTGAAACGGCCGCTGATTGCGTACTGGATCATGAGGTTTCGCCAGTTCGGTTCGCGGCCGTCGGCGAACGTCCACCACCCGCCCGGGTCCGCGGCCAGCACCGGTCGTCCCGTGGCAGCGCAGGCGCCGATGATAACGACGTGGTGCGCGATTAGCGGTGGGTCGTGCTGGCCTGGCGGGCTTGCTGGCGTGGGTTACCGCTCGGCGGCGCGGTCGGAGACGAGGACGGCGATGGCGGTGTAGGTTTCGTCGAAGTCTTC
>Ga0307372_10004324_pt1 | contig 22031 bp, 14 predicted proteins | sample OX1MG_FD_202533 | JGI IMG/M metagenome (GOLD analysis project Ga0307372, IMG submission 202533) | Soil microbial communities from Risofladan, Vaasa, Finland - OX-1 | ecosystem: Environmental > Terrestrial > Soil > Coastal area > Acid sulfate soil | place: Finland: Risofladan, Vaasa | collected...
GAGTGGCGCATCGAGTATAACGAGCATCGCCCTCACCGCTCGCTGCGTTGGAAGAGTCCGGCGGCGTTTGTCAAATCCCTCACTACCCCACAACCAGAAGTGGCGGCGTGAACGGGGCACCGTCAGCCGGGCTACAAGCGCTCCGGTCGAATGGCATATGACTGCGCTCGTTGCAAGGTCCCAGCCGCGCGTAAGCAATCGCTCATCATCGCGCGCGCGCTCGGATGGTGCGCGGTCTCGCCACGCGTAGTATCCGGCCTTCGACGCACCGAGCAGACGGCACATCATGCTCACGCAGAACTCATCAGCGTGAGCATGAATGCAATCATATCCCAGCGAGACTCTTTGGCGAAGAAGGCTGTGGCCTTTTTAAAAAATCTCGCTCGTCGGTCACCCGCTTGAGCTCGCGTCGCAGGCGATGAACCTCCTCGTCGTGCGAGCTGACGTTGCCGTTCCCGGGAAAGGCGGCTACGCCGCTCCGCTCGAACTGACGCCGCCATCTGTAGAGCTGATGAGGATCTATCCCGAGTTCCTTCGCGACCATCGCGATGGTCCTGGTGCCATCGGCGCTCAGCCGGACGGCCTCGATCTTGTACTCGCGGCTAAACTTCTGCCGAACCGGCTTCTTCCGCGATCGTTTAGTTGCCATTGGACACATCCTTTCCCCTTAATCAGGGGCTTATCTTCGTGTCCACGAAACCGGGTCAAGTCCAGTCCACGGAACCGGGTCAACTCCAGTCGCTCCTCAGGGGTACGAGTTGCAGCCGCCGCCAGCAAACCGAAAATCAAATACGAGAGCGAATGAGCACCAACCAACGAAGTAGACAGTAGCCAAGATCCACGTGAGATGTAACGCTCGACGTTGCGTGCCAACCGCGAGAGTTACAGCTGCCGCTGCTGCTATTCCAAGAATGAGAGCTATTCCAATCTCTGCGATCCCCCAAACCGCAGACTCAAGAAATCGCCCTAGCTTCAGCATCCCAACGGGCTCGCAGAGCAGCATCGACCCAACAAGACTGCCCACTATATCAGTGGTCACTCCACTTAATAGCCATATACCTACAGCTCGTACGAAGGTGCCAGCCGACCGGGCTGCGACCTCAGTAGATTTCAATCCCCTTGCCAACCCTTCTGTAAGAAGCGACCGCGCTTCTTATAGGTGCTTGTCAACTGAATTCCTTAGCACTGCGCGTCGCGGCCATCGCATGGGGGCTGCGGTCCTCTTGGTGAGTCCCCGGGAGGTAATAGATTTTGGCCGTCTCCCGGCGCCGAAAAGCCACCAGTGTTTGTATTCGCACAGTTTTTACCACCGTTGTTTTCGCACTCGGTGTAAGCAGCACTATTGCTGTTGGGTCCCAACGGTTTATAGTTCAACCCAAGGTTAGTGATTTCCCCCGCAGTTGCCGCAAGACCCGGCTCGTTGATGCCCCCATTCGATGGCGTGCAGACTCCGACGCACGAGCCTATTTGAGAAGACCCTACGACCGAAGAATTCGTTGGGCTGTCTTCTGGATAGGGCTGTTGGACGAGTTTTCCATACCCACTGGGAATCGGGTTTCCGTGCTCGGGGCCAAAACCGTAAGTCGCCTTAATGGGCGCTTTCTCCCCCGGCTTGGCATCGCCATAGACGACGATGAACAAGTGCACGTCGGGGATCGGCTGGCCAGCTACGTACACGAGGCGGGCTACCATGTCAATGGTATCGTATCCGCTCGGATCACCGTACATTACTGGGTTATTGTCATTCCACATGTAAGCCTTCTGTGACGCTGGGTCGCCGACATCGCCCGCATATGCGTCGGGCGCTGTCCATGTCCCGGCGTTGGAGTCGTAGGCTCGCGCGCCCTGGATCGCGTCCGTGTAGTCGGTAATTCCGTCGGTGCGCGGCATACCGAGTACGCCTCCCTCTCCGACGGGCTCCGGTGCACCAGATTTCCCCGGCGTGAAACTCGCTGAACTCCACCATACAATGGACGAGGGCATTCTTGGCGATCCGGTGGTTATGTTTGGCGAGCTAGTCGAACACGGCGAGAGAGTTTCAGTTGCGGGATTGCCCGATATTTCGAGCGTTCTCAGATACGAATCGGCCACGCCGGCATACGTCGCGCCGGTTGTATTGTGACACCCCATGACGTTCCCATTCGGCAGGCGATCGTAGAACGTAATGCCGTTGTAACCCGTATCGAGCGGCAAAATATCCCCCTGAGTCCCGACCTTGATGTCATCGAGTTGCCCCGAGCTGTTCGTGGTAAACAGTAGCTGGTCCCCGTCCCAGTGAAGCGTATCGGATTGCGAGGGCGTGGTATGGGTCGTCGTACTGACTGCGCCGCCGACGAGGATTGGGTGCCCGTTCGGCCCCCAACTGACCGCATTCGTGAGATACAGCAGTTGCCCATTCGCGTTCGTGTCTCCCCAGAAGCCTTGGGTCGTGACGACATGGTTCTCAGCGTCGAATGAACGCGACCAACTCGTGGAACCGGACCCGCTAACCGTCAGGCGGCCCGCAGTGTCATACCCCCACGTCGCCGTCATGCCACCACCCAGTGAGCTGTCAAATGCCTGCACGCCCATTCGCGCATCAATAGTGTATGTGGTCGTGCTGAATTGCCACTGTTGGCATTGGCACGTCTTGGCGTCATTGATCGTGACCGCGACCCCATTCGCATAGCGATTGTTAGAATGGACGTTCGGGGACCCACTCGTGTACTCTGCTGGCCAGGTGACAAGCTCGCCTCGCAGGTCGTAGGAATACGTGCCACCCCCGATGGAGCTGTTGAATTGGCTCGAGTTGAACCCGAGTAATTCAGCCTCGGCGGTGTACTCGAAGCCGCTCAACACATCGCCGGGAGTCGTGTTCCTGATCTCCATCCCGTTGCTGTCATAGGTTATCGTCGTTGGCGTGCCGTTCGCAGCTACGCCGCTCTCGGCGCGGTTCTCCAACCGTCCGGCCGAGCTATAAGCATACGACACTGTTGTCGTCCCCGGGTTAGTGATTCCGGAAATGCTGGCGTCGTCGATTGCGAGCGTCTGCAACCGCCCATCGGTGCGATAAGAAGACGTAAATAGCCCGACCTGATTCAGAGCCGAAGAGGCGATGTCAAGGCCCTGCCGTTCGCCATCGGGGTAGTAGTGGCGGGTTAAGAGCGCCGGCGAGGTGACACCGCCGCCGCTCGGCTCCTGGCTCGTTGTGAGCCGCCCGTCGGCGTCATAGGCATTTGTCTGCGCACCGAAGACTGAGGACGTCACCGAAACTGTGCGTCCGTTGGCATCGTATGTCCATGAGCGGCTCGGCGTAGAGTCGCTAAAGGTCACTGCCGATACCGACGCCCGGGCGTCGTACCTGAAGCTCTTGCACTGCGCGACAGAATTGCAATCCTCGGCAAGAAGTCCAAGTGTGGGTGCGCCCGAATCGTAACTAAGGCTCTCTGTATTCAATACCGGGGTATTTGTCGGCGGACTACCCGATATCGACGAATAGCTATAAACAAGAGAATACTTTGTGGTCGGTCGATCCAATGCATCGTAAGACGTGCCCGTAAGGTCCTGATATGTCGTATTCGCGACTGTCGATGGCGGAGAATGGTTGCTCTGCTGGTTCGTGAAGTCAACTATCGACGACGTCCCCGAAGGCAGTAGCTCCTGCGTCTTATAGAGATTTCCGTGGGCAGCATACGTAGCATCCTCGTTGAACCCCACTGACCCATCTTGCGAAAGGTCGTATAAGGATCGGGTAATCCAAGGGTTAGTATACAGATCGTTCGTAGGGTCATACGGTTGCTCTACCTCTACGAGGCGGTCGTCTGCGTCGTAGAATCGCTGCATGACATTTGCTGTTCCGGGCAGGGTCGGTGGACCAGTGGCATTGTAGGTTCCGCTATGGTGAAGCGTCTCGGCGCTGATATCGCCGTCTGCGTCGTACGTGCGGGATACAGCAAACTGCGGGGCCGTCGCAGCGCATGTGCTCTGTCCAACTGGCCCCTGCTCAAGCTGGCGCTGGTACGACGTCTCGGTGTAGTGCACGCTTCCGTCCGCGTAGTAGCATACATATGAGTACACGTTATCGGGGTCTTCTCGGATCAGCACGCGGTTCAGGTTGTCGTAGGTGAGGTGCCATGTGCCGACGCCGGTATTGTACGTCTGCAAGTTCCCATAGCCGTCGTAGGTGAAGCTCTGGGTCGGGGTGCGCTGGGTATTGTCGGCCTGACTGATCGTGTCGCCCACGACCGAGAGCGGCATGCCGTTGGTATCGTACGAAAGCCGACGATGATAGCCCAGCGGCGTGTAGGTGTCGGTCAGCTCACCATAGATTTCCGGTGACGATCCCGTTGCCCACACGTAGTGCACGACGCCGCTGGGACTGCCGGTGCACGGGTCGCTCCCGTTCGGGTAGTCGCCGCCGTGGCTGTGTGCCCAGTTGGGATCGCAGTAGTAGAGCAGGTTGTTGTACTGATCGTACTGATACCACGCCGTCGGTTGGAAGGTCCCCATCGAGGTGGCGACCTGAGGCTGCGCCTCCATGATCGCGTTGCCGCTGCCGTCGAAGGCGAAGGTCGAGATGTTACCGCGCTCATCAGTGAAGGTGATGAGGTTATCGTTATTGTCCCAAGAGTCGTAGCTCACGAGCCACTGCGACCCCGTGTACTCTTGCGTTTCATCAACACGCCAGAGGCTGTCGAAGGTCCACATGCGTGAGTGGCCGTCGGAGTCGCCCACCGTCGTTGTGCCGGAGTCGTAGCCGGAGATGTCCTCTGTATACCAGCTTTGAAGACCAGTTGGGTAGCCTTGTTGCAAGAGGCCCTGGCTTCCAAGCCCTGGGCTCACGCCGTCTTGCGGCGTGAAGTTCACCACGCCATAGTCGGTCATCGACGTCGCCCGGCGGCTACTATCGAAACCGAAGTTGACCGTATCGCCTTCCTGCGCAATGCCTCCGTTGTTACGCTGGCTAACTGTGTAGCGCGGCGAGTTGGCGCTTGCGATGAGGTACTCGGCGGCATACGTGTAGGTCTCGGGAATGCAAAGTGGATTCCAGTTTGGGTTAGGAACACAGTTCGGTGTCGATGTCGTCGCGTTGCCAGGTCGGTCGACCTCGGTGAGGTTTCCTGAAGAATCGTACTGATATGAGATCAGCGAGCCGTCAGGACGCGAAATGGACTGCAGCTCGTCTGGGCCGGTTCCGTTGAGCAGCGCGAACGTCAGCGTCAATGACTGCCCATCGCTGTGCGCCACAACGATCTGCGTGAGATTCTGCGGATTCGTCGCATCGCCGTTTACCCAGGAATAGGTAAAGGTGAGGCTATTGTTGATGTTCCGCCCTTGTATCGCGAGAAGGCGGCCCGCAAGCCCGGCCGGAATCGCGCACCCCGGCGGGCTGTTCGGTGCTTCGAAATAGTATGCAGTGCCGTTCTTCTTGGTCCAATAGTAGCCACACGACCCGTCGCTGGTCAGGGTCGTGTAGCTGTTTGCGCCTGCGCTCGTGCACGACTGCCAACCACCGCCGCCGTTCGCGCAAAAGTCATAACGCGCTCCGTCGATATCATAGACGGAAATGACGTTGTACGTCGTGTTGTAAGCCAGATGCGCGTCGAACGTGTTTGTCCAGCCATTTCCGAAGACCGAAGGCGTCGAGCCATCGGTTCCGCTCGCGTCGTGCTGGCTCTGGGAGTTGTACGTGCGGCGGAAGGCTAGATCGATGCCGCGCCCGGGGACGTCCAGATCGTCGACCTGCATGAGCAGATTGCCATCGCCAACGTTGACCATTGCTCGGCCCATGCCGGGCAGCGGCTCCTCTTCATATGTCCAGTAATGATTGATGCCCGTTGTCGACGGAGCGAGGCCGTTAGGTGTGGGCGTAGAGGTCGGGCTACTCGTCGGCGAGGGTGTCGCGGTTGGGCTTGCGGTGGGCGTGGGTACCGGCGTCGGGCTCGGTGACGGCGTGGGTGACGCGGTGGGACTGGGTGTCGGGCTCGGCGTCGCTGTGGGCGGCGGCGAAAACGTTGGGCAGGGCGGATTGCAGCACACTAGCTGCCCCCTCATGTCGCGCATCGGGCAGTTTACCGGTACGACGGGCGTGCTCGTCGCGGTTGGCGCGGCAAGGGTAGCCGCAGCGAAGCGCCCTCGCAATCCAAAACGCGGTGCAAAGTGGAGTTGTAATGTCCGCGTGCTTGTCGTGGCAGGTGGCGCGGTGCCGCGTCGCATTGCCATGGGATCGCGCGGCGCCTTGTGCGGATCAATAGCTTCGGGGCCGTGGCGCCCAGGAACCTGAACGACGTATCCGTAGCGCCGCACCATACGCGCATCTCGGCTGCGGCTTGCATCCGGTGCCCTGAGGATGCGAATCACACGCGGGAATCTCGGCGCCGGCGCATGCATCGCTTCGTAGCGACTCATCTGCCCAGAGAGCATCGCGTGCGTTGCGGAGTTTAGCCACGCATCTTGTAGCGGCGCGAGGATGGCCGCAAAGCCGCTTCCGACTGCCGCGAAGAGCGAGCCGCGTGAAGGGTCAGCTGCCAGGGCCGATGCGCCTGCACTCTGTGCGAGGAAAACGGCGAGAAGAACGCCGCTGATGATGCGTCGCATACCGTGCGCTCCCGAAAAGCGAAATAGGTTGTCCCACAACGCTAGCGCGGCGCACAACCGGCGTCAAATCACGATTCGTCCATGAGTGACCACCCGTGGCGATGAGTGACTACCGGTGGCGATGAATGGCAACGAATGGCGACGAGTGACGACGAACGGTCAGGATCGAGAAAATTCTTCTTCTCTCGGCAGCGGGAGCGCGTGCAGCCATCGGTCGAGGGCGGCTCTCGTGATGAGGATCGAGCGCCCCTCGCGCTTATGGGGAATCTCCCCCCGCCGTAGCACTCGATCCAGTTTCTTGCGCGATAGACGCAAGTATTGTGCCGCCTCGGCCGGCGTGAAGATTTCCGGCGATGGCGTTCCGTTCGAGGCTTTCCGCTCTCTCACGGTTGCACCACAAGGACGTCGCGATAACTCGTGATCGTGTTGTAGTAGTCGAGGTCGCCGAAGTAGTACGTCCCGGCTTGCAAGGTGAACTCTTGCGAGAAGCACAGTAGCCCGTTCTGGGCTGGCGGAATGCGTCCGGTGGACCAGAAGCCGCTGCCAATAACCGTGCTCGCCGGCGAAGCCGCCGGCGACGGAAACGTGTAGGGTGTAGCGGGAAACTTCTGCCCCGAGAACGCGACCGCGGAGTGATAGATCGTCGACGTGCCCAGTTCGATGTTCGTGAACTGCACGGTGTTCGCAGCCGTGATGGGGTGGCCCACGTAGTCTGTGCTGATGACCTGGGCTTGGTCCGGGATATTGAGGCCGTCGAAGAGCGCGTAACCGGCGATCTGCCCGTACGTCGAGGAGACCTCGATCGTCACCTCGCTACCGATCCCGATGAGGATCAGGTTCGGATTGCTGCTCTCGACCGTATTGCAAGCGGCCGACGGGAGCGCGGTCGGGCTCGAAGAGGGCCCCGGAGTTGCCGGCATACCGCCGCCCGAGATCCCCTTCGCGCATCCCACGGTCAAGGCGCAGCCGAGTACGCCGAGCGCCAACCAAAGAGCCCGGTTCATGGCTGCATCACCGAAACGGGGAGCGCTACCGACGCGCTGCCGCCCATCGCGGTCCTTGCGGTCAGCGTCATCTGCACGCTGCTCTGCCCGACCGGCAGGCCGGCCGTGCTGAACCGAAACGTCCTCTGCCACTTGCCTGGTGCAATGCGCGTGAGTTCTGCTTGCGGAATGAGCGTGCCGTAGCCGAAGGTCAGGCGCGAAACGTTGGTCGTCGTGATCACCGAGAGCGTCATCTGATCTCCATCCCTGAGTACCGTTGGGTGGGCTTGAACGTAGTAGATTTGCGGCGGTGCGCTATCCGTTGCATAGTTGTTTGCCGGAGCGCTTCCGAACGTGTACACGTTGGTTTGGTCGAAGGCCGTCGGCACAGGCGACGGAGCCGGCGTAGCCGGCGACGCGGACGTGTGGATCGCGACCGGCGGCGGCGGCGCGGCAGGAGCCACCGTGGGGAGTACTTGCGGCGCGGGCGTCGGGCCCAAAGTCGGCCACGGGGCCGGCGTCACCAGCGGGTCTTGCACCGGGGTGGGAGCCGGCGTCGCCGCAGCGATCGGTTCCACGATCAGGTGCGGCGTCACGGTGACGATCAGCTCGTTGCGCTGATGACTAACATTCGCGTCCTGGAAGAGTCTGCCGATCAACGGCAGGTCGCCGAGGAAGGGAATCTTCGTAATCGTCCGCGTGGTGTCGTCCTCGATGAGTCCGCCGATGACGAGCGTCTGTCCGTCGTGCAAGCCGACCGTTGTCGTGGTGTCGCGCGTTTGGATGTTCGGCACACCCGCGGCACTCACGCCCGCCTCGGAGTTCACCGTTGGATGCAACGCAATCGTAATCAGGCCGTCGGCGTTGACGACTGGGGTGATGTCGAGCGTCACGCCCGTTTGGAAGCTCTGGACCTGCGAGGTCGGGACGACCCCGGCTCCACCGCCTGTGGTGACGAGGATATTCACGGTCTCGCCGGCGCGAATCGAGGCGGTGCGCCCGGAGAAGGTCGTGATGCGCGGATCCTCGAGGATACGCGCCTGGTTCGTGCTGACCAAGAAGTTCAGCTCGGCGACGAGCGAGAGCGGCGTGCGCGTGAGCGGCTGCAGCCCGAGGATTCTCCCGATGATGCCGCTGGACTGCACGGGCGTCGTCTCAGAGTACGTCGTCGAGAGCATCGCCGAGGGGAACTGAAAACCGAGTTGCTTGGCGACGCCTTCTGCCACCTCGAGAATCTCCGTGTCGAGCACGACCATCGGCGGCATCACGTCCAGCTTTGCGATCAGCTCTTCCGCAAGATGGATGCTGTAGGGTGAGCCGGTGAGAACGAGTTGCGTCGAGTTCGGCGGAACGGTGATGTGCAGATCGGGAGCGGACTGCTGCAGCGCCTGCTGCACGGTTTGCGCGATGTCCGTCGCGGTCGTCGAGGGGCCGCTCGTGCCGGGGAGCGCGGCCCGCAGATTGACGACGTCCATCGAGGCACCGCCTGCGGCTCCTCCAGGCGCGCCCGGGGGAGCGGCGTCGAGTTGCGTAACGGCTTGGGCTACCCGGTCCTGGACTTGCGTTTCCGCCGTCACGGTAACGGCGTTGAGCTCCGCGTTCGCGTCGATCTGCGCGCCGGGAAACGACTGCTCGAGCAGCGCCGCTGCCGATGTCGCATCCGCATAGCGCAGCCGGTAGACGGTCGCATACCGTGCCCCCCGTTGCGGGACGTCGAGTTGACCGATGAGGGCCTTTGCGTGCTCGACGTCGTCCGGCGGTCCGCGAACGACGATGTCTGAGCCAGAGATCGCGACGACGACATCGGGAACCTGACGCGATACGGCGCGTGCAATCCGCCGAACGTCTCCCTCCGTCACGCGGACGGCATCCGGAGCATAGCGCGGCTTTGGGGTCGGCGTCTGAAGCGGCGTATCCATGGCAGCGAGGATTGTTTTGATCTGCTGCATGTCATCGGGAGAAGCAACGGTGACGAGCGTCCGGTTCGGCGCGACGAAGAAGTGAGCCGTAGGGAAGACCGCGTGCAGGCGTCCGATCACGCTCGACGGCGAAACCGCATGAAGCACTTGCGCATCGATCGAGTCGGCGCTGGGGTCCCTGACGTCGACGCCTTGCAAGATCGTGCGAACTGCGTCCACCTCATCGGCCGGCGCCACGACGATGACCGCGTTCGCGGCCGGGTCCACGCGTATGCGCAAGCCGGGGTAGAGGCCGCGAATGAGCCCCGCGGCTCGCTCTGCGCGAATCTCGTGGAGCGGAACCACGACGGGAACCGGGCTCGGTGCCGGAGCCGCATGGCGGCGCGCCGGTGCTCCGAGTGCGGCCGGGCCCGCAAGGACGAGCACAAGCGCCCCGCCCGTAAGGGCAGCGCCGAGAGTGCGCGTGGGCGCCAAATGCATCACCCGGTCTCCGTCTAAGCCAGAGATAACGAGGTCACTAGCCTACATCGGTAGTACCTGCGCGAGGAATCCTCAAATTTGGGGAGGCGTTTCGATGAGATGAACTAGGAACCTCCTTCCACAAAAGTGATGACCCCGGTGAACCCGGTGACTCAAGGAAGCAGCGGGGCCGGGGCGAATGAGCTAGTATGCGACCGGCAGCAAACGTTTATGCTGCCGCGCTACTTGATCGCGCGTGCCAAGCTTGGAACGAAAACGACCTCGAGCAGGTACGCGAACTGGCAGATCTCGCGACGGGTGGCGCGCAGCGTGATGACGAGCGCTTCTTATGGGAGGCGCTGCTTAGCTGCGTCGATGCAGCGCGCGGCATAGAGTCTGCCGCTGTTCTGCGCCCCGAAGATCTCCTCAGAATCGATTCGGTCGCACGCGCTGAGATTTCGCACTACGCGGCACTTGCCGCGTATCTCCGACGCGACTACCATCGTGCATCGTGGTGGCTCGCCCGCTCCCCTTCGCCCACCCTCGCCTTGCAGGCACGCCGCCTCCTGCTCGAGGCGGATGTCGCGGCCGGCCGGGACGATGTCGCAACGTGCGCGACGTCATTACTAGCGGCGCTAGAACTCTTGGCGAGCGAAGGACAAGTTCAGCGCCGGATTCTCGTACAGGCAGTGCAGAGGCTTTCGCTGCTCTCGAGCGACATTCCGATTGACACAAACCCGGGAAGCCCCTCGGGCCTTCCCGGCACGGATTCCCGGCTCGGAGAGAGTTGCTCGGCCCTTCGGATCGCGGGATGGACGAAGGCCCTGCGTGGAGAGCAACCCGCGGCCTTCACATTCTTCGCGCGCGAGGAGCTTTGTGCGAGGACGCCTCTCGAGCGGCTTACGGCATACCTGGATCGCACGACGCTCATGCTCTTCGGCAATCTTCGCGAACCGTGCTCAGCCGCTGCAACCGTTGCCCTGATCGAGGAGTACGTGCGCGTCATCCCATGGGCGGATGCCGATGACTTGCCGACGCTTGCGCAGGCCGCCGCGATCCTCGCGGAGTTTGGTTGTGTAGATAGCGCCCTTCACTGTTGCGCCATAGTCGAGCAGGCGGCGCAGGCTTTGAGTCCACGGTGCGCTGCGGCACACGGCACGCGCCTTGAAGGCTTCGCCGCAGAGGCGCGTGCGCTCGCGCTACGGCATCGAGACACCGGCAAAGCAGCCGAATGCGCCGCCCGGGCCTATGCGATCTTTGCGCGCCTCGGCTTTGCATGGCGCGCTGCACGAATGGCGATGGTGCTGTATCAGATCAATCACGCCCATCGATGGCAGCAGCGCGCCCTTCATCATCTCTCGTGTTATCCACCCACGGTGTTTCCGCGCTTCCTATCATCGAGCGTCCTGACGCAGAGGGAAAGGGAGATACTCGATCTTGTCCGGGCCGGGCATACGGTAGCAGACATCGGCGATAAACTCGACATAGGAGAGAGCACCGTGCGGACGCACGTGCGGAACTTGTACCGAAAGTTCCAGGCCACCAACCATGCGCAGCTCCTGGCCAAGTCGATGTAGGGCCAACGGGATCGAATCTGACGCTGGTTGGGAACCTAGGCTATCGCGACGAAGAGTCGGCAACGCCTGTCACAGCGCCTTCCTGCAACGGGAGCGCTCTCTCAGCGCAGGTTCTTTAAACCAACAGCGGGCGCGTCGGGCGCCATCCCACAGGAGCAAAGACGAAATGAAACGGTGGTGCTTCCAGTGCGAAAAGCAGGTGGATGTCAGAATCAATGATTCCTTGGGGAGTGCTATCTGTAACGGAGCAGATGGCATCGGCGGTTGCGAGAGCCCGGTCATTCCTACCGTGGACATCCACGGGATTGACCGATATGTCTGCCTCAACGCTCGTGGTAATAGGCCCCAGCATGATGTGGCGAGGCCTTGTGACGAGATCCGCGCCGCAATGGGGCACGATTTCGACTATCCTCTGGAGGAGGTCGGCGTGTGGTGCCCTCCGTGCTATCACGGGCAAACTGACGGCAGGAGGATCGATTATTCGCAAATCGATCTGCGGTTTCTGCCTGTGGCAGATGACATCATCCTCCGTAGCGTACGTGACGCCCAGGATTACGTTACAGGCCTTTCTAAAGAAAAGCGTGATGCCCGGCGGCTGGCGCTGCGCGCTCTGGCTGAGAAGAATCTTGGGCAGTCTCCTCTTGAGGATCTGTTCTTTGAACACGTTTTAGAACCGCTGAATCGGCGGGGTTGGAATTGGACGAGACAGCAAGTTCTCCTAGACTTATACATTGTCGATTTCTATGATGCAGACCGCAACATCGTCATCGAACTTGATGGCATCGAGCACACCCTTGACCCGAAACTCCTGTGGGACCAACTTCGTGACGAACATCTGCGAACAAACAGGCACAGAGTGCTCCGATTTTGGAACGGCCGCGTACGCGTGGTCCTCGACGCAAGCGACGAAGAATTTGAACATGAGTGCGAGGTGCTGGCTGACATCGTTGAAGGGCATCTACCTGATGTCGCCCCCGCCGTCCCCGCGAGAATTCACGGTGTAGAGATTGACGACGAGGAAGAGGCAGAGCCGGAGGCTGGTGAAATGCTCCATTACGTCGATGGCGTCGAAGTAGACGCCGATGGCGCGGAGGAGGAAGAGTCGAGGCCATTTGACTGATAGGTCGAGCGACGGTCGGATCGTAGTGATTATCGTCGGTACCGGGGGCGGAACACCGTGTCGAACAGCAGCCGCGGAGTTCCTTTCAATCTGCGTAGGACTCGGCGTACTCGTGAGCGGCGGCCCCGTGCCGAAGCGACTGCAACATCACGTGTTTTCTTTGATTAGCTCCGGCGAGTTCGCGCCGATCGCCCTAAACCCATGAAGATCGCTTGTCTCGGATGGGGATCACTGATCTGGGAACCTCGTGGGTTTCACATTGCAAGTGCGAATGCTTGGCGCGAAGACGGTCCGCTTCTTCCGACCGATTTCGTGCGACAATCGAGCGGCGACAGATTGACTCTGATACTTGTGTCGCCGAGATCACACCGATCCTTGACGAGATCAAAAAGCAAGCTGCCTAGGAGCCCGTAGGGTTTTGCGAGCGGGAATCTGGTACAATTGATGTATGAGCGATCACTTTCGATCTCTTGATCGGGATACGTTGTGCTTGTTTCCACCGAGCGTTCAGGAGTGGCTGCCGGAGGATCACCTTGCCCGCTTTATTGCCGAGATCGTGGGGAAGCTTGACATGCGTTCTCTGCGTGCGGGATACGCAGGGCGAGGGGTTGAGGCCTATCAGCCCGAGATGTTGGTCGCGCTGTTGTTTTATGGCTACGCGACCGGAGTCTTCTCTTCGCGGAAACTGGAGCGTGCGACGTACGATTCGGTCGCTTTTCGCTATATTGCGGCCAACCAGCATCCCGAGCACGAGACGATCGCCACGTTCCGGCGTCGATTTCTGCCTGAGGTCAAGGCCTGTTTCAACCCGCATTCGCCAGATAAATGTGCAAAACGCGCTGCTAACGCGTAGTAGTTTTGCTATAATCGATAGGAAGAATCGCGCTCATCATGTGAGGCAAACGTGACGAACCCGACGAGTGAAGCTGAAAACGGAGTTCTTCGTCTCGATTTTGACCGCCGCCTAACGATGCAGTTTCGCGGCTCAGTGTTAACGTCGGATGCTGGTCTGCTTGCCTATCGCGAGCTCGATGATGCCCTCAGTCTGATCGTCACCGCTGGAGATGCGCTGGCTGACGCACGTACGGGCAAGAACGGCCATGCGTTGGTCGGCATGTTGCGCCAATCGGTGTTCGGTCGCCTCGCGGGATACGAAGATGTGAACGACGCCGAACGCCTGCGTCACGATCCAGCGATGCGTTGGATAGTTGGCGGTAAGGCGGCAAAAGGTCGCGCAGCATCGCCGAGACGATCCGCGAAGCATACGAACAGCTTTCGGGGCAACGCTCAGACGGAGCGCGCGAAGTGATCGACGTCGCAGGCATTATCGATAACGGCGAAACCACGGCGATCGAGTTCAAGAGCACGCTCCGAACAAATCTTCACACGGGCCACGCCGATGAACGCATACAGATGGCCGTGCTCAAGACGGTGGGCGGCTTCCTTAATACGAATGGCGGTACCCTGCTCGTTGGCATCGCGGATGATGGGGCGCCCGTTGGGATCGCCGCAGACGGATTCCCCAGCGAAGATAAAATGGCTCTGCATCTGGTCAATCTACTCAAAGAGCGGCTCGGGGGACACCAAGCCCTAAACGTTCATCCCCGCTTCGATGACCACGAGGGCGTTCGGGTTCTTGTTATTGAGTGCGATAAGGCTCGGGCGCCGGTATTTGTGAAGGATGGGCAGGCTGAGAGGTTCTTCGTGCGCTATGGACCGTCGACCCAAGAGCTTACGGGCGAGACGGCGCAGGCGTACATTCGGCAGAGGTTCGGCTAGGCTTATGACAGTCCGAAAGGGCTGATCTGTGCGGACCCTGCTGAACTCAGCGGGCGGCACCGCCGTGCAACGAGAATCGAATGGTTATGCCAAGCAAGCTTGTAGTACTCGAATTCAGCGACAAGAGCACGATGTTGGCGGAGATCGACGAGATCGAGGGGACTGAGACCGACGTTACGCCCCAGCTTGCCGGGAGCAAACCGACCGTCGATTTCGCGATCATCTCGAAGACCATTCAAAATGTCGCCAAAGAAGTGCATGACGCGCTTGATAAAGTAGCACCGGACTCCACCGAGGTTGAGTTTGGGCTCGACCTCAGTGGTTCGACCGGCGCACTGACAACGCTACTCGTTAAGGGCGACGCCAAAGCCAGCCTCAAGATCAAGATGCGTTGGGAGAAGCCCCAAAAAGACAAGTGAGAGACTCGTGCGCGCGCGTTCTTGACAATGCGAACAGGATGGCTGGCACCGCCTTCTTCATTGCGCCCGACCGACTCCTAACGAGCGCGCACGTCGTACGCAATCTAAATGAGGGGGATGCCGTTGCGGTCCGTTTCAACGGCGCGCGCCTAGAGGGCATAATTCTCTGCAAGCGCCCACCTGCGATCAATACGACGCTCCCATTCCCCGACGTCGCTGTCATCAAGCTCAAAAATCCGACCAATGCAGCTCCGCTGCAGTTAGGTTCTTACGCGCCCGGGCCGAAAGCTGAGTTCCATGTGTTCGGCTTCCCACAAAACGATAACTCCGGCGGTGAAGACGCCATGCCTAAGTACGCAGGCGTACGCTGGGAATATGATGGTAGCGAAACCTATTTCATCCGCCTACGCGAGGACGTCATTCGCGAGGGGATGAGCGGGGCACCGGTGATGCTGCGCGACGGATCCGAAGTGATTGGCATGGTCACCGACACGATGCGCGAGGACTACGGTGGCCACGCGACACCATCCCAATTCTTAGTACAGGGCTGTGAAGAGCTAAGCGACATCGATTTAAACGGGCCACCACCGAAGGTCGCAGCAGACCTCCTACAGGTCCCCGAAGCCACGCCTGCGCAGCTAAGCGCCCGAGATATGCAAATCCAGGAGACGCCACTACGCGCCTCGCTCCCTGGCGCACAAATGGCGCCAGAAGATCATGTCTCCGATGCGGCATTCCAGGAAGCGCTCCAGAAGTCACGAGCACTTCGCCGACAAGGCAAGCCGCACGCGGCCAATGCCTTTATTCTTGATGCGATGCATCTTCCTCAGTTCCGGGACCTGCGAGATGTCGATCGCGCAGCAATCATCAGGGAAGCGGGCATTACATTTCTTGAGGTCGGCGACGTGGGCACCGCTGAGCGCTTCTGCCAAGACGCCGCGGGGCTCGATCCCAGCGATGCCAGACAGATCATCTTTGCGGCGGAACTTGTCGCGGCACGCCAGGGTTACGACGCCGCCTTACAAACACTTCCCGAGCGCTCCGTCCCCGCAGTAGAACTTTTCCGAGCAAGCTATCTGACTGCTATCCATCAGCCGCAAGAGGCTGTCGCGCTAATCCGTCAACTTCCTGAAGATACCCAGCGAGCGGCCCGCACGAGACGATCGCTCGTTCTTGCATACGCGGCGCTACGCGATCGTGACGCGATGCTGACTGAAGCAAACGCCGCATGGGAAATTCGGGGTGACGACGCCCAGGTTGCCTTTGTTGTGGCCTACGCCTACGTGCTCTCTGGACTGGCCAGCATGCATTGGCCTCCGTTTCCATGGGGCTGGCCGCAACCGATCCCAGTCGACCCCCGGATATCGGCGGAGGAGAAACGGGAACCCCTGCGCCGTGCCGTCGAGACCTTCCACGCTCTTGGAAGGGATGCCGACACAGACGAAGTTCGTCTGCTGCTCGAGGCTTGGCATTTTGCAGCTTTGGCACTATCCGGCGAAGCCCAGGCTGCAGCGGTTAAGACCGAGGCCGCTCGGATGCTGAGCGGCGATGCACCAAACTATCGAATTCTTCCGTGGATTTGGGCGCTCGAGCTGCCGATCGACACATCCGAAGCCGTCGGTGCCCTGCGCCGGCGATTGGAGAGCGGTGTCGCTTCTCTCGAAGAAGTGCAACTTCTCACCGTCGAGCGTCTTGATGCGCACGAATCCGGCGAAGCACTGGCGATCCTTCGGAACGCCAAAGCACTTTTCGAGACCTCAGGCGAGAGTGCAATGTGGCACTTCATGCTTGTGCGCGTCCTCCTCGAAGTCGGCGACGAGGCCGGCGCTCGTGAGCAACTTAGCTTCCTATCGGCGGAGCAACGTTTTCAGGCCGAGATGATCCTTACAGAAGCGCATCGCGGCGACGAGGCTGGTACGATCCCAGAACTCATGCGCAAGTACGCCGAGACAAAGGATCCGATGCAGCTGCTCCTCGCTGCGGAGCTTGCGCGACGAATCTCCGACTGGGCCTTCCTCGGCGATCACGGGGAAGAGCTCCTGAAAGCTTTCGGAACGCTAACCACAGCGCGCTATGCGATCTACGGTGCTTTCAATACGGCTCGCTTTGATGACACGATCGATTGGATTCGGCTCTTTGAAGAGACGGGGCAGCCGCTTCCGGAGGATCTACTGCGCATCCGCGCCCGAGCGCTAGAACGCCTCGGCAGTGCGGACGCCCTTGCCGCGTACGAATCGCTGATCGCGTTTAGTCGGAGTGCGCAAAACCTTTATGTGTTCGCGCATTATGCCATGACTGTCGGGGACTATGCGCTTGTCAGGGTTATCGCTCAGCAGCTGCTCCTGGTCCCGAGCACGCCTGATATTGATTTATCCGTCGCCCAGCTTTGCAGGGTCGAGGACCCCGAACTTTCGCGCACGCTTTGGCGGAGAGCTCTCAAGAACGGCGCTCCTCGCGACGAGCTTGTGCTGGCAGCTTACATGCTTGCGCACGAGCTTGGCCTCGGTGCCGAGATTACGCCTCTGCAAGAGCCACTGCTGCGCCTTGGACGCGCCGGCGAGCACGGGATTAGGCTCATGGAAGGCCTGGAGGCGCTCAAGAAGGTCGTTGAAGATCACCGCGAGCGCACACGCGCCGCCCTCGATCTCTATCGCAAGAGCGTGATCCCCATCCATGCCGTCTGCGAGCAGACCAATGTCACTATCGCGGTGACCCACTTCATCGCTCCTCGCGCGAACGCGAAAAGCCGCTTCAATGAGGGCTGGGAGCCGATCTACGTCCGACATGGCGCACGCGCTATCGTGCCGGTGGTAACAGCCGACAAGAGCCTCTACCTCGACGCGACATCTCTACTGTTAGCCGCAGATATGGGGCTGCTTGACGAGCTTCGTGACCGCTTTGGGACGATTTTAGTCGCTAAGACGCTGGTACCACTTCTCGGCGCCTACCGAGAACGCTTAGAGCCCGGCCAGCCGGAACGCGTACATGCACTGCGCAGATTACTCGAACTGGTAAACAATCACGAGATCGAAGTCTCACCGGAAATCCCAGAGGAACTTGCGCGCGTTCGGTCCGGCGTCGTTGTTGATTGGATCGGGCCCAATTTCAAGCCGGGGTCGGTGTCACCGCGTAGACTCATCGATTCGCTGCACCGCGACGGACTGCTCACGGCTGCGCAATACGCTGCCGCTATTCGTGCTCTAGGTAACATCCAAGAAGATCAGGGGGAGGATCCGCCTCGAGCCAACACTGTCATCCTCACCTACAATACGGCCGAGACGCTCGAAGAAGCCGGCGCCATTGATGCACTCCTTGCCACGCGCAAGGTTATCATGCAAACAATCTATCTGGAGCACATCCGCGCGGAACTTACCAAAATCGACCACGATCGAGAGGCCGCTAGATGGCTGACGACGCTTCTGACGACCCTCCGGGCAGCACACGATGCCGGCTGGCTGCGCACTGTTCCGAGTCTGCAGAACGACAATGTTGTTGGCGGTACTGCAGAAATGATCGAGCTCGGGTCCCTCTTCTCGATCATGCCGGACAACGCGCTGATCATCGTCGACGATCGTATGGTCAATGCCTACAGTACGCGAGATGGCAAACAACCGATCCTCGCTCTTAGCGATCTCCTCTACTCCCTCTTCGCAGGCGGAAGCATCACAATCGACACTTTCTGCGCTCGGATGATCGAACTGCGCTCACGCGGGCTCCTCTTTATTCCACTTCTGGAAGAGGAGCTTATCTATCACGTGCAACGGTCCATCGTCGACGACGAATTCGTCCCGACGCGCGAACTACGCATAATCGAACGATACCTCGCCTTCGCGGTCCTGAATCGAGAAGCAATGAATGGCCCAAGCGGGCCGGAGAGTCCCACGCAGCCTCAGAACAATCCGCAGACCGCCTTCATCGCCCAAAGCGGCGCGGCGTTACGCGCCACCGTCAGCAGACTCTTCCGCGAATCCCCTGGCTTCGCGTTCAGTCTCGGCACCTGGCTCCACGACCATTTCAGCATGGACGGTCTCCCTGGCTATGGCATTGACGGATTCGGGACACCGAATCCAAGCGCGGCGATCGACGTCGAAGGAGCAAATTACCTCTTCGACTACGCCGTTCGCGCGCGGCTAGGTGAGCATGAATAATCCTCACGACATGGCCGCTATTGACGCGCATTTCGAGTGGATCGAGCGGGAGTTCTTCATGTCGCGATCAATAGCCCAACCCGACATTCTCGCGCGCGCACTTCGATTCTTCACGGCCTCGGCCGTTCAGGTCCCGGAGCCGGCGCGGTTCCAACTTATTGCGCAGGTCATCCGGCATCCGCGAGCACTTGATGCGATCCGCCACGATCCCACGTTGTTCAAGACCTTCCACCCCATCCTAGAGCCGATCAGGAATATCGGCGGGATTCTCTTCGACCAGCAAGCCTACACCGATGCTGTTCCGATCGCGGAACGCGGCCATCCAATCAGCCTCACCGACCGCTCTGGGAACCAATACGAACTACGCCTCGTCGGTTTGATCCAGCAACGCGTCGACGGACTAGGCATTTTCGATGGCAATGATCTCAAAGCGATGGATGTGAGCTGGCGTCGTCACGTGCTGAACGCTAGCACGCACCTTCTCCGAGACCTCATCCACGGGCATCGGAGCGAACTCGAGCTCTCCTCCGACGAAGCTGCGCAATTCGTTCAAGAACTGGATATTGCGACACCGGTCGAACGTTTACGGCTCCTAGATACATTGAGCCTACAAGCCGCCTTTAGCTATCTCGCAAGCATACGTGATGAGCTCGTCAACGGGAAGGTCTTCCCCGAGGAGATCGTCCCAGCCGAAGTTGGCGCTCTCGCCCGCTTCGCCGGCTTAGACGATGCAGCTAGCGCAGCTTCTCTTGATTACAATTCTGCCGTAGCGCGCATTCAGAACCGAATTTCCTCAATCGACACCTTCCTGCGCCTCTCCGGTGCGCCAATACGAATTCCAACCAACCTCGTGGAGCAATGCATCGCCGAGGCAGGCTCCGTCGAGCGGTTTGTGCATGCGCTCATTCGCATTCCAGGAACTCCAGTTTCACGTCTCCACGTCATTCGCGTCGTCGTCGAATACCTTGGTCATCGCCGTGGGCAACGACTCGCGCGACGCCTGTGCGCGGCAGCGATAGCTAGCCTCTCGTCGCGAGATGCGTATAGCTACATCGAATGGGTCCGCTGGATATCCGACGAGCTCCTAAGAAGCCCTATTGGATCCGCCTGGCCTGTTGAGCAGCGGTCCTTTATTGCCTGGGTCTACGGCAACCAGGTTATGCAGCTGCTGAACTACGCAGGCAATCCTATCGAGGCGGCCCTTGAGACGCGTCAGCAAATCGATTGCCATGATGAGATGTTCTATGGCGCGCTCGAGGGATTACGATCGGCGATCAATCCCGGAAATGCCACCGCTGAAAAACTCATCGCATCCGGCCTAGCAGATGCACTCGGCAGTCAGCTTCCGCGGCCACTCGCCGATGAAGCCCTCGGCGCACTCAGCTATAGCTTCGAGCCAATGCCGTGGCACCAGGGCCTCTACGGCGAATTTCAACCGGACCAATCGTGGCTCAGCCGGAACTCCCTCGATGATCTCAAACTGTTGCTCGGACCTGCATTCCCAGAAGTGACTTCCGCCACATTCTCTGAACCCTACTACGACGAGCTATGGGGAAAGCTTAACGGCGACCCGCTCCAGTACGCGATCGCATCGGCGCGGATCGCGGGTCGAGTGGATCCTGGCTCAGCCCTGGTCTGGGCTCGGCAACAGCTCGAGACCGCAGACACGCATGAAGCACTCGCAAAGGATGTCCCGCTCGGTTGGGCCTTGCGGCTGAACGTTCTAACCACGCTCATTGTCGGCCATGGCTCCGACGACGAAGTCCGTGCGCTTCGCGATTACGCTGACAAGATTGGGGCCTTCGTAAAGAACAACGATGCCGTTGCCGAGGCCCAAGGCTTAACGCTGGTCAAGGTCGCGGCCCTCATAGCGCGACGCGAAGGAACTCGCGATGCCCGTATCGCGTCGTTCTCATCTGCACTTCTAAAGACGGCTGAGTTGTCACATGATATTCAGGTTCTCGCCGGTTCCCTTGCGCGTCGATTGCTCAAGCGGCTCGCCGCGCCATCACTCAACGAACATCTCAGTCGCACGGCTTTACTCGCACGCTTCTTTCAATCGGACTCGCCCTGACAACGACTAGTCGAGCGTCGTAACCTGAGCTCGAAGCGGGTACAATGACCTTCAAATGCGGAACATCACTGTCTAGAGTTATTACTTGATCGCACGATTTCCCAAAGAAATCGATGCTGTTATGGAGCCCCGATTCTTCATGGCTCAAGGATCTTCCGATTTAGAAGAACCAGGCCACACCAAGATACAGCGCGGGGAACGCGTACGCCAGCTTGATGACGTTTGCGCTGCGAGCTTCAAGAAACCGATAACTCGCGGAGCCGACCTCGCGACAGGTTTCTGCTAAGGCTCCTGCACGATCTCGAATCGCAACTGCGGCTTCTCGGCAACCGGTGCAATAGGAGAACATTTAGGAGAACAGCAATCAAAAACGCCGATTAACTAAGGCGTTACATGGTAGCGCCAACGGGAATCGAACCCGTCTTTCCGCCTTGAAAGGGCGATGTCCTAACCGATAGACGATGGCGCCGCGGGCAAGAGCTTGGCCCCCAGGGGGCGTGCAGCCTCCCCGGGTGGTAGTATACGACAGATGGGCACCGAGAGCCGCCGTATTCTGCTGGCCAATCCCCGCGGCTTTTGCGCTGGGGTCGATCGGGCGATCCAAATCATCGAGGATCTGCTCGACGTGCACCCGGGAACGCTCTACGTGCGTAAGGAGATCGTCCACAATCGCGACGTCGTCGAACGGCTGCGCGGCCGCGGCGTGGTCTTCGTCGACGAGCTCGCCGAGGTACCCAACGACTCGCTTGCCGTCTTCAGCGCGCACGGCGTCGCGCCCGACGTTCGCCGTCAGGCGGCCGAACGCAACCTGCGCGTGGTCGACGCGACATGCCCGCTCGTCACGAAGGTTCACGTTGAGGCGTTGCGTTTCGCGCGCGACGGCTACTTCGTGCTGCTCATCGGCCACGCTGGGCATGACGAAGTCACGGGTACGCTCGGGCAGATTCCCGGATCGATCGCACTCGTCGAGAACGAAG
>Ga0307372_10004327_pt1 | contig 22026 bp, 20 predicted proteins | sample OX1MG_FD_202533 | JGI IMG/M metagenome (GOLD analysis project Ga0307372, IMG submission 202533) | Soil microbial communities from Risofladan, Vaasa, Finland - OX-1 | ecosystem: Environmental > Terrestrial > Soil > Coastal area > Acid sulfate soil | place: Finland: Risofladan, Vaasa | collected...
TTTGATTCACGAAATTCTTCCCGTCGGGATGCTGCAATGCAATTGCTCGATCCTCGGCGATCCCGAGACGCGCGAAGCGATCGTCATCGACCCCGGCGAAGAGGTCGAGCGCATTCTCGCCGTCATCGCGAAACACAATCTAAGCGTGAAAGCGATCCTCAGCACGCACGCGCACATCGACCACGTCGGCGGACTGAAAAAACTGCACGACGTGACGCACGCGCCAGTGCTGATGAACGAAGGCGACATCGAGCTTTATCAGGGAATGGAGATTCAGGCGCAATTTTTGGGCGTCGCTCCGCCCGCGCTCGCAAATGTGGATAGCCTGCTCGCCGAAGGCGACGCCGTTCGCTGGGGCGGCTACGAAGCGCGCGTCTTGCACACGCCCGGCCACTCGCCCGGCAGTGTCAGCTTGTATTTGCCTTTTTCTAAACGCGAAAAAGAAGACAATCGCGTCATACTCCCCGGCGACGCGAAACAATCACTCGCCGATGCTGATGGCGATTCCGCGCCGTGGCTTTTCGCCGGCGATACCCTTTTTGCCGGCTCGATTGGCCGCACGGACCTTTGGGGCGGGTCGTATCCTGAAATTATCCGTTCGATTCACACGAAACTGCTCGCGCTGCCCAGCGATACAGTCGTTTTCCCCGGCCACGGCCCCGCGACCACGCTTGCCGCCGAGCGAGAATCAAATCCCTTTCTTCAGCCGCGCTAATATTTCATGAACGCGGGCGATCTGAAATCGTCCAACGCCGCTCGAAAACGCAGCTAGCCGGAGACCGCGCCGCGGCCGAGGGCGCGCGCATCATCCGTGGTGAATCCTTTTCCGGCGATGCCCCAATCGCCGCTCTTGACGTCTTCGAGCAGCACCCAAGTGTGCGACCGAATCCCTTCCCCTCCGACCGAAACGACTGCGTCCGTGATCCGGGCAATCAGTTCCTGTCGTTTTGCTGGTGGAACGACATTTTCGATAAGCTTTACGTGAATAAGCGGCATGGCGTTTTCCTCCCTGGAATGAACTTCCGCGAGCCGGTGTGTATTTCGATGGTTACGATGAAGTTGCGATTTACAATCGGCCTCGCGAGCGAACCATACGCCAGCCCCTTTTTCGTGTCAATCTCACGGATTTGTGGAGCGAGTGCGGTAAAAATTCTTTTCGCCGGATGCGTCCAACGGTCTGCTGAAGCCGTCGCGTTATTTCGCGCGCTGGCGCGCATCGCGTTCGGCGCGCAGACTTTCCATCACGTTTTGAATTAGCTGCTTGGCCTTCTGCAGTTCTTCGCCGATCAAGCGAATGTCCATCGCGGGCTTTGCAGGATTCCCCGCGCTGTGGCAATACACGCCGTGCTGCCCGGCGAGCACCATCGCGTTCGTCACCAGGTCGAGCGCCACGGCCAGCCGACCGCGTTGCGGCCCCATCATTGTTTCGAAACGCTCAAGTTCCTCGCGGTGCTCTTCGAAAACGGTCATCAGCAATCGCTCCTTCGTTTTTCCTCTGCAATATTTTTCGCTACCACGTTACTCGCATCGCGCCGCGTCATCAACCGAGCAAGCGCGTGCGCGCGCTGTTGTAGGGGCCGACTGGGGCTTGCCCGCTCCTGACGCACAAGACGACCGGCGGGCGTTGCCCGCCGCGACCCGTCCATAGACGGGCCCTACACGAGGACGCAACCCGCGGTGTGGTGTACCGCCCCGCGCGTAGTGCGCCTGTAGTGCCACCGGGGTATTGCAATCGAGGAACTTCCTCCGCGCCCTCGCTTTACACTCCGTGTCGCGCGACACATAATCATCTGCGAAATAGGCGCCGCCGCGCGAGAACTTGGGGGATCGCATTCTTTGGAGCACCGCACTGGAGGAATCATCCCAAACGTTTTCTCCGGGCGGTCTGTCGCGACGCGGATGAATTGCCGCACGAATCCAAAATGGAATTTTGCGGCGTCACTCGAACGCGGAAAATCGTGAGGCGATCATGAGACGCTCGGACCTGGTACACAACGCAGCGAAGGGCAAGACCCCGCGAACCTCTCAAGTGGTTTTCGGTGAACGCCAGCATCTGCTGCGCGTGCTCGATTCGGTCGAGCACAGCGCGCTGCCGCACGGCCGCCTTGAGCAGGAGCGCCGCGTCATCGAGCAGTTGATCCACGCGCGCACGCAGGAACTCAATCGCATCAACACTTCCTGGGACGAGAAAGTCGGCTTCGTTCTGAGCGCCGAGGTCAAGCCCGAAGCCCTCGAAAAACTTTCACGCGAAGCCCCGAAGGAAGATTTCTATCTGCTGCGTCTGATCAGCGAGCATCCCAAAGTTTCCGCCAAGACGCTGCGCCGCCTGGCGAAGCATGAGTACGCGGCGATCCGCGAAAACGTCGCGCGCCATCCCAACGCCGATTCCGCCACGCTCACGTCTCTCAGCAAGGATCGCACGCAGCCGCTTTGGTATCTGGTCGCGTTCAATCCCAACGCGCCCGCGGCTCTGCGCCAGAAATTGCGCGAGCGCATGCGCAAGCTCGGCGAAAAAACCGCCACGCAGTAGCGAGTCACGTTCTCTAGCCGCTCGTCACTCGTCGCTGCCTTTCGCGCCGTTCACCTTGGACCATTTTGTCTTACATACACAACGACTTGCGCTGGCCTTCGCATTGCGGTATAAATAATTTAATTACGCTCGCAGAGTGTCCCTTCCGCATCCAAATTTTGGGATTTTCAGCGCTGCTGCATGAAACCTTTGCGCGCGAAACCGCGTCCGAGAATCAATGCCCTTTGTCGAGCTGCCACGGGTGGGACGAAATTGGGCCGAGAGCCAGAGCCTCTCGGCGTGACGCCGCTCGATGTATCGGCTGATGCGGGACTGATCGCCGTCGGCTTCGCCACGGCAAACATCCTTATCGGCCTGATGATTTTGGGACGCTACAGTCCGGTCCGCTATTGGCCGCATCGCCGCTTCGATGTTTTTCGCATCCATCGCTGGACGGGCTACGCTACGCTCGCATTCACGCTGGCGCATCCGCTGCCGCTGCTGTTCAACGCGCGCCCGCGCTTCCGCGTAATCGACATTCTGTTTCCGGCCTGGTCGCCGCAGCAGCCGCTGCCAAATATACTCGGTGCGGCGGCGCTCTATTTTCTGGCAATCGTCCTGGTCACGTCGCTCTATCGCATCGAGATCGGCCGCCACATCTGGAAGCGGTTTCACTACCTGACTTACGCCGCCGCCGCGTGCCTGTTTCTTCACGGCATATTGACGGATCCGAATTTGAATCATTCGCGCATCAATCCGCTCGACGCCGAAAAAGTTTTCGTCGAGATTTGCCTCACCATCGTAATCGCCGCCACGATCTGGCGCCTCCGTCACGCCCGCAAAAAACGCCAGGCCATCCGCGCCGCGCGTTTGCAGCGGGAAGGCGCCAGCATATCCGCGAATTAGGGGGCGCTCATCACCAAAGCGGGTTTTGTAGCGAGGCGTTGTCAGACACGCGTTGCTTTTTTTTGCGCACTGCAACGCGGTTACCCGGCCGCGCTTTTACTCTGCGTCCTCCGCGCCTCTGCGGTGCGCCTTTGCGGGTGCCCGATCCTGCCTGCCCTGACGCAGGAAGGGAGCGCTGTTTGCGAAGCGCGTTCTGTGCGCTCCGGACGTTCCCGCGGAGGGTGGGGATTTTGATTTTCATGCCGCGCTTGGGCGGCTGCGTGCGTCGGGGTAGAATCGCCCCATGCCGTTCGAGATACCGGCGCAACTGAATATCGCTGACGAATTCGTTTCGCGGCCCGCGCGCGAACATCCCGAACGTACGGCGATTCTCGGCGAGCCTTCGCGATTTTCCTACTCCCAGGTGGAGGAAGCAGTTTGCCGCGCGGCAAATGCGCTGCGCGAATGCGGCTGCGAACCCGGCGATCGCGTCCTGATTATTCTTCCGGACTCGCTCGAGTTCATCGCCGCATTCTTCGGAGCGGCGAAAATCGGCGCGATTGCCGTTCCGGTGAATTCCCTGGCGCGCGCCGCGGATTATTCGTATTACGCCGCGGACACAGGCGCGCGAATCGCGATTGTGCATGTCTCCTCGATGCCGGAATTTTCGCGCATCGAAGCGGCGCCGGAACTTCGCCTCCTCGCCATTTCTGGCGAAGGCGCTGGTGGCGCGCTCAAATCAACTGGGCCCGCGTTCGAATCTGTTCGCACAATCGCCTGGGATGACGCGTGGATCAAAGCGTCGGCGCGTTGCCAAACATATCCGACCGCCGCGACCGATCCGGCCTTTTTCCTATACACGTCCGGCAGCGGAGGCACACCGAAAGCGGCGATTCATCGTCACGCGGACATGATGCACACTAGCCGGGGATTCGCGCACGGCGTGATGAACTTGCGGCCGGATGACATCACGTATTCCGTTTCAAAATTGTTTTTTGCGTACGGGCTTGGCAACGGAATGTATTTCCCGCTTTCCGTGGGCGCCAGCACGGTGCTCGATCCCGGCAAACCCAAGCCGGAACGCACCGCGGAATTGCTCGCCAAATACCGGCCGACGATTCTGTTTTCCGTGCCCACGTTTTTCGCGGCGATGCTCCGCGAAGCCGAGCGCGGGCTTGCGATCGATTGCTCGTCGCTGCGCATGGCCGTGTCGGCGGGCGAAACTTTGCCCGCGGAAATCTTCGAGCGTTTCAAAGCGAAATTCGGCGTGGAGATTCTCGACGGCATCGGATCGACGGAAATGCTGCACATGTTTTTGTCTTGCCGGCCGGACCACGCGCGCGCGGGAAGTTGCGGAACGGAAGTGCCGGGATGCGCGGCGAAAATTGTCGACGACGAAGAGCGGGCCATCGCCAATGGCGAGATTGGAAATCTGTGGGCGCGCGGCGGCGGCGCATTCGCGGGCTACTGGAATAAGCCGGAACTGACTGCGCGCACCAAACGCGGCGAATGGGTCGTCACCGGAGATAAATTCACGCGCGACGCGGACGGTTATTTTCATTATTGCGGCCGCGCCGACGACATGATGAAAGTCGCGGGCATGTGGGTGTCGCCTGGAGAAGTCGAGAACGCATTGCTCGGCCATCCTATGATTGCGGAATGCGCGGTCGTCGCGCACGCAAATGAAAACGGATTGATTCATCCCGCCGCGTACGTTGTGCTGAAGAACGACGTACAAAAACGCGACGAAATGGAAAGAGAAATTCGGGAGTGGCTGCGCGCAAAAATGGTTTCATACAAATGCCCACAAACAGTCCAATTCGTCGAAAATTTGCCAAAAACGGCCACCGGGAAAATCCAACGATTTCGTCTTCGCGGCACAACTCCTTGATTCCACTGTAAATAAGCGACAATAGCCTATAGAGGCCAAAGAGCCAAATTGGCTCTTTCGGAGCCTGTTTTCGGGTCTATATTGGACTGTATGACCAGGCCATTCATTCCTCTACATTTGCAGCCGGAAAGCGATATTCCGCTGTACGCGCAGTTGCGCGATCAAATGCGTGCGCTGGTGCACTCCGGCGAATTGCAGCCGGGCGATCGCATTCCCGCGAGCCGCGAACTCGCCGTGCATTTGCGAATTCATCGCACCACCGTGGCGACGGCGTACGCGGAACTCGAATCCGAGGGACTGATTCAAGGTTTCGTCGGCCGCGGAACGTACATCAGCGAGCCGGCCACGCCGCGGGAATTTACGCCGCCGCCGCGCGAGCAGGGCGGCGCTTTGCGCTGGGAAGCGCTTTTCGCGGACGAGCGCGCCGGCGACGGATTAAGCCGATTGATGCCCGAGGTGCCGGAGGGCACCATCGCATTTATCAGCGCGCGGCCGTCGGAGGAATTTTTTCCCGTCGAGGATGTGCGCGCGTGCGCGAATGCGGTGCTGAAACGCGAGGCGCGCGAAATTCTGCAACTCGGCGCGTCGGATGGTTACGGCCCGCTGAAGCAAGTGCTGCTCGAACTTTTGCGCGCGGAAGGAATCGCCGTAAAGGAACGTGAACTTCTCATCACCGACGGCTGCCAGCAATCGCTCGACCTTCTTGCGAAAGCGTTTCTGCGGCCGGGCGACGCGGTGCTCGTCGAAAATCCGGCGTATCCGGGCGCGCTTTCGATTTTATCGGCGGCGCGCGTTCGCTGCCTGCCGGCGGCTGTGGAAACCAACCGGTCGAGGCAAACGTACGCGGGACTCGACATGAAAGCCGTGGAAGCAGTGCTGGAACAGAATCGCGTGAAAATGATTTTGGTCACGCCGGATTTTCAGAATCCCACTGGCGCGACTTTGCCGGTAAGCGAACGCCAGAAGCTGCTCGAACTCGCGATGCGGCACAAAGTTCCCATCATCGAAGATCATATTTACGCGCGACTGCGGCTGCGCGGAAATCCAGTGTCGTCGCTGAAGGCGATGGACCGCCACGGAATCGTGATTCAGATCGATAGTTTCTCGAAAGTGGCGTTTCCGGGATTGCGCGTCGGATGGTGCGTGGGACCGGAACGCGTGATCGAGCGGCTGCGCCTGCTGAAGCAATCGAGCGATTTGCACACGGACCAGCTTGCGCAAGCGACGCTCGCGGAATTCGTGAAGCGCGGGATGCTCGAAAAACATATGAAGCGGATGATCCGCGTGTATTCGAGGCGCTTGGACGTGTTCGAGAAATCGATGGAGAGGCATTTGCCCGGCGGCGTCGAATGGACGCGGCCCGACGGCGGAATGTCCGTGTGGATCACGCTGCCTCCGGGACTGGACGCTGGCGAATTGCTGATCCATGCGCGCGAGCACGGTGTGCTGTTCGTGCCCGGGAGATATTTTTATTTCGAGCATCCGCAGACGAACACGCTGCGGCTGGGATTTGCGGGCCTGGAAGAGCGGGACATTGTGCGCGGGCTGGTGACGCTCGGGCAGGTGATCGAAACGGAGATGCGCAAGAAGCAGCGCGGCGGCGCGAGGCGAGAAGCGGTCGAGCAGCCGGTGGTCACCTCGCGCGTCGCCTTGATTTGAGAACAGTGATGAGTGAAAGAAACGGAGAATTGCGTGCGGCAGTCAGTAGTTGTCACTGTCATTCATCACTTGTCACTGATTTGCTGGCCACTGACCGCTGTCACTGAATCAACGGAACGGAGAGCGAATGACGATCGAGAGGCTGGAACCGAAGGCGGATAATCCGTGCTTTGGGTGCGGGGCGGCGAATGAGCGCGGAATGAAGCTCGTGTTCGAGAGGGATAGTGATGCGCGGCGCGTCGTGGGCCGATTTCAGCTCGGGGCGGAATATCAAGGGAGCAACAGAGTCTTGCACGGAGGGATAATCGCGTTGCTGCTCGATGAAGCGATGGGGAAGATGAACGGATTTCACAGCGTGCGCGCGGTGACGGCGGAGCTGTCGGTCGAGTATTTGCGGCCCGTGCCGGTGAATGAGGAAATCACGGTGGAGGCGGAGGAAGTGTCGCGCGAGGGGCGGAATTTGGTGCATCGCGGGGAGATTCGCAACGCGGCGGGGAAAGTGCTGGCGCGGGGCAACGGAAGATTTGTGGTGGTGGGGTAGTTGAGAGACGCCAGTCGAAAGTTAATAGCCGAGAGTTGACAGCGAAAAGCGAAACACAAAAGCAGAATACCGCAGAGGCGCAGAGAACGCAGAGGAACGGGCGACGCAGAGAGGTCCGAAACATTGCAAGGGCGGTCAGGACCCGAACAAGGCCGGAGCGCTTGTTAAAAGGCGTGCGAAGAAAAGATTCGGAAGAGGGACGGAGTTCATCTAACAACGAAGGGGAAAAACCATGAAGAGCGGAGAGCAGAAGAACGGACATGAGAATTTGTGGCGCGTGAAGGTCGGGCTGGCGGAGATGTTGAAGGGCGGCGTCATCATGGACGTGACGAACGCCGAGCAGGCGAAGATCGCGGAAGACGCTGGGGCGTGCGCGGTGATGGCGCTCGAACGCGTGCCGTCGGATATTCGCAAGGACGGCGGCGTGGCGCGGATGGCGTCGCCACGAATCATTCGCGAAATTATGGACACAGTAACGATTCCCGTGATGGCGAAAGTGCGCATCGGGCATTTTGTCGAGGCGCAGGTGCTCGAAGCGCTCGAAGTGGATTACATTGACGAGAGCGAAGTGCTGACGCCCGCCGACGAGGAAAATCATGTGTGGAAGCACACATTCAAAGTGCCTTTCGTCTGCGGCGCGCGCAATTTGGGCGAAGCGTTGCGGCGCATTGGCGAAGGCGCGGCCATGATTCGCACGAAGGGCGAAGCCGGCTCGGGGAATATTGTGGAGGCGGTGCGGCACATGCGGACGATTGTCAGTCAGATGAAAAAACTGACGACGCTCGGGGAAGAGCAGTTGATGCACGAAGCGAAAGAGCTGGGCGCGCCGCTCGATTTGGTCCAGCAAGTCGCGAAGGACGGGAAATTGCCGGTGCCGAATTTCTCGGCGGGCGGAATCGCGACTCCGGCGGACGCGGCGCTGATGATGCAGTTGGGCGCGGAGGCGGTGTTTGTGGGGTCGGGGATCTTCAAGTCAAGCGATCCGGCGAAGCGCGCGAAAGCGATTGTGTACGCGACGACGAATTATCAGGACGCGAAGAAAGTGCTGGAAGCGTCGGATGAATTGGGCGAAGCGATGAAGGGACTCGACGTCCGGCAGATGGACGAGAAGGATTTGATGCAGACGCGCGGATGGTGAGAAAGGCAGTGACCCTTCCTTCGTCAGGGCAAGCGAGTGGCTAGTGGCAAGTGGCTAGCGAAAGTCGAAAACCGAAAGTCGAGGACCTGTGATGGGACATTTATTTGAGCCGTTGACGATTCGCGGGGTGACGCTGCGGAACCGCATTGCGGTTTCGCCGATGTGCCAGTATTCGTGCGCGGACGGGATGGCGAACGACTGGCATTTTGTTCATCTCGGCAGCCGCGCCGTGGGCGGGGCGGCGATTGTGTTTTGCGAAGCGACGGCGGTGACGCCCGAGGCGCGAATCAGCCCGGAAGATTTGGGAATCTGGAGCGAACGCCACGCGGAAGCGCTGGCGCGAATTGTGCGGTTCATTCACGAGCAAGGCAGCCTGGCGGGCATTCAACTCGCGCACGCGGGCCGGAAGGCGAGCACGTACAGGCCGTGGGCCGCACAGCACGGAGAAATTCCGGAGAGCGAGGGAGGCTGGAGCAACGTTGTTGCGCCAAGCGCGATTCGGTTCCAGGAAGATTATCCGATGCCGCGCGAATTGACCCGCGAGGAAATTCGCGGCGTCACAAAAGCGTTTGCGGCGGCGGCGCAGCGGGCGCGCGGAGCGGGCTTCGACGTGATCGAAATTCACGCGGCGCACGGATATTTGCTTCACGGATTTCTTTCGCCCTTGAGCAACCAGCGGCGCGATGAATACGGCGGCTCGTTTGAGAATCGCACGCGGCTGGCGCGCGAAGTGACGAACGCAGTACGCGCGGAATGGCCGGAGAGCCAGCCGCTATTTATGCGCATTTCGGCAACGGATTGGAAAGAGGGCGGATGGGACGTGGAACAATCCAGCGAGCTGGCGCGCGCGGTGAAAACGCTCGGCGTGGATTTGATCGATTGTTCTTCGGGCGGCGCCGTGCCGGGCGTAAAAATTCCCGTGGGCGCGGGCTACCAGACGGGATTCGCGGAGCGAATTCGCCGTGAGGCGGAAATTTTGACGGGCACTGTCGGAATGATTACGGAGCCAGTGCAGGCCGATCACATCATTCGCACAGGTCAGGCGGATATTGTCCTGCTGGCGCGCGAAATGCTGCGGAATCCGTATTGGCCGCTCCGCGCGGCGCAGGAGTTGGGGCAGGACGCGTCCTGGCCCGCGCAATATTTGCGCGCGGCACCGCAAAAGTCTCCCATGCGCGAGCCGGTGGAGGGGCCATCGCAGGAAAAGGGAGCAGCAGTGGCCGAGACGGCGCAGCGTTAGCCCGAAACTGGAAAAGCAAAACTCGAAAAGCAAAAAGCTCCCACCCTTCACAAAAAACGTTCAGGATGGGGCACCCGCAAAAGTCGAAACTCGAAAGTGAAAAGTGCGAAATGAAGATTGGGATACTGGCGATACAGGGGGATTTTGAGGCGCACGCGCGCGTGCTTGAAAAACTGGGCGTGGAATATGTTTACGTGCGCGCGCCAGAAGACCTGGCTGGCGTCGATGGGCTGATTTTGCCCGGCGGCGAGAGCACGACGCACATGAAGATGCTGACGGAGACGGGGCTTGATGATGCGATTCGAAAAATGGCGGCGAACGGCGGAGCTTTTTTTGGGACTTGCGCGGGCGCAATTGTGCTGGCGCGCGAAGTAAAGGCTCCGGAGCAGGCGTCGCTGGGATTGATGGATATTACGGTGGTGCGCAACGGGTACGGGAGGCAACTTTCGAGCGACGTGTTCCTGCTGCCGACGAAATTGAGCGATCAGCCGCTCGAAATGGTTTTCATTCGCGCGCCGATTATCGAGGCCGTGGGCAAAGGCGTCGAAGTGCTCGCGGAGCGCAACGGCAAGCCGGTACTCGTTCAACAGGGACGCGCGATGGCGGCGACGTTTCATCCGGAACTGACGACCGATACGACGATTCATGAACGGTTTGTAAAAACAGTGATGAGCGCGGCGCGTTTAGAGTCAAAAGTTAAGAGTCGAAAGTGACAGGCAGTGACGAGTGAGGCGAGTTCATAGTCGAGAGTTAAGAGTCGAGAGTAAGAATCGAAGACAGAATCAGAAAACAGAGTCCCGGAGAGGATCAGAGGCTTTACCGCGGAGGCGCGGACGGCGCAGAAGAAGTCCCGGGGCGTAGTCGGTGATAAGCGGAAAGCAGGCTATCTGAAAAACGCCCGCGAAAGGAGACTAAACATGTTGTTCAGACCTTACCTCGTATACGGATACATGATAATGCCGCTGATATGCTTCGTGATCTCCGCGAAGTGGACGCGGGAGCTGGAATTCGGCTTGATCTGGCAACTGGTGGCGGCAATTTGCGGATTCGTGCTGGGACCGATCATGTTGCTGTTGCTTTACATTCGCGGATTTTGGGGGCCACGCGGAAACGCCAAGCCAGCGTCACTTATCTAAGCGATGGATATGACCGACCTAGAGCCGCAAAGAACCAGGGTGCTGTTCGTGTGCGTCGGGAATTCCTGCCGCAGCCAGTTGGCGGAAGCGATCGCGCGACATCATGCGCCGGATTTAATCGAAGCGGAAAGCGCGGGCACGCGGCCGCTGGGATTTGTTGCGCGGGAGACGCTCGCGGTGCTGCAGGAGAATGGGATTCGCGCGGAGGGACATCATTCCAAAAGCATCGACGACGCGAGGATACTTTTCGAGCCGGAGATGGTCATAAATATGTCCGGGCGCCGGCTGAATGGAATGTTTCCGAACGCGACGATACTGGATTGGGAGATTGAAGATCCGTTTGGAAACGACTCTGAAACCTACCAAAGAATTTACGCGGAGATCGAGAAACGAGTGAAGAAGCTGGTGACGGATTTGCGGAAAGAGAAAACGGCATGAGACGCGTGAAGACCAGCGTCTCGCAAGAGGATTATCTGAAGGCGATCTGGGAAATCGCGCTGGACGAGCAAGTGCCGATCAGCGCGCGGCTGGCGGAAGATTTGAGCGTAACGCCTCCGGCCGTGACCGCGGCGCTCAAGCGCATGACGCATGGCGGATTCTTGCGCGTCGAAAGAAGCGGGCGAATCGAACTCACGGCCAAGGGACGAAAAATTGCGCAGCATTTGGTGCTGCGGCACCAGCTCTCGGAGAAACTGCTGACGGACGTGATTGGCCTCGATTGGAAGCAGGCGCACGAAGAGGCGGAGCGGCTTGAGCACGGCGTGTCGCCCGAAGTGGTCGCGCTGCTACTGAAGCGATTTGGGCGCGAGAGCCGGTGTCCGCACGGCGTGCCGCTGTTTGGCGGGATGTCGAAACTGCGGCGACGATACGGAGCCGTGCAACTCGCAGAAGCACCGGCGGGAAGAGTGTACGAAGTGCTGTGCGTCTACGAAAAAGAGGCGGAGTTTTTGGCGTTCCTCGCGGCGCTGAAGCTTTTGCCCGGCGCGCGCGTCCGCGTCCTGAGGCGCGAGTACGATCAGACGATGACGGTAACGCTCGGGTCGTCGGCACGCAAAATTTATCTGGGGAAATCCGCAACGAGCCGCATTTGGGTGAGAGATAGTCGATAGTTAAAAGTTGATAATTCAAAGTCGAAAGCAAAACCACAATTGAAAATCACTCCCTTTATCTGGGTGATTTATTTCTTGCAGCGGCGCGGCGAATGAAAATAGTTGGTGCGCGTGTTGATGGGCAAGACTAGTATCGGTCCTCATGGCATTTCACTCCGGATTCATCACGATTCTTGGGCGGCCAAACGCGGGGAAATCCACGTTGGTCAACAAACTCGTTGGAAGAAAAGTCGCGATTGTTTCGCCGCGCCCACAAACGACCCGGAATCGCATTCAAGGGATGCTGAATCGCGAGAATGGCCAGGTGATACTGATCGACACGCCGGGGATTCACCGCGCAACGACGGCGCTGAATCGGCAAATGATGCAGGAAGTGTCGCAGGCGGTGGATGGAGTGGACATCGTGTCGCTGATCGTGGACGCGACGGAGGATTTTCAGGCCGCAGACCGGCACTCGCTCGAATGGGTGAAACGGTTTTCGAGACCGGCGTATCTGCTGCTGAACAAGGTCGACAGAACGCGAAAAGATCGATTGCTGCCGCTGATCGACCGCTGGAGCCGCGAGCACAATTTCGAGGAAATCTTTCCCGTGTCGGCGCTGACGGGCGAAGGAACGCTGGATTTGGTCGAGAGCTGGATTGGGCGGTTGCCGGAGAGTCCGGCGTATTTCCCCGTCGATCAGTTCACGGACCAGCCGGAAAGATTTCTGGCGGCGGAAATTGTTCGCGAGAAGGCGATTTTGCTGACGCGGGAAGAATTGCCACATGCCGTTGCCGTGCTGGTGGATGATTTCGAGGAGGGCGAAAAGCTGCTGAAGATTCGCGCGACGATTTACGTTGAGAGAGAAGGGCAAAAAGGGATTTTGATTGGCCGCGGCGGTTCGATGATGAAGGAAATCGGGACGGCGGCGCGCAAGGAACTGGAAGAGATGCTGGGCGCGAAGATTTTCCTGGAATTATTCGTGAAGGTGCAGCCCAACTGGCGAGGGAATCGCGCCATGGTCAAGCAACTCGACTGGCACCGGCAACTGGAACGGATGAGCGAAGAATAAGATGAGAGTTGATAGTCGAGAGTGGTATCGAGAACAAAGAAGCAAGAACGTCCAGCCACATCGCTTCCTGAAATTTCTCTGCTGCTACGTGCGTCCCGGAGCGATACCCAGCGACTTCATTTTGCGGTAGAGGTGCGTGCGCTCGAGTCCAATGGCCGTGGCGGCCTTGGTCATGTTCCATTGATTTTCCTCGAGCTTGCGCAAAATAAATTCGCGCTCGTAGGCGGAGCGCGCTTCGTGCAGCGTGGAATAGGGATGCTGCGGGCTGCGCGCGGCGTCGCGGAAAACCTCGGGCGGAAGATGCTGCGGCTCGATGTGCCGCGCCGGAGACATGATCACCAAACGCTCGATCAGGTTTTTCAGCTCGCGCACATTTCCGGGCCACGGATAGCGCAGAAGAACGTCCATCGCCGCAGCGGTCAGTTCTTTCGGCTTCTTTCCATAGGCACGGTTGAATTCGCCAAGGAAGTGGCGCGCGAGAATGGGAATGTCCTCGGTGCGGTCGCGGAGCGGCGGAACGGTGAAAGGAATCACGTTCAAGCGATAGAATAGGTCTTCGCGAAAGGCGTTGCGCGAAATTTCGTCTTCGAGTTTTTTATTCGTGGCGGCGATCACGCGAACGTCCACGGCGGCCATTTCGCTGGAGCCGATAGGCTCCACGCGCTGCTCTTCGAGCGCCCGCAACACTTTCGATTGCGTTTTCAGGCTCATATCGCCGACTTCATCGAGAAACAAAGTGCCGCTGTCGGCCTTCTGAAATTTTCCGGATTTGTCTTCGCTGGCGCCGGTGAAACTGCCCTTGCGATGGCCAAATAATTCCGATTCGATCAGCTCTTCGGGAATCGCGGCGCAATTCACTTCGACAAAAGGCCCTTTCGCGCGAGCGCTCTGCGCGTGCAGTGCGCGCGCAACCAGTTCCTTGCCAGTCCCGCTTTCGCCGTAAATCAGAACGCGGCCGTTCGTAGGCGCGGTCAGCGCAATCTGCTGACGCAGCGCCTTCATCGGCACACTGTCGCCAAGGATCTGATAACGATGTTCGAGTTCGGCGCGCAGGCGGCGGTTTTCTTTTTCCAAGCGCAAATAATCGAGCGCGTTTTTGACGGCAAGGACGGTTTTATCGAGCGAGAGCGGCTTCTCGATGAAGTCGAACGCGCCCAGCTTGGTGGCGCGCACCGCGGTTTCGATTTTCGCGTGGCCGGAGATCATGACGACCATGGGCGCGCCATCGCGCTCGTTGAGGCGCTCGAGAGTCGCCAGGCCATCCATGCCGGGAAGCCAAATATCCAGAAGAATCAGATCGAAGGCGCGGCGCGCGACAGCTTCGACGCATTCCTCGCCGGAGCTGACGGCATTGACATCGTAGCCTTCGTCACGGAGAAGCGCGGAGAGCGATTGGCGGATGCCGCTCTCGTCGTCGACGATTAGTATGGAAGAAGGCATGCGGGTCAGTGGCTCAGGATTGCGCGCTCGGTTGCGGCGCGGCAACTTCGGCGGCAGGAAGTCGAATCAGAAATCGCGAGCCTGACGGTCGATTGTCCTCAACGCTCAACGTGCCGTGATGCTCGCTGACAATTCGGCTGGCGATGGCAAGTCCCAGGCCCGTGCCGCGATCTTTTGTAGAGAAATGCGGCAGGAACAACTTGTCTTTGTCCTCCGGCGAAATACCGTGGCCCGTGTCCGCGACCTCAATTTCGATGGCGTCGCTTTGCGCGGCCACGCGCGTGGTCACGGTGATGGAGCGCAGCGTGGCGCCTTCGAGGGCTTCCGCGGCATTGTCGATCAGATTCACGACCACGCGGCGAAGAAGCTCGGCGTCGGCTTTGACGACCGGCAGGTCCGGAGCAAGTTCGCGGTGCAGCGCAATGCCTTCGAGGCGGCCGCGGAAAACGTCCAGGGCTTCCGAGACGATCGAGTTCATGTCCGCGGGCGCGAGCCGGGCGGCCGGGAAGCGCGCGAATTGCGAAAATTCATTGACCAGCGATTCGAGCGTTTCGACTTCGCGTTCAATCAAGTGCGCGCATTCGGAAACGAGCTGCGGCCATTCGGAGCGATCTTCGCGCCGCCGCGAAGGCGAGGAGCGCGCGAGATGGCGCAGCAAGCGCTGCGCGGAAAGCTGAATCGGCGTGAGCGGATTTTTGATTTCGTGCGCGATGCGCTGGGCGACTTCCTGCCACGCTGCGGCTTTCTGGGCGCGAAGCAGTTCCGTCACGTCGTCAATAACCACGACGAATCCCGGATTGGCTCGGCCCGAGCCCAGCGAGCTGACCGTGACGGCGGCGTGGTGAAGGCGACCCGCGCTTGAGATTTCGAGCTCCTCCGAAGCGACGCCCATGCGCAACGACCGGCGCATCAGGTGGAAAATGCGGCGAGCGGCTTCCTCGCCGAGAAGCTCCGCCAGTGTCGTTGCCGATGCGGCGCGTTCGCCAAACATTCCGCCGGCGGCGGCGTTGATTCGGTTGACCTCGCCGTTCGCATCGAGGGACAGCACGCCCGTGGGAATATTTTCGAGGATCGTCTCCATCAATTTGCGGCGGTGCTCAATTTCCTCGAGCGCCTGCTGAAGGCTCTGCGTGAAATCGTCAATTTGCTGCCGGGATTGGCCAAGCTGCGCGGCCATTTGATTGAACGAGCCGACCAGCGTCCCCAATTCGTCGTGCGCGCGCGTCGTGATGCGATAGTCCAGGTTGCCGCGGGCGACCTGCTGCGTGGCTTTCGCAAGGGCTTGAATCGGCACGGTAATGCGTTTCGAAAGAAACAGTGCCACCCACGTTGTGGCAAAGAGAAGCAGCAGCGTAATCAGAAGAAGGCCGAGGAGAATCTCGTTCTTGAAAAAGCGCAGGTGCTGGTATTGCGAGGAGTACGTGCGCGTTTCGGTTTGGATGCGACTGAGGCGCGCGACGAAATCGTCCGGGATGCCACGTCCGACCATCAGCCAGCCGCCTTGAAATGGAACGCGGCCCACGAGGTAGAGTTTTCGGCCAATCTGCCACACGTCAGCGCCCGCGGGCAAATTCGGAACTTCGTGGAATGCTGTGCCAGCCGCAAGGGCAGGTGAACTGGCTATCTCAGAGCCTGCTTTATTGGTGGTCCAGACGACGTCGAATTCCGAGTCGGATCTGGTGGAATAGCGGCGAAGGTCGCGTTTGCGCCCCGGCGCGGATAGCCACACAGCCACGTCCTGCGCGAGAGTATTCAGGCGCTCGCGCTCCTTTTTCCCCATTTCGTCAATCAGGCTGCGGCTTTGCTCGTTCGCGATTTCAAGCGGCTTGGGAAACCAAATGTCCATCGTGCGGTTGACGAGCGCGTAGCTGAAAAAAAACAGAAAGACCACAGGCAGCAGCGAGACGCCCATCGCGCCCAGCACCATTTTCGTTTTGAAGCGTGAACCGAGAAGCCCCGCGCGATGCTCGGCCACAAGGCGCACGACGCTGCGCACAAGAACCAGGCTGAAAACCAGAAAGGTATAAACGATGAATGTTGTAAGGGCGAAGAGAATGACGAAATCGCTGCCGCTCTCTGGCCGGATCGGAGCGTTGAGGGAGCCAAGCGTAAAAATGGCGGCGGCGAGCATGGCGATGCACAGACCGCCGAGCGCGAGCCACAGATGCCGCGTCCATTTTCGTTTGCTCATTGCCCTGCCTCGAGAAAGCCTCCTAATGGGCATTCGGAGCAGCGCGGCTCGCGCGGCCGGCACCAGTTCTTGCCGACGGTCACAAGCAGCGCATGAAACTCATTGTAGCGCGATACGCCGCGCGGAAGATGCGACTGGATCAATGTGCGCATTTCCTCATAGGTCGCATTCTCGCCGACCCAGCCGTGACGAAACAGAATGCGCTTGGTATACGCGTCCACGACGAAAGTTTCCTTGTCGCCGGCGTAGAGAAGAATCGAGTCCGCGGTCTCGGGGCCGATTCCGTGAACGCCGAGAAGTTTTTCGCGAAGTTCGCTCGTGGGCGTTTCAAACATTCGCTTCAGCGAGCCTGAATATTCGTCGCGAAGGAAGCGCACGAAGGCCTTGAGTTTTTTCGCCTTCTGGCGAAAGTAGCCGGAGGAACGGATAAGCGCGGCCAGCCGGGAAAAAGGGATACGCTCCATCGCGCGCGGAGAAAGCAGGCGTTCGCGGCGCAGGTTTGCGATGGCGCGCTCCACGTTGGTCCAGTTGGTATTCTGCGTGAGGATCGCTCCGACGATAACCTCGAATGGCGTTTTCGCCGGCCACCACGATTGCGGGCCCAGCTTTTCGTAAAGAGTGTGGTAGTATAGGTGCAATGGGATCGTAGCAAGGGGCAGAGTTCCAGTGTGCTTTGAAGTTTCCCTCCGTTGAAGATCTGCGGCGTTAATCGCTTCTTGGGACATCCGCAGCCAAGATAACGAGCAAAAAATGGCAAGTCAAGGAACGGACTGAATTCAATCAGGGTCGGACGACCTGTCCTATTGAACAGGTTCCTGTTACAGAACGACCCGAAACGGGACATCCGATTCCTACTTGGCCGCGTGCTAATCTTTGGACTCCCGCGGCAGTTCCGCGCATAGGAGTGCAGTGAATGTCGTCGCGTCTAGGTGAAATTCTGGTTCGAGACAGCCTGATCTCTTCCGATCAGCTTAAGCAGGCGCTCGATTATCAGAAAAAAGAAGGCGGACGGCTGGGAACCTGCCTCGTAAAACTAGGGCTGGTCAGTGATGAGGACATTACCGCGGTTCTCTCGCGGCAGTACGGCGTGCCTTCCATTAACCTGAAGTTCTACGAAGTGGATCCCTCGGTAATTAAATTAATCCCGCAAGAAACCGCAGTGCGATACCAGATTGTGCCGCTGTCCCGCGTGGGTTCGACGCTGACGATTGCGATGACGGATCCGACGAACGTCTTCGCAATGGACGATATCAAGTTCATGACCGGTTTCAATGTCGAGCCGGTGGTAGCCTCGGAATCGGCGATTTCAGAAGCGATTGGAAAATTTTACGGTGCAGCGGAAAGCGTCGAAGAGCTGGACAAGGTAATGAAGGACCTTGCCGGCGAAGACGCGGCACTCGAGCTGACGCAGGAAGAGGCCGATATGGATCTGGCCTCGCTCGAGAAAGCGGCGGAAGAAGCGCCCATCATCAAGCTCGTGAACCTGATTTTGACCGACGCGGTAAAGCGCGGAGCCAGCGATATTCACGTCGAGCCATACGAGAAGGAATACCGCGTGCGGTTCCGCATTGACGGCATTTTGCAGAACGTGATGTCGCCTCCGATGAAATTGAAGGATGCGATCACCAGCCGCATCAAGATCATGTCCAAGCTGGACATCAGCGAAAAGCGGCTGCCGCAAGACGGCCGCATCATGATCAAGTACATCAAGGACGGACGGAAAAAGGAACTCGACTTCCGTGTTTCGACGGTTCCGACGCTGTTCGGCGAAAAGATCGTGATGCGCTTGCTGGACAAAGAGAACCTGCGCCTGGATATGACGAAATTGGGTTTCGAGCAGGAATCGCTCGATAAATTCGCGAAAGCCATTCTCAGGCCGTACGGCATGGTGCTGGTGACCGGCCCGACCGGTTCGGGCAAGACGAACACGCTGTATTCCTCCGTGGCGAGGCTGAACACTCCAGAGACAAACATCATGACCGCCGAGGACCCGGTCGAGTTTCAGTTGGCCGGCATTAATCAGGTTCAAATGAAGGAACAGATCGGGTTGAACTTCGCATCGGCGCTGCGCGCATTCCTGCGCCAGGACCCCAACATCATTCTGGTCGGCGAAATCCGCGACTTCGAGACGGCGGAAATCGCCGTAAAGGCCGCGTTGACTGGCCACCTGGTGCTTTCGACTTTGCACACGAACGACGCTCCCTCGACGATCAGCCGGCTGATGAACATGGGTATCGAGCCTTTCCTGGTGGCCACGTCGGTGAATTTGATTTGCGCGCAGCGGCTGGTGCGGCGGATTTGCTCGCAGTGCAAGGAGCCGATGACCATCACGCCCCAGGCGCTCATCGATGCCGGCTACACGCCCGAGGAATCGAAGACCACCACCGTCTATCACGGGCGGGGGTGCGGAACGTGCAACAACACGGGTTACAAAGGCCGCGTCGGCTTGTACGAAGTGATGGAGATCAATGACGATTTGAAGGAATTGATTTTGGTCGGCGCTTCCGCGCTGGAATTGCGGAAAAAGGCTCTGGAGAACGGAATGATCACGCTGCGCCGCAGCGGTTTAATCAAGATCGCATCAGGGCAAACAACGCTCGAAGAGGTAATACGGGAGACGGTGCTTTAGGCGAAGGGGTGAGAGATGGCAAGTATTTCGCTAAGCGAATTGCTGAAGAACATGATCGAGATGGGCGGGAGCGATCTGCACCTATCAACGAACAGCGCGCCGCGAGTCCGCGTGAACGGGCACTTGCGGCCTTTGGACATGCCACCGCTGACCGCGGCGGACACCAAGGCGCTCGCCTACAGCGTGCTGACCGATGCGCAAAAGCACCGGCTCGAGGAAAATCTGGAGCTGGACTTTTCGTTCGGCTTGAAGAGCCTGGCGCGATTCCGCGGAAATATTTTTCATCAGCGCGGCGCGGTCGCGGCCGTCTTCCGCACGATTCCGTGGGAGATCAAGAGTTTCGACATGTTGGGATTGGCGCCTGTGGTGAAAACCCTGTGCGACAAGCCGCGCGGCTTGGTGCTGGTAACGGGTCCGACGGGTTCGGGCAAATCCACGACGCTCGCCGCCATGCTGGACAAGATCAACAACGAACGCGAAGAGCACATGATTACCATCGAGGATCCGATCGAGTTTCTTCACAACCACAAAAAGTGCCTGGTGAATCAGCGTGAGGTGCACTCGGATACGCACTCCTTCGCCAATTCGCTGCGCGCGGCGTTGCGCGAGGATCCGGACGTCGTGCTGATCGGCGAAATGCGCGACCTGGAAACAATCGAATCCGCGCTGCGCATTGCGGAAACGGGCCACTTGACATTCGCGACGCTGCACACGAACTCCGCGCTCTCGACAATCAACCGCATTGTGGACGTGTTTCCCGCGCACCAGCAGCCGCAGGTGCGCGCGCAACTCTCGATGGTGCTGGAGGGAATTCTTTGCCAATCCCTGCTGCCGCGCATTGACGGGCGGGGACGCGCGATGATCATGGAAATCCTGATTCCGACCGCCGCGATCCGCAACCTGATCCGCGAGGACAAAATTCACCAGATCTATTCGGCCATGCAGACAGGCACGGGACAAACGGGAATGCAAACATTCAACCAATCACTCGCGAACGCGTATTTCCAGAAGACCATCAGCATGGAAACGGCGCTTTTGCGTTCATCGAATGCGGACGAATTACAGGACTTAATCAACCGTGGAGTAACCACGCCGGTGGCTACGGGGAAATCCCCCGCGCGCCGCTAACGGCGGAACACGGAAAAGGAAATAGGAGGTTAGCAACATGCCAGTCTTTACATACACAGGAGTGAACCGGGGCGGAACGAAAGTCACCGGCGAACGGACAGCAACGAACAAGGCGGAGTTGCAATCGCTGCTGCGCCGGGAGCAGATCAACGTCGGCAAAGTGTCGGAGAAAGGCAAGGAGTTTGCCTTCCCGACATTCGGCGGCGGCGTCAAAAGCAAGGACCTCGCGATCTTCACGCGGCAGTTCTCGGTGATGATCGATGCCGGCTTGCCGCTGGTGCAGTGTCTGGAGATTCTTGCGAATCAGCAGGAGAACAAGACATTCCAGAAAGTTTTGACCGGCGTTCGCAGTTCGGTCGAGGGCGGCGCCACTCTGTCTTCCTCGATGAAGCAGTACGAGAAAGTCTTTGACCCTCTGTACCACAACATGGTCGAGGCGGGCGAGACGGGCGGTATTCTGGACACGATTCTTCAGCGCCTCTCGACGTACATCGAGAAAAACGTCAAACTGAAGCGTGCGGTGAAGTCGGCCATGATCTACCCCGTTGCCGTGCTCAGCATCGCCGGCGCCGTGGTCATCCTGCTGCTGTGGAAGGTGGTTCCGATCTTCGTCACTTTGTTCGCCGGACTCGGCGCCGATCTGCCGCTTCCCACCCGCATTGTGATTGGGCTAAGCAACTTGATCGGGAGCTGGTTCGGGCTTCTGTTCGTGGTGTTCTTCATCGGAATAGGCGTCGGCTTAAAGGTCTGGTACGGCACGCCGCAGGGACGTTTCGCGATTGATGCCACGCTGCTGAAGGTCCCCATTCTCGGGATGCTGCTGCGGAAAATAGCAGTGGCGCGGTTTACGCGGACGCTCGGCACGCTTATCTCGAGCGGTGTTCCCATTCTGGAGGGCCTCGACATCACGGCGAGGACGTCCGGCAACGCCATCGTCGAACGCGCCATCCAAAAAACGCGTAAGGCCGTCGAAGCGGGCCGCTCGCTCGTTGAACCGCTCAAGGAAACCGATGTTTTTCCGGGCATGGTGACGCAGATGATCGCCGTCGGCGAACAAACCGGCGCGATGGACACCATGCTCCAGAAGATTGCCGATTTCTACGAAGATGAAGTCGACGCGGCCGTAAAGGACTTGCTGACATTGATGGAGCCGGCCATGATCCTCGTGTTGGGCATCGTCGTTGGCGGCGTTGTGATATCTATGTATTTGCCCTTGTTCTCGCTCGTTGGCAAACTGGCGAACGGCGGCTAGCAAAATCCGCTCGTCAACGAAAGCGGCCCCAGGATCTGAGAGCAGGCGCACGGCTTCCTGCTGAACGGCATGGCAGGGAGCCGCCAACTGGCCCTCTGTTCCGCGCTGCAAACGGGGGTCCCGATTCCTTGGGGGTAGACCGTAGGGGACGGATCGGGAATGGCTGTTACAAAAAATACGAGTGAATGGCTCAGTTGGCTGGGACGAGTACGATTTCTCGTCATCAC
>Ga0307372_10004329_pt1 | contig 22026 bp, 24 predicted proteins | sample OX1MG_FD_202533 | JGI IMG/M metagenome (GOLD analysis project Ga0307372, IMG submission 202533) | Soil microbial communities from Risofladan, Vaasa, Finland - OX-1 | ecosystem: Environmental > Terrestrial > Soil > Coastal area > Acid sulfate soil | place: Finland: Risofladan, Vaasa | collected...
CACGTCACGTCGCGTGTGGAGGCAGAGAACATCGGCCTTTCCTCGCCGCAATCGGGACACTTCACGAGGAGGAAGCTGCTTCTTGGCTTCGGAATAAACTCTCGCTCTCTCTTCATGAGACTATTGCACTATCTCCGCCTTTCTCAGACGTATGCCCTTGCGCATGGCTTCCTTGTTGCATTCCTTGCACTTTAACTTCAAAGTCGCTTTCTTGGTGGTTTTCGCCGTCCTGATCAGCTCGGGGAACTTCTGGCCTCCGTATCCGCGCTTCCTTCCGGCCTGCCGCCTGGCACCCCAAGAAGACGCCCTCTCCTTCCCCTTCTTGTATAGGGAGACAGAATGGATGGTGTGCTTATTGCAATGTGGGCAGTTCGTGTTTATCTCCTTTGGGATCTTCATGTGTTTTCAGCCGAGCCGACCCGTCTTATGATTTATGCCTTATGGTTGGTCCCGCAGGACCTTTCAGCGGCTGGAAGGCGTGAAGAGGGTTTGACGCCTCGCCGGTTCGGCCAGACGGTGACCAATCTTTATTATTGGTCTCTGTGCAACCCGAGTGAAGGCGAGCACCACCAAGCATGTTTTTTGCAAAGACGGCCGGAAGCCAAGAGTGGAAGGCTGTTGCGGCAGCGATCAAGACGCTCGTGGAAGAAGCGACGTTCGAGGTTTCCAGTGAGGGCCTTGTCTTCAGGGCCATGGATCCCTCCCACATAGCACTCGTGGACCTCAACTGGCCGAACTCTAGCTTTGAAAAATTCGAGTGCGACAAGCCAACAAAGTTCACCATAAGGGTGGAAGACTTCGTGAAGCTCATAGCAAGGTGCGACAACAAGGACAGCGTAGAGATAGCCTCGAGCGACGATGACGCGCTGACGCTGAGGCTGATGAACGGATACAAGAGGGAGTTCAAGGTCCATCTCATCGAGACGACCCCCGGTACGGCCCCGCTCCCAAAGCTGGAGTTGGACGTGAAGCTCTCAATGAGCAAGAGTGTATTCGAGAAGGTCCTGGGCGACATCTCGGTGGTGGCAGACCAGGTCATGATATCCTCATTGAAGGAAGGGGTCTCCTTCTCCGGAAAGAGCGACGTGGGAGCAGCGACCATCCAGCTCGACAAGGGCGGCGCGGACATCCTCGACCTGCAGGTGAAGCAAGAGGCGAAGGCGTCGTACAATATTGATTACTTGCTCGGAATTTCCAAAGCTGTAGGAAGCGCTTCGGACATCGTGGTATGCGAATACTCCAGCAAGAAGCCTGCTCGCTTGGAATTCAAGCTGAACGAACAAGGAGCGAGGATTCACTATTTCCTCGCACCCCGTATCCAAGAGAATTGACCTCTTTTTAGCCTAGATAGCTCCATTATTGCTCTGAATACTTCTCCCTTTCCCATTTAGCCTCTTCAGCTTGAGGTAAAGCGAGTCGAGCGTTTCGTAATGGGTCGGATTGATTTGCCTGTGCCCCCAAATGGGATGGGCGTCAATGAAGCCAAAATACTCCATCAATCGAGTTGGTCTCTAAGAAGTCCAAAAATTCCAGCATTCTCCTTCCAACTTCCTGCTTGATTACTAAATGAGGCAAGATCTGTGGCAGGATTCCTCTTAAGACAGACCCTGAACCCTTGTATTCACACCCGTCTTTCCAATCGAACCTTCTCTCCCTCTTGATTCCAACATAACCTCTGCCGATAATTTCGCGTATCTTGGCAACGAAGTCGTAATTTGAGTCGGACGCGCTCAGTGAATAAGAGAACCAATCAAAGCTCTGGCGCCTCACTAATCTTATAATGAACGGCGCGTGGGATCGAACCCTTGTCCGTGAGCAGCCCCAAGGCCGACGGTCGCGCGTCTCAGTCGGACGAGAAGACCGTCGCGTTCCTGCGGAAGACGTACCGCGAGCACTACTTCAAGCATCACGACGACGTCGAGGTTCCGACCATGATCGAGAAGAGGGAGTTCGGATACATCCCGTTCGGGAAGGGGATGGTGAGGCATCTCTCCTACAGGTCGTCAGGGGAGCTGGCCGCCGACCTGGTGAAGCAAGCTCCATCATCGGTCTTCTGCTCAAACGGGGTCTACTCCGACCCCACTCTGCCGATGGACGAGAAGGGATGGAAGGGGGCAGAGCTGATCTTTGACATAGACGCGAGCTCGATTCCGACTGCATGCAGGACCAAACACAGCTTCTGGACATGCAAGACATGTGGCAAGGTAATCCGCTCTGCGGAGAGGCCGCAGCGCTGTCCAAAGTGTGAGGACACGGGCACGACGCAGTTGCATTGGAGCTGCGCGGAATGCTTGGGCGCCTCGAAGGACCAGGCGTCCCGCCTAATCGGCTTCCTCACGAACGACTTCGGGGTCTCGGGCGCGCACATCAGCGTATACTTCTCCGGAAACAGGGGCTATCACCTGCACGTCGAGGACGAAAGGTTCGAAGCGCTGGACCCGTCGGCGCGCGCCCAGATAGCGAATTACATCAAGGGAACGGGCCTCGTCCGTCAGCAAGGGTCTGACTATGCGCCCGCCGGGGGGTGGGCTGAGAGAATAGCCGCCGTAGGGGGCAAGGATCAGTCGCAGAGGTTGTTGGAGCAGGCGGTCAACACGTTCGGCTCAAGGATCGATGAGTCCGTCACAACGGATATACATCGGATTTTTCGCATGCCCGGGACGTTGCACGGGAACTCAGGGTTGCTGAAGATGAGGCTCCACGACCTTCAGGCCTTCAGGCCTGACTACGACCCGGTGGTGCTCGGCGACGAAGAGGTCACCATCTCGGTGCAGGGCTCGCCGGCGTTTAGCCTGAAAGGGAGGACGTTCGGACCATATTCATCTGAGGAGCCCGAGCTCCCGACCTACGCCGCCGTCTACCTGATGACAAAAGGGCTAGGGAGGGTCATCGACTAGATGGAGAGCCTACCAACTATAGAAAGGCTGAAGCGAGTATTGGAGTCGGAGGAGGCGTCGGAAGAGCTGACCGTGATTCCCGCAGACACCTACGTCATGCTGAGCAACTATGCTCAGAAGCTCCGCGCGACGACCGGTTCCGGCAACGACGACGCTCCCGGACGTTTGGCGCGGAAGCAGCTCTGGCTCATTGAGGTGATGACCAGGAGGTTGCTCCAGATCCGTTTGACTAAGGCGGGGAAGGAGGGAGCGACGCACGAGGAAGGACAGCCGGGGCGCTCATCCAAGAGCCTCTTACCCGAGGAGCGCTACATTGAGGACATGTTGCGGCAGCTCGGGAAGAAAGAGGAGAGGTTCCTCAAGGCCGTGGTGGACGGCCAATCGTCGTTCTTCACCCTCGTCCAGAGGAGGGAGACGCAGAGGATGACGACGGTAAGAGTCTCGAAGCGCGTCGGAGAGATAATAGGGGCAGACTTGAAGAAGTACGGGCCATTCGAGGTCAACGACGTCGCTAGAATCCCGGTGGGGAACGCCCAGGTGATGGTCGCGAGCAAGCAGGCCGCGCCCATCTCAAGCGACGAATACTAGGAGTAGCTTCTCCAGGTGTGGTTGCACTTTAGGCACCTGTAGAACTGGGTTGGGGGTTCGTCCCCGCTGCGGGTCTGCAGGAACCACCAGTTAGCCTCGTCATGGCCGCACTTCGGGCACTCTATCTTGGTCGTGGGGAGCGTCGAGAGCTTGCTTTCCTTCTCGCCGACCACCTTTATCGTTGGGACCTCCGTCAGCTCTTCCTCGGTGGCCTGTGTCACGGTCCTCCCGGCCTTGTCCGAGTATCCGCAGTTCTCGCAAAGCAGCGTGATAGTATCCCCTCCCTTCTCCGCCTTTACTTGCTTGAGCTTTAGTCGTGTACCACATTTGGGGCAGAACTTCACTCCGACCCACCACTTATGGCCTTGGTCACAGCGTCTAGCAGTTCGTGCGAGTTGGCCTGTGCCCTCTCAAGGCTCGCGAGCAACGCCTTCTCGGGCTTGATTCTCTGGGCGCGGACCTTGACTACCAGCTTCTTGATCAGCGGGTGCGGAGGCAGGACTCCAGCGAACGTGACGTTCTTCTCGTCAAGCAGTTCGTGATGCACTATCTCGGCGAGCGAATAGTCTTCTCCCGTCACTTCGACGGTGAACTCTCTATCTTCCTTCCGAGAGACTTGAACCTGCATCTGTTTTCGCAACCGGCCCGCTTCGGGTTGTTAATAAGCTCATGGTTGGATGTTTTGCATCCCAAAATCATCCGCGAACTTCCTTTCCTCGACGTTGCCGCAATTGTCGCACCTCGCTCTTCCATCCCCCCGCAGCAGCGGCGCGCCGCATACGCTGCACAGGGCTGCGAGGACTCCTAGATGGGGTTCGTCGATGGACAGCTGGTTCATCCCGTTCAGGGTGCTCGAGACCCTCGCCCTCACGACGTCAGCCAGCTTGACGTATGTCGGCCTCTCCCCCCTGCCTCCGCGTTCTCCACGTGTGAATATGGTCCCGGGGAAGCTGGCATGGCTCTCGACCCCGTTCAGGTATGAAATCTTCACTCCAGCCGTGCTCGTCATGGCGGCCTCCACTTGGCCCACCACGACGTCCCCGACCTTGAGAGTCTTGGCCGCCACCGAGGGACGCACCGTGACCTCCCTCTTCGAGAGGTCCTTCTCGACCCGCCCCGAGAGCGTCGCCCTAACCGAGTCCGCTTGCTCGTACGTGTTCTTCCCGGGGAGGAACTCCTCAGGAGATGCGAGGAAGTCCCCCGGAAGGGCCACCGCAGTGGGGGTTGCCTTTTTGTCGCCTGTTTCGCGTTTGCTCATCTCGATATTCTACCTGTCCCTCTTCGGGATTTGGCCCACCGTGAGCTCGATCCACTTCGACCGGTGCAAAAACTCCTTCATCTCCCTGCCCTCGAGCAGTCCCACAAGAGCGTCCGCTTGAGGAATCGAAATGACCGGCTTGCTGAAGGTGAAGCCGTCAATCGATATCCTTGGGCACGCAGTCTGCACGAAGGCCTCGATGTGCATGTACTGGGCGAGCCTGTCGGGGGTGATTTCGCGCATCGCGAGCTGGATGACCTTCTTCCCGTTGGCCTGTAGCCTGTTGGTGATCCACTTCGAGCGCCCGACCATCATCTGGCCCTCTTTCAGTCCCGTAATCACGCCGAAGACCCTCGCGTCAAGCGCCTTGTAGACCGCGAGTATCGCCCTCTTCTGCCTCTCCTCGGCCTCCTCCCTCATGTCGCGCATCTCTTCGAGATAGGGGTCGAGGAGGAAGGTGGGCTTCCCCGTCGCCAGCGCGACGCCCACGGCGTGGAACTCACTCTGCCCGAGATAGCAAAAGGCGTCGACCTTCTCGGTGTTCTCAAACACCGTCGAAAAATCGCACCCGAACGTCTGGCTCCCGAGAAGGAGGCTGTTCTTCCGACCGAGGTAGACCTCGAAACCGGCCTCCTCCAGCTGCTTCTTTACAGGCTCGAGCTCCTCCAGGTGCTGGCTGAACGTCGCGAGCCCAATCCGTTTGTACTTCGAGAGCAGAGGTATTGACCTTTGGACGACGATGTCGAACTTGATGTCGTCCTTCGCATCAACGAGATAGGTGTAATCTCCGACTTGCTGGACGGAGGCGTTGTGCCCTATGTGCAGGGCTAGGCTTGCGCCCAGCTTCTCCACCTCCTTGTCCACCGTGTCGCAAATCCCGAAGCAGGTGTCGCCTACTAGCACACACTGGACGCCGTACTTGAGCTCCACGACGCGCATCAGGTCCATCGTCTGCCTGAGGAGGCCGCCGGGTGCGTTCAGTATCACCCTTCCCGGGTGCTTCTCTTCGATGAGATTGAAGACCCGCTCAGTGTCGATCCTTACTGTCAAGCAACCGCTTCAGCTTCCATCTTCTTCTCTAGCGGAGTCACTACGACCTTGTACTTGAACGGCAGCTTCGTGGTCGCCGCTTTCAGCGCCAACTTAGCCTTGTCCAGGTTCTCCGCCTTTATCCGGATGTCCAGGATGACGCTGCCGATGTGCACCAGAGCCGCGACGCCTATGGGCTTCCCAAAGGCCTTCCGCATGCCCTCCTGCAACCTGTCTGCCCCCGCGGTGGCAATCATCTTGTTCTCCCTCATCACGACGAAAGGATACGAGACCACCCGAAGGTAGAATGCTTCCTCGCCGACGCTGGCGAGCTTCTTGCTCGCAGCTACCCTCGCCGCCTCGAGCGCGTTGCTCCTTATCTGGAGCCGATTCAAGGAGACGAGCTCGAGCTTGTAGTCGTATTCGTTGCTGAACTTGCCTGTGACGAACCTCGCGACCTTCGGGTTGGGGGTGCCAGGCGCATACTTCTTGTTGTAAAACATGGACTTCGCCTGGCGGTAGTTGCTGCCGTGTATGGTTCTCTTCCTCGGATTTATGCGACCTAAAACACTCCTAATTAAGCTTCAAGCCTCCGCCGTAATGGGAATTCCTCCGGAGGCCAAATCTCAATTGGCCTGAAGCAGCCGTCGCGATAGCCACTAGGAGAAAAGAAGGCCAACGCCTTTGTGACTTCTCTTGACTTTTCACCGAACAAGAAAGGCTGAATTTCACTCAATACCCTGAGTGCCCTCAGACCGGATACGGACTTCCGCCATTTTGGCTTGTAATTCGGGTTTGCGGTTTGTATCGGTTTGGGCTTTGACGGTCTCGCCAGACCAACGATATCGGAGAACTGGAAAACAGGAGCTGGGTCAGTCATCAAAACCGATAGCTCAATCGCCGTGGAATCCACTTGCTTGGCGTAATGACTTCCTGTACAGCCCTCTCCCTGAGCTAGCCCTCCTACCCAACTTCTATCCTCCAACGCACCGATAACCACCGCGGGTATGTCCGGGCGCTCTGAAAAGTCAGCCTCCGGCTGGCTTGACCAACCAGATACATGACCGTTCACTCGCATAGCCCGCGCAACTACGGTTGGTGACGATGCGGAACCACGACGCTTGGTTCTCAGCGGAAATTCATTCCGAGGCCAAATATCACCATTGCGATAACATCCACGGTGATTGCCATAAGGACTGAAGAAATCCAAGGCCTTTTCTGCCTCCTTCCTCTTCCCTCCTAGAAGGAACGGAGCGATCTCCGTCAACACTCGCAGGGCCCTCAAGCCATGGACGTTCTTTCGCAATTGGGGACTCCAGTCATGGTTTCTGATTGGGGCTGACGGCGGTGGCATTTGGTAGTATTCGGAGAGCTCGTAGATCGGCGCTGGGTCGACCATAGCCGTATCCAAGTCAAGGTATGTCGTGTCCATGAATTTCCTGTAGACGCTCTGGATGCATGTCTCCCCCTGAACCAGTCCAGCGACCCAACGTCTGGCGACAAGCGTAGGAATTATCACATCTGGAATGTTCCTCTGCGTGAACTCTCGAAGTGAAGGTCGCTCATCCCACACGCGAGGGCGCTCTATTCCGAATTTCTTCAGGTGATAGTAAACTACAGAAGGCGTGGCGTAGCCCAATCTATCGACGGCCTCTTTCGTCGTCTTGCTCGTCCTCACGACCTCCTTGAAGTTGGTCAGCCACTCAGGGCTCCCGAAAGGCGGCCGCGCCATTCAGCTCGCCCCTCCCACCCTGAGGATTGCCGAGCGCAGGTCGTCGATCGAGAACGCCAGGCCGTCGGCGTGGACGAGGAGTTCGCCCAGCACCCGGGCGAGGGTCGCGGTCTCCTCACGGGGCGCCTCGGCGAGGGCGACGCAGCGGATGTTTGGGTACGCTCCCTTCAGACGCTTGAACTTCACGTCGATGAACGCGGCGTTCCGCTCCATCCAGCCCAGGGCGACCCCCCTCCTGCCTATTGTCTTCCAACACTCCAGGACCATCCTGCGGTCGCTCAGGAAAAAGTCCACCACAATCAGCCTGCCCTCGTTGGGGAAGACCGCGTGGGTCAGGTGGGTCAGGCCTAGCTCAAGGAGGAGATCGCGGACCTGCCCCTCCTGCTCCGTGAGGGGTATCAGGGCGTGCGCTCGGGACATCCATTTTGAATACTGCGGCATGGAATAGTAGGATTATGGGCTATTTAACCACCACAAGGGTTTTATCTTGCGTATTTTATGAAACGGAGCTGTATTCTTGCTTCTTCTTGGCCCCGAGCCAAGAACGCTTATTGATTCAAACCTTCCAATAGTTTGCCGGGCGAAGCAGGTTGCTCCAGGAGCCAAGTGTGGCCTTGAAGCTGGAGTTTCTCCGAGTGGACGAGCAAGGCTCTTGGAGCGCGATGGAGGTTGCCGACAAGATCTATGACAGCCTGCGTAGCTACAGAAATAACCGTTGCGCCATCTTCATTGACCCGGGCTCGGTCCAGGACTTCCTCCGCGAATCTGGACTGCAGGCCGACTATCTGGATCCTGAGGAGAACATGCACTGGACCGGGCTGCAAAAGCAGTTGCGACCGAAGCACAAGGTGAGGCAGGTCTTCGTCGGGGACTACGACGAGTGGTTCCTCTGGTACATGAGATGGCAGCGGTTCAACGCGTTCCACATTGTCGTGCTAGTCGCCCCGATTCGAAAGATGATCGACGACGACAGGAGGGGCTACTTCGACGGGCTCCTGACCCGGCTTCTCGGCAAGCCAAGCGTCCACAAGGTAATCGTGGTAGAAGAGGAGCGCTTCCAGCCCGCAGTCAGAAAGTGGATTGGCGGCGACACTTCCGGGGACATCCCGGAACTCAAGGGCAAGTTCGGACGAGAACAATTCATGGACACACTCTCCTCCCTTCTCTATGGCACCCGTCTTTCCATGCGGGAGTTTTCCTTGGCAGCTGCGAACACGCTCTCTTCGAAATCGAACCCCAACTGGGCGGCGGATTTCCAATACATCAAGCTAAGGCCTTCTTTGGTGGAAAGGAAGCACGGCACCTTCTTCTCGGCCGGGTATAATGCAAGGGAAAAGGTCGAGAGCCTCGAGACGCCCGCCGCGAGAGAATCGATACAAAATCCAGAACAGCCGCTCCCGCCGCTTTTCAATCAGGCCAAGAGAAGGGGCCCCTCGGAGCTCGACCAGAGCTATCTAGAAGAGCTGGCCAAGATCCTCTTGGACTCGCAGGGCTGGTTCACGGTCGCAGGTCTCTACGAGTATGTCTACGCCAAGTCACAGAACACGATCCAAACCTCGGAATCATTCCCCAAGATTTTCAACGAGCACTATAACGATGAAGCTCCGAGCGACACCCATGTCTTCCTGCCCAGCCGCCCGCTCCTGCGTCGCATCGCGGAGAGGCTCGCGGGAGAGGGGAAGCTTCAGAAGGCCGCCTGGGTACGAGAAATCGGACGCACCACTATCGTCTACCACCTGCCAGGTCAGCCCCCGTTCGACGCCAAGAATCGGTGCGGGCAATGTGCCTTCTATGTCCCCTTGAGGCGCCAGTGCAGGATATGGTGGCTCCTCGACAGGTCTTACGGCTCCAAGCACGACAGGTGGGCGAGGGACGGGGCGCGTCCGCTCTCGGGTTTCGAGATCCACAAGATGAGGAACTCGTGGCGCATTGGCCCGCACTCCTCCACGTGCTCGCAGTTCGTCGACAAGAAGAAGGACTACACCAGGCTCGCGCTCCCCACGTTCTGCGACGTGTGCCGCGAGCAGGTTCCGGAGCCGCAGCCAAAGTGGTCGATGGTGGTCTGCAGCACCTGCAGGACCCGATACTTCAAGCTCAGGCAAGGCAAGGTGAAGGTGTTCACGAGCTACGAGCATGAGTTCGAGAAGCGCTACCACGAGCTGGCGGGAGTAGACCCAGCATCCGACATCAAGCGCCTGATAGAGGACAGGCAGGGCTCCGCGGGAAGCATCGTGGAGCAGGCCATCTTCGACGAGCGCCGCCACGCGGGCGTCGACGACCCAGACTCTGCCCCCAAAACAGTGATGCTCTTCCCCGGCGACAGGATGCTCGCGAGGGGAGGGAGGCTCTACGTCTTCAAGAGGCGGAACGTCGAGTCGCTCCCGCTCGCGGGCAGCACCATCATCGACCACGGCGGCGTGGTGAACGAGGAGCAGAGGGGTGTGCTCGAGGGCGCCGGGACGACCGTGCGATCAATCTCGAAATCACCGGATCCCGGCAACCCCGAGGCGCCTCCACCAAAGAGGTACGACATAGCCCCCGCCGTGGAGAAGGTAGTCGGAGAGCTCCCGGAGTTCCTACGCGGGATGACCCTCGCCATGGTCCAGAGCTCGATTCACGCCACGGAGCGCGTTGGCTCCATCGCTCACATGTCGCAGGACGATGTGCAGACCTTCACCAGAAAGCAAAGGATGTACGCGCGGCGCCTCGAGCGCGCACCTCACACCAAGTTCCTGGTCTACGAGGCCCTAGCCATGAAGGAGTATTGGAACTGCTACTATCTGGTGCTCAAGGGCGCGTTACAGAGGTTCGGCCCTCGCAAGAAGGCCCGCTTCGTGAGGGAGTTCGTCACGAACCCCGCGGGGAGGGCCAGGGGATACACGGCGGTGGACGCGGCGATAAACTACCTCCACCAGAGGAGGCTGTTCAAGGCAAGGGTGGTCAACATGCAACTCGGCCTCGATTTCAACCCAGGAGAGGGCTTCCTCCACAGGAAGAGGTGGAACCCGGAGGGCCTCGGGCTGATCTTCGACCTGATCGACCCCTTCAAGTTCGCCGACAGGGAGAAGCTGCTCGGGGCGGTTCTGGACGTCAGCGTGAACTGGAGAGACTTTTACGGCGCGACCGACAGGCACGGGGCGCGTTTCTACTACCCAAAGCCTGAGGCTCTTGGCGTGCTGGAGGCCGTCGGCGAGGCAGCGGACAAGATGCCGGTGAGCTATGAAGGGATGCAACTCACAACGCTAGAAGCATACCGAAACGTCGTGTCGAGGCTAATCGAGAACTTGCAGGGCAGCACGCCCTTGCTGTTCACGCCCTTCGTGTATTGAGAGCTTTCTTCCACAACGTCTATCTGTCACTACACGCCTCAAACTTGTCCCCGTGATCCCACAATGAACGAATCTCTTCTTAGAGTGGGCGCCAGCAAGGTATTGCTCGTCTCCGCGATAGTCGTCATACTCCTGGGCGCTACCGCCTTCTACCTCGTAGCCCAACCATCCTCTCGCTCAAGCAGCGGCACAAGTAGTACACAGACTACGTCATCAACCATAGCCAGTGGGAGCATTAGCATGGCCTCAACGAGCCAAGACTCTTCGACCAGCACGAGTCAATCCTCGTCGACCATCTCGCCCGCGCCGTGTGCCGAGCCCTACCTGGTTCCGGCTAACAACGTGACTACTCTCTCTAACGGCACTCAAATCACCGAGAGCGCGGAGCCGGTCTTCGTCGTTGGCGCGGGCTCGACAATGGACATCTGTATCTTGTTAGTGGACCAGTACGTAGGGAGCAATTTCAACTACTCCTCGGCCCCCAACCTGAACGCGACCTTGTGGCCGGGTTACACCTCCTATACCACGAATGACGGCAACAGCATCGTCGTGCAGTACACTCCGGCCATCGACGTGACCGTGACGCCACCCCGAGACTTCTCCATCGACACGAATCAGAGCATCGTCGCGGAGTACAAGATCTCGACCGGCGAGAACTCGACCGGGTTCGACGGCCTGGGGCCAACCAATTGGATTCCCTCCAGCGTATTTCCATGCAGGTCAATTCCCTTGGCGGTTGGCTACTCGCCCTCGCAGGTCAACAACTCAAACTTTCCGCCCTACGCCGGTCTCCCCGAGGGCTGCTTTTCGCCTCCCTTGGTCGGATACATCATCGGGTACACCGGAGCGAGCATCGCCTACCTGAGGAGCGAAAGGGCAATCAACCTGACAGAGAACGTCACCGACATTTCAGTGTCCAGCTTCCCGACCTCCGGCGGCCAGGAGAACATCACCTTCAGGATGCACGTCCAGAGCTTCAGCTATCCCGTCACGCTCGGGTCACCCGCAATCAACAGCAGCGTCGTCCGCGTATTTTCAGGAAACCCGGAGCAGGCGACGCTCGAGAACAATTACTGCTCTTCGATCTCCGATAACCAAACCGCCTTGAGCGACCAGAAAATCACGACGTTGAATGAAGTGCCGACCGGCTACCTGCAGTTCGACTCCCCGACGCTCCAGATGAGTCCCTATTCGTCCGTCAACTACAGCTTCTCCATTCTGATTTCGGGGCCTATCGCAAGAGACACCGCGATAGACGGAGTGATAATCTTGGGCAATATCGTGGTCGGCGCCTCCGATTTCCCTGTGAGCATCGCAGGGCAGCTGCAGACGATTTCGGGGTCGTGCGAGTCCCTCCTCTCTTAGCCGCAAACCAAGAAGGCTCTGCTGATAGCCCGACACGGCCTCGTTGGACAGTGCGCCTTTCAGAACCCTTCACGCAACGTCTACGCACCCCGACGACGTCCTGAACGAGCCATAGGACGCGCTCTAGGGAGAGCACGGCTTTATTCTTGGTTTTGCTCACAATTCTCACTAAGTTTTGCACGAGAGTATGTCCAGTATGAAGCCCACCAATCTTTAATTAGCGTCCAGACCCCAAAATCTCTCTTTGCCGTTCCTGGTCCCACCAGAAAGCATCGACTCTGAATCGCTAATTCTGGTGCTAGCCTTCGGCGCTCCCTCTTTGCTCGAAGCTCAATGCGTGTTCGGCGACAGCGCCAAAGTATCGATGCAGTGCGAGGACATAGCGGCCGCCGACCTGAATGGAGGCCGATTCAAGAGGTACACCGAGCTTGCGGGAGTGCACAAGATCGCGCTCCCACTGCCTCCGGTCGACTCCCCGGAGTTCGCGGAGGCCATCACGTTTCCAGAGAGGAACTTCAACTTCTCCCTGAGCCTCTACTGCACGCAGGGCGACCAGGAGGCCGAATACGAGGACCTCTCGGAGCAGCTCCTTACAACAATACGCCGTTATGGCCTCAAGAAGGCCAACCTGATTCGCTCGCGCTCGGGGCCGGAGATGTATTCAGAGCGGGTGGTGGCGAGGTCTGCGATTGACTTTGTCGTCTTCCCCATAGGTGCGACATCGCAATGGGGGGTCACCGTCTACGTCCCGGAGACGGAAGGGTTCAAGGAAAGGTCGACGGAGAGGCCGTATGTGACATCGGGAATCTCGCTCTCCTCCCGATTGGCGCGCCTGCTCGTCAACATCTCAGGCATCTCGAAGGGACAAGTCCTGCTCGACCCCTTCTGCGGCTCCGGGACCGTCCTCGGCGAGGCGCTGCTGAAGGGCGCAGACTGCATCGGGATTGACAGGAACCACGGGAGCGTCGAGCGGACTAAGGAGAACTTGGCCTGGTTTCTTTCCCAGAGCCAGCGCGGCGGACAGCGCCCTCCCTCTTACTCCGTGGTTACCGGCGACGCCACCAACCTCAGAAGGTCGCTCGGCGACCAGATGGTCGACGCGATAGTCTCAGAGCCCATCCTCATGCCAAGGCTCTCATCGCCACCCACGCTTGAGAAGGCGCGGCGCCTCATCAAACACGCATCCCTGATCTATTCAGACGCCTTGTACGAGATGAGCGGCGTCTTGAGACGTGGCGGGAGGATGGTCCTCGTGACCCCGTCGCTCAGGACTATCGAGGGCAAGGATGTCACGCTGTCGTTCGAGGACCTCAAAGAGGTCGGGCTGAGACCCCTTCAGCCGAAGGGCGGCCCCTCCTATGAGTACCCGCTGAGGGTGTCGCACCAGAGCACGCGATGGATTAGGAGGATGGTTTACGCTCTGGAACGGGTCTAGCCGTCGGCCCTCTTGATTGCAAGCTGAGCCTTCCTCATGAGCGAGACGAGCAGCCCGAGCTCCTTGGAGCCCACGTCAGACTGCAGAGCGACTCTTCGCGCGACCTGGACCATCCTTTCGGCCCGATGCTCTTGCATGCCTGACGCGATTGCAAGCTCATAGGCGTATCTTGAGAACGCCTCACGTCTCTCCCTCGATGCCCCCGAAGCAGCCGGTGTCCGAGAGGCGCTCCCTGCAGCTTGAGCGGTCGAGGCCAGATACATGAGGATGGCGGCCGAGTGACTGACATTGAGCGTCTTGTAATTCGTCCGAGTCTCGACCGTGGTCACGAGGTCGCATAGCGCCAACTCCTCGTTCGTGAGGCCTGTGGTGTCCCTCCCAAAGACCATCGACGTGCGCTCGGCCGCCATCATCCGCGCGACAGCCTCGTCAGGTCTGACCGCTGCCCTGTTCACGTTGGCGCCTCTCCTCGCCCTAATCGCAGTCGTGGCGAGCAGGAGGTCGTGGGTCTTCCTCACCTTTGCGAGGGTGACGACCTCCGCGCGCTCGAGTATGTCGGAGCCGTGTGAGGCGTAGACGGACGCCGCCCTCATGTCGCACCTGGGGCCTACCAGGTACAACCTCTCCACGCCAAAGTTCTTCATAAGGCGCGCTGTGTACCCGAGGTTGACGGGGTACTCGGCTCCCACGACAGTGACGCTCAGAAGGTCACTCAGCGCCCTCAAACCGCGGACACCAATTTTAGCCCTCCCCATGCGCTTGTTCCGCGCGCGAGAGCACGCCGATCATCGCGAGGATCGAGTCCGGTCGCAGTGAGTTCACCCTGCACTGGAGCGGCAGGCTTACGGTCGGCCCGGGGGCCGAAGGAGGCGCCGCCAGCCCCAGACTCTTGAGCGCCGCCCTGACCGTCCGTCTCTTCTGCGAAAAGATTCTCTTTATCATAGCCGTCTGATCCGCGCTGAGACTCCTCCTCCACCTCATCGTCACCAAGCAGGAGTTCACCCGGGGCGGAGGGTCAAACGAGAGCCTGCTCACGTCGGAGATAATCTCGACCTGCGTCGATGCCTGGGATATCACCGATACCGCTCTGTAGGCAGGGCTGCCCGGCGGCGCGGTTATCTTCATCGCGAAGTCGCGCTGTAGCAAGACGACCGCCCTGTCGTATCTCCTTCGCGAGAGCCAATCGACGAAGTGGCTGGACTCCGAGTAGGGAAGGCTGGAGAGCAGCACGTCGAACTCCGGCGACGACTTGAACGCGTCCTCGTTGTGGAGCACGAGAGGGGTTCCTCCCAACTCCCTGTTGAGCCTCTCGTAGCTCTCTCTGTCGATTTCATAGCCCTCGAGGTTGGTGGTCAGGCCTGCCAGCTCTCTAGTGAGGGCGCCCTTTCCGGTCCCTATCTCGAGGACGCGCTCATGGTGCCGTATGGCCGCGAGATCGATCATCGAACTCACCACGGAGGGTTCGGTGAGGTAGTGCTGCCCTAGTGAGTGTCGTCGGGCGCGGCCGCGACGGTCACTTCTTGACGAAGATGTTAACCCTTGAGGCACCTGTCAATTCTTCCGCAATCCGCTTGGCCACCAGCTTCGCAGGCTCGCGCAGGCCCACGCGGCTCTGGATGTCGTCGAACGAGGTGAACGGCTGCTTCTCTCTCATCTCGATGATGGTCTTCATGAAAGTCTTCCCAATCCCAGGAATCAGCTCAAGCCCGTGGAGGCGCGGGGTGAGGGGCTGCAGCTCGTTGAAGTATGCTACGTATCTGGCTTCGTTGTTCTTTACGATGGCCTCGCAGACTCCGAGGAGCTGGGCCTTGGCCTCCGAGGTCAGGTCGTCGTAGGCGAGCTTCCCGAACACGCTGAGGATCTTCGCCCGTCCCTCCCTCCCTATCCTGAGTTTCTCGCCGGTATCGAAGTCTTGGTTCTCGACCGCGAGCAGCTCCAGCAGCGTGAGCCTTTCCTCCCCCACGGCCTGCACGATCTGACCCTCCCTCCCCTTGATTATTGACGACCTTCCCCTTTGGATGAAGTCGAGCACGTAGGCGAATTCCTCATACCTCTTCTCGGAAGGAAGCATTCTCCGCTATGACAACCCCTTGGGCTCATTCTTCGAGTGTTACGGGAAAAGCGACACAGCAAGAATCTGAGCTAAGCAACATGCGCCCTTCGGATTTCCGAAGTTCTTCCCTTGCTATTTAATCTTTGGACTTCAGTATCTTCAGTATCTTTTCTAGCGTCTCCGTCGGCAGGAGCTTCCGCCAACCCGCCGTGAACGTCCTCAACTCCTCGATCGACTTTGGCATGATGTTTACCACCTCGGTCGCCTCTCCTTCGCTCAGGCCGCAATCGGTCTCGAGCTGCTTCTTCAGCTTCCTTGCGGCCTCCGGCGTGCTCTTCGCGAACTTCGAAGTGTAGTCCAGCGTCCTCTTCTGGATCTGATCGGCCTTCTCTACGTCAATCTTCTCGAGGATCTGGTGCGCCTCGCTGAGGGTGAGCGTCTTCTTCTGCGCCGAGGGCGCAGCGCCCTCCGCTGACAACTCTACCGCTTCGCCTCCAAGAGTGGGACGATGTGCTCCTTCCTCGAGATGACCGTCTTGACCTTGTCCCCGACCATCACATCGATGATGACGGCTCTTCGGCCTGTCTCCCTGACGACTCCGACGAGGCCGTTGAACCTTCTATGGGGCATTCCTTTGACTTGGGTCGAATCAATCTTGATCACCACCTTCTGATCGGGGGTGTAGTCTGTGAGGATGTGGCTGAGACCGCGGGAATCCCTCTTCCTGAGGAGGGACCTTGTTCTCCGCCGGTATCCGTGCGACCTTGCCATAGAAGAGCCGTTGCCGCCCCTCCGCCCTCATTTAAAAGCTAATCCATGAACCAGCGCGCAGTTTCCACGCGGTTTCAGGCTAGTTTCAACGGTCTCGCCCGGGTTTGGGCCACACCCTCATTATGTCGAATCTCTCGCATCTGAGATGCATCTTCATCGACTCCGAGAACGACGGCGAGACGGCCTCCCCTGAGACGAGCCTCTTCACTGGGAGCCCCCCGTCAAGCTTGATGTCGGCAATGATCTTCTTCCCGCGGGCTTGCGCCCTTACGAAATAGATCTTCTTGTCGACCAGTCTTCCTTTGTTGTTCCTGTATTGCACCAACACATTCCTCATCTCCCTCTGGAGCCTCCTTACGTCTTCGCCAGACACCCTGCGTTCCGCGCTTATCACCGCACGGGTCTTGAAAACGAACGCTGGGTGTTCGAACTGCTTTGTGACGACACGCATGCCCGATACCGACATCCCGCCTTCGCCGGTCCTGAGTCTCACCGCCCTCGGCGGGTGCCTCCTCCGGGGGTTCTTCGACTCGATGACCATCGGACGGCCTGGGGGGAAGACCACACTGTCAGGGTCTTCGCTCCCGAACCACGTGAACTTGAACTTCTTCGAGCCGAGCAGAGCGCCGAGCTTCTTCGAGACCAGTCCCTCGACGCTGGGGGTGGTGGAGTAGCCGGTGCCTTGGCATCTCTCGCAGCCTCTGCCATTGCACTCTTCGCAGAACAGCCTTCGCTGCGCGACCCCGCGCGGCTTCGTGTACTTGCCATAGAGGAAGAGGGGTTTCGACGTCGCCGTGGCGGTCTCGTCCCCGATGTCTACGAGGACCGTGGCGTCAGGATGGAGCCTGTCGACCTTCTTCCCTCCCCGCATCCCCTTGATGACCGCTTTCGTGAGGCGGCCCGCGAGCTCGGACTTGATCGTCTCGCCGCCCCTTATCTTCAGCTCCGACCTCAGCCTATCCTCCCGTTCTTGGACACCACGCGGGAGCACCAGCCCGACGGAGAACGTCCGGAACTCGAACTTGTCCAGACTGGAGATTATCTTCTCGGTAATCCTTCCCAGGTCGTCCGATATCCCCTTGCAGATGAAGCAGCCGTCATCGTCGCCCGCGAGAGCGAGGTCGGATTCTCCCGCCCCCTGCCTGTCCCGACAGAACCGACACAGTCGAAACTCTAGGATCTTCTCATCCACTCGGGACTTGACCCCCGGCTCTCCTGAGGAACTGCCTCATCTCCCGGCCTTTTCCAGACTTCATCATGCTCTTCGTCTGCCTGTACCTGGCGATCAGCTCCCTCACGTCCTTCTCGGTCCTGCCCGAGCCTTGGGCGATACGCTTCACCCTTGGGGCGTTGAGCTTCTCCGGCGCCGCCCTCTCCTCGGCGGTCATCGCCTGGATGATGCTCTTCCAGGTCTTCATGTTCCTCTCCGCCTTCTCCAAATCCTCGCTCTTCATGTTCCCGGAGACGCCGGGTATGAGATCGAGAATCTTCTTCAGCGAGCCCATCTTGTTAACCTGCTCGAACTGGAAGAGGAAGTCGTCCATCGTGAGCCTTCCGGTCACCATCCTCTGGACCCGCTTCTCGTCCACCTCGCCCTCGACCTGTTTCGCCATATCGAGGAGAGCCTTGAGGTCGCCCATCCCGAGCAGTCGGCCGACAAAGCGGGTGGCGGAAAACTCCTCGAGGTCATCGACCCTCTCTCCAGTGCCTATGAAGAAGACCTTTGCACCTGTGGCACCAACCGCGGCAAGGGCGCCGCCTCCCTTGGCCGCGCCATCGAGCTTGGTGACCACTATCCCCCCTACAGGGGAGGCCTTGTGGAAGGCCGCCGCTTGGTTGAAGGCCTGCTGGCCGATTGTCCCGTCGACGACGAGAAGGTTGAGGTCCGGTTTGACCTTCGAGAAGATTCTGCTCATCTCGTCGAGGAGGCTCTGCTCCTCCTTGTGCCTCCCCGCAGTGTCGATTATTATGAGGTTCTTGCCGCCCTCCTCGAAGGAGCGCTTACCCGCTTCTGCGACCTTCACCGAATCTTTCTCCTTCTCGTCCGAGTAGATGTCGACGCCCACCACTTGGGCTATCGTCTTCAGCTGGGTCACCGCGCCCGGCCTGAACGTGTCAGCCGCCACCACGCCGACCTTGAAGCCTTTCTTCGCGTAGAACCTAGCGAGCTTTCCCACGGTGGTCGTCTTGCCGGAGCCTTGGATGCCCAACATCACGATGACGCTCAACTTGGTCCGCTCGAGCTTGAGCTCCTGGTCGCCGCCCAGAAGCTTGTCGAGCTCTTCGTATAGGATCTTCACTATCTGGTTCTTCCTGTCCAGTCCGGGGGGTGGCTTCTCCTCGAGCGCCCTCCGCTGGACGCTCTCGGTAACGCTCAGGACGAGCTTCACGTTGACGTCCGCCTGTATCAGGGCGCGCTGGAGGTCGCGGACGAACTCCTTGATGGCAGCTTCATCGACGATGTCGTTGCCGAGAAGCTTCTTGACGGCATTCTGCAACCCACTCCGCAAAGAATCGAGCAATAGAACTCACCGGAGATTTTTGCGGAGAGCCAACCAGAGATAAGTCTTTGCCGGTTCTACATCCGGGCGACAGGTTAGGATTAACTTAGAGGCCGCCGTGAGGGCTGCCGCCTATTGAGAGTCGGGGTCCTCTTCTCAGGTGGGAAGGACAGCACCTACGCCGCGTACCTTGCGAGGCAGAGGGGCGACGAGGTCGCGTGCCTGATCACCCTCTCTCCCGTGAGGTCTGACTCCTACATGTTCCACTACCCTAACATCAGGTGGACCGCGATGCAGGCTCAGGCCATGCGCTTGCCTCAAGTCACGTTGGAGACGAAGGGGGTGAAGGAGGACGAGCTTGTGGACTTGAGCAAGGTCATCGAAACCGCGAAGCGGGATTACTCGATTGAGGGCGTCTACACCGGTGCCCTCGCAAGCGTGTATCAAAAGTCTAGGGTTGAAAGGATATGCGACGAGCTCGGCGTGAAGGCGGTGTCGCCCCTGTGGCACATCGACCAAGTCACACACCTGACCAACATCGTCGCCAACCATTTCGAGGTGATAATGACCGGCGTCGCGGCGCTAGGGCTCGACGAGAGCTGGCTAGGCAGGCACTTGGATGAAGAAGCGGTGCGCGACCTCGCTGGGCTTCACGCGAAATACGGCGTCAACCCCGGACTGGAAGGGGGAGAGGGAGAGACATTCGTGCTTGACTGCCCCCTCTTTGACCGGCGGGTCGAGGTCATCTCTTCACAGAAGCACTGGAAGGGAGACGCCGGATACCTCGAGATTCTTGAAGCTCGTCTTGTCGCGAAGGCGTAGCTGGCCTTCGTTTCGAGACTAGCTCTATCGGTATTGGATCTCGTCAATGGCCTTCCTCAGACGGCTCTTCCGTTGACCTCATCTAGAGCTAGCCTTCGCTCGACGATGTAGCTGACTAATAACGGTATGACTTCGAACGCGCGGCTGCAGCTAGCCCGTGCCCTTAATCCGCATTACCTTGCTCCTGCCCATGACCACCCACACCTCGACCTCCACTCCTGGTTGCATCTTGCCCTGGAACTCGGGTTCGGTCGGCGTCGTGCTCTCTGTGACCTCGAATGACTGAAGGTCCATGAGCTGTACGCTCGTCGGGGTGGCGGAGATTACCTGCGCCGCCCTCTTGTCTATCATGGGCACTTCGATGTGGGTGTCGACCGTCCCAATCACCGTCTTCTTCGAGCCAGTGAATATCGCGATTCCCGTGAGCCTGACCTTCGCGCTTCCGTGCTTCCCCGGCTTGCTCTTCTCCACCTCGACGACCTTGCAAGGCTCTGCGTCGATGACGATGTAGCTGCCCTCCTTCAAACTGCCCAGGTCGGCTGGTCTGCTCAAGCGCTCTGCCCACGAGTTTTCGTGACACGGTAATTAAGCCTTGAACTCGCCAGGAGGACGAAAAGGGCGCCGTAACCCCCTTTTTTGGCCGCAGGCCTTGTCCGCCAACCCGCAGACGACCGTATCACACATTATTTATTAGACTAGTCCTAGGGTGGAAAGCGTTTGCTGGGGCACAGGGAAGTTCGACTTGGGACAACGGTCGCGCCGGCTCGGCTCGACCTGATGATGCAGGTGCTACGCTAGCCTGCAGTTACTAATGACAGTGAAAGCCAGTTCTTGAACGAAAAGATTCACGTGCTTGACTCGACTGCCTTTTACGCCGGCATCCCCTTTCAGGGCGAAGGCAAGTACTACACAACGTACCAGGTGCTCGACGAGGTCAGAGGCAGGGGCATCGGGGCCCAGCTGATTCATTCGAGGGTCCAGGTGACTGAGCCTTCGAAGGAGTCAATCCAGAAGGTCAAGGAGGCTTCAAACAGGACCGGGGACCAAAAATCTCTTTCGGAGGCCGACACCTCGATACTTGCCGTCACGCTCGACCTCGTAAAGTCCAAGCGCGACGAAGAGGTGGTCCTGGTCACCGACGACTTCGCGGTCCGAAACGTCGCCGAGGTCATCGGGATCAACCTCTCAGAGACCTCTATCCGCGGCGAGTGGAAGAAGATCACTTGGATAACCTATTGCAAGGGATGCGGCAAGGAGTACCTCGACCCCAAGCGGTCAGTGTGCGAGGTCTGTGGGACGAAGCTGTCGAGGAAACCCAGGCCTTCAAACTGACGAGCTTTCTCTTTTAATAACGGGCGATTTTCTGGCCCGAATCTGTTGGGCTGGTAGTTCAGCGGTAGAATGCCTGCCTCGCACGCAGGAGGTCAGGGGTTCAAATCCCCTCCAGTCCACCAAATCTCAATCCATTCCGGACGGTCAGCGCAGCTTGCAGATCTCGGGCATCTGCCTCTTGTGCTCGGAGGCCTGATACTTCGCGAGTATCAGCTCGACCTTTGCCCTGTTGAGCTTCATCTTGGCTGCTATCGCGGGCACCCCGAGACCCTCCTCGAACCTTAGCTTGAAAAGCCGGTCGATGGCCTCGTAGCTCATCCCTATCTCCGACTCGGCCAAATGCCCCGGCCACAGCCTCGGGCTGCTGCGTTTAGCCACGATGCGCCTGTTGATCCCGAGCGCCTCTCCAAGCCTCCTGACCTCGGTCTTGTAGAGGTCGGCGATGGGGAGGACGTCGACGCCTCCATCGCCGTATTTCGTGAAGTAGCCGAGCAGAAGCTCTGAGCGGTCCCCCGTGCCGATGACGAGCCTGTTCATCAGATTGGCGTGATAGTAGAGCAGGGACATCCTGATCCGTGCCCTGAGGTTCCCCTCAGCTAGCCGGTTGGACTCGAGCGACCTTAGGTACGCCTTGTGAATAGGGGCGACATCAATCTCCTTGGTCTCGATGCACAGTTCGCTCGCCACGAGCTTCGCGTCCTCGACGTCTTCGCCGGGAGTGGCCCGCAGGTCGGGCATTATCAGCCCCGTGACGCGGCGGCTCCCAAGAGCCTCAACGCAGAGGTAAGCCGTAACCGCCGAGTCTATCCCCCCGCTGATGCCAAGGACTGCCCCGTCGGCCTGGCTCTCTTCGACCTTCCTCTTGATGAACGCGATTATCCTGCCCCTCACCGAGGAAAGGTCAAGCTCGGTCG
>Ga0307372_10004332_pt1 | contig 22020 bp, 33 predicted proteins | sample OX1MG_FD_202533 | JGI IMG/M metagenome (GOLD analysis project Ga0307372, IMG submission 202533) | Soil microbial communities from Risofladan, Vaasa, Finland - OX-1 | ecosystem: Environmental > Terrestrial > Soil > Coastal area > Acid sulfate soil | place: Finland: Risofladan, Vaasa | collected...
GTCGACGTGCGGGACGGCGAGCACGGCGTCGACGAGGCCCTCGGTCTCCTCGTCGCCAGCGTCCGCGACGGCGATCACCGACGCGCCGCGTGCCCGCATCTCTTCGACGTTGCCCATGACCTTCTCCCACAAGGGCGTGCGCGTCGCGACGACGACGACGACGACGCCCGGCTCGATGAGCGAGATCGGGCCGTGCTTCATCTCCCCCGCCGGGTACGCCTCTGCCCGCACGTAGGCGAGCTCCTTCAGCTTGAGCGCTCCCTCCAGCGCGACCGGAAGTCCGGCGCGGCGGCCGAGGAAGTAGAAGTCGTCGACGTCCGCGTACCGGGTCGCGACGCGGCAGTACTCCTCGGCGCGAGCGAGCGCGTCCTCGACGGCCGCGGGGAGCGACAAGATCGCGCTCGCGGCCGCGGCGAGCTCGTCACCCGCGATCGACCCGCGCACGCGCCCGAGGTGGAGCGCGAGGACCTGCAAGAGCGCGAGCTGCGCGAGGTGGGACTTCGTGGAGGCGACGCCGATCTCCGGTCCGGCGCGCGTGTACATGACGCCGTCTGCTTCGCGAGCCATCACCGAGTCGACCACGTTCGTCAGGGCGAGGACACGCGACCCCGCACGCCGCGCTTCTCGCATCGCGTGGAGCGTGTCGACGGTCTCGCCCGACTGGCTGATCGCGATCGCGAGCGTCTCGCGGTCGAGCACCGGCCGGCGGTAGCGGAACTCGCTCGCGACCTCCGCGTCGGAGCCGATTCGGGCCCACGCCTCCACGGCCTGGCGGGCCGCGAGCGCGGCGTGGAAGCTGGAGCCGCATGCGAGGAACTGCACGCGCCGCACCGACGCGAGCTCGTCAGCGGGGAGCTCGAGCTCCTCGATCTCGGTCCGGCCCGACGCGTCGACACGCCCGAGGAGCGTGTCGCGCACGGCCTGGGGCTGCTCGTGGATCTCCTTCGACATGAAGTCGGGATATCCGCCCTTCATCGCCCGCTGGACGCTCCACGAGACCTCGATCGGTCGCGGCTCGACCGTCCGGCCCTCGAGGTCGACGACCGCGATCACGCCTGGCCGCACCTCGGCGACCTCGTCCTCGCCGAGCGCGTAGAGCGCTCGTGTCGTCGCGAGCGCAGCCGCGACGTCCGACGCGACGATCCCGACGTCGGCGGTGACGCCGACGATGAGCGGGGAGGTCCGGCGGGCCGCGACGATCACGTCGGGCTCCTCCGCGCGCACCACCGCGACAGCGAAGTCGCCGCGGACCACCGCGAGACAGCGCCTGACGGCCTCCACGAGCGTGGCCCCCGCGACGAGCTCGTCCTCTACGAGGTGGACGAGGACCTCGGAGTCCGTCTGCGACGTCCGCTTGTGGCCGCTCGCGTCGAGTGAGGTCGCGAGCTCGCGGTAGTTCTCGATGATGCCGTTGTGCACGAGGGCGACGCGGCCCGAGCAGTCGAGATGAGGATGCGCGTTCACCTCCGTCGGCGGTCCGTGGGTGGCCCAGCGCGTATGGCCGAGAGACGCGCCGGGGTCGTGCGGCGCATCGTCGATCCGCGCCCTCAGCCGCTCGATCGAGCCCGCGTGCTCGGCGGCACGCGCCCGCCACAGCGCTCCTGCGCCCCGGTCACACACGACGATTCCCGCGGAGTCATAGCCGCGGTACTCGAGGAGCTCGAGGCCCGCGACTAGCAGCTCGCAGGCGTCCGGCGCTCCCGTCACCCCGATGATCCCGCACATGGCGCCAGGCTACGGCGTCGCGGCGCGGGGCGCGGGCGCGCCACGCCGGTGGCAGGCCGGCGACACGACCAGCGGCCAGAGCGGGGGCGGGCGCGTCCCGCAGGCGAGCGCGTCCCGCAGGCGGGCGCCCCCCGAGAGCGCGGGGCGATGAGGCCGCGCGTGTCGACGTGCGGGGCGCCGCCAGATCGGCGAGACTGCGGGCGCACGGGAGCCCACGGCGGGCTGAGAGGGCGCGAGAGCGCCGACCGTTGAACCTGATCCGGGTCATGCCGGCGGAGGGAGAACACGATGAGCGACACGTCACGTTCGAAGGTCTACGTCGTCGGCGAACGGCCCGACGTCCGGGTGCCGTTCCTCGAGGTCCGTCTCAAGGCCACCGGCGCGGTCGCGTCCGACGAAGGCGCGGTCGCGTCCGACGAAGGCGCGGTCGCGTCCGACGGCGGCGGCGGCGGCGGCGCGACGGATCCCCCTCGGGAACGAGTCCTGCTCTACGACACGAGTGGCCCAGGGGCCGGTCCGCAGGGAACTCTCCCGCCGCTTCGCCGGCAGTGGATCATCGCCCGCGGCGACGTCGAGCAGTACCGAGGGCGGCGACCGGTGATGCGCGACGACGGACGCGCGGCCGTGCGCCGTGCGTCCCCGGGCGACGCGGCGACGGCCGTCCCGGTCGGCCCTCGCGCGGTGGCGCAACCCCTCCGGGCGCGGGCCGGCGCCACGGTCACCCAGCGCCACTACGCGCGCCGCGGCGAGGTCACCCGTGAGATGGAGTTCGCCGCGATCCGCGAGGGCGTCGACGCGGAGGTCGTGCGGGCTGAGATCGCTGCCGGGCGCGCGATCCTGCCGGCGAACGTCAACCACCCCGAGGCCGAGCCCATGGTCATCGGCCGGCGGTTTCTCGTGAAGGTCAACGCGAACATCGGCAATTCCTCGGTCACCTCGTCGATCGCCGAGGAGGTCGACAAGCTCACCTGGGCGACGAGGTGGGGTGCGGACACGGTGATGGACCTCTCGACGGGACCGGACATCCACACGACGCGCGAGGCCGTGCTGCGCGGCTCCCCCGTGCCGATCGGCACGGTGCCTCTCTATCAGGCACTCGAGAAGGTCGACGGCGTCCCGGCGGCGCTCACCTGGGACCTCTATCGCGACACGCTCGTCGAGCAGGCCGAGCAGGGCGTCGACTACGTCACGGTCCACGCGGGCGTGCTCCGTGGTTACGTGCCGCTCACCGCGTCTCGAACGACGGGGATCGTGAGCCGGGGCGGCTCGGTCATGGCCGCGTGGTGCCTCGCCCACGGCCGGGAGAACTTCCTGTACACGCACTTCGAGGAGATGTGCGAGATCCTCGCCGCGTACGACGTCGCGTTCTCGCTCGGTGACGGGCTCCGCCCGGGTTCGATCGCAGACGCGAACGACGACGCTCAGTTCGCGGAGCTAGAGACGCTCGGCGAGCTCACGACGGTCGCGTGGCGCCACGACGTCCAGGTCATGGTCGAGGGGCCCGGCCACGTCCCGCTCCACAAGATCCGCGAGAACGTCGACCGCCAGGCGGCGGTCTGCAACGGCGCGCCCTTCTACACACTCGGGCCGCTCACGACCGACATCGCCCCGGGCTACGACCACATCACCTCGGCGATCGGAGCGGCCACCATCGCGATGTTCGGCACGGCGATGCTCTGCTACGTGACTCCGAAGGAGCATCTCGGCCTGCCCGACCGTGACGACGTGAAGCACGGGATGATCGCGTACAAGATCGCCGCGCACGCGGCCGATCTCGCAAAGGACCACGCGGGTGCCCGGAACTGGGACGACGCACTGTCCCGGGCGCGCTTCGACTTCCGGTGGGAGGACCAGTTCGCGCTCGCGATCGACCCGGCGACCGCACGCGCCTACCACGACGAGACTCTCCCGGCGGGTGCGGCGAAGTCCGCCCACTTCTGCTCGATGTGCGGGCCGACGTTCTGCTCGATGCGGATCAGCCACGACGTGCGGGCGCTCTCGAGCCCGTAGGCCAACCTACGAGTGGGCCCAGGCTCGCGTGGCCCCCGGGCCCGCGAGCCGAAGGGCCCCGAGCCTGGAGGGCCCGCGAGCTGACAGCTGCAACAGCAACAGGCCGGGTCCGCGCTACGCACCGCCGAGCTCGCGCAGCACGATCCCCGCGAGCCGGTCGACAGCCGACTCCGCGTTCTCGTGGCTCTCCGCCTCGACCATCACGCGCACGGCGGCCTCGGTCCCGCTCGCGCGGAGAAGCACACGACCTGATGCGCCGAGCAGCTCCTCGACCGCGGTCACCTCGGCCCAGACAGCCGCGGCGGCACCGAGGCGGCCGGGCTCGGGCACCCTGACGTTACGGAGCTCCTGGGGAAGCCGGGTCATCGCGTGCGCAACGAGCTCGTCGAGCGGTCTGGCGCGCCGTGCGAGCAGCTCGAGCAGCTTCAGAGCCGTGAGGATCCCGTCCCCGGTGGTCGCCTCGCGGCGGAACACGATGTGACCGGACTGCTCGCCCCCGAGCACGAGCCCGTGCCGGTCGAGGGCGTCCGCGACGTGGCGGTCCCCGATCGGCGTCTCGACGACCGAGATGCCGCGTCGCCCGAGCGAGCGCTTCAAGCCGAGATTGCTCATCACCGTCGCGACGAGCGCGTCGTTGTCGAGCGCGCCGCGCTCGTGGAGATCGATGGCGAACATCGCGAGCAGCTCGTCGCCGTCGACGACCCGCCCGTTGCGGTCGAGCGCGATGAGCCGGTCGGCGTCTCCGTCGAAGCACAGCCCGACGTCCGCGCGCTCCATGACGACGCGGCCCGCGAGACCGCCCGCGTGCGTCGAGCCACACCCCGCGTTGATGTTCGTGCCGTCGGGCGACGCCGCGACGAGGATCGTGTCGATGCCCGCTCGCTCGAGCACGCGCGGTGCGATCGGGCTTGCCGCACCGTTCGCACAGTCACACACGACGCGAAGGCGCGCGCCCTGCACGTCGACGGCGCGCAGCAGGTGGTCGAGGTAGGCGTCTACGAGCTCGGGCTCGGACTCGATCTCGCCGACTCCTGCCCCCGCGGGGCTCCCGGGCCCGGCGACCGGGCCGCGGCGCTCGAGCAGCACGGCATCGAGCTCGGACTCGATCTTGATCTCGAGCGCGTCCGGAAGCTTGCTCCCCGTCGCGGAGAGGAGCTTGATGCCGTTGTCCTGAAAGGGGTTGTGGGACGCCGAGATCATCGCGCCCGGCACGCCGCGGTCGGCCGCGATCCACGCGAGCCCCGGGGTCGGCACGACGCCCACGTCGACCACCCGAGTGCCCTCGGACGCGAGGCCGGCGGACAGGGCCGCCTGGAGCATCGGGCCCGAGCGCCGCGTGTCGCGGCCGACGAGGAACTCCCGCGCCGGTAGATGGCGAGCCGCGGCGCGACCGAGGGCGAGCGCGAGCTCCGGGGTCAGCTCGGCGTTCGCGACCCCGCGGATGCCGTCCGTTCCGAACCGCGGCGCCACTGCGTGGTCAGCGCTTCGAGTACTGCGGGGCCTTGCGCGCTTTCTTCAGCCCGTACTTCTTGCTCTCCTTCTCGCGCGCGTCGCGCGTGAGGAGCCCGGCGCGCTTCAGGTTCGTGCGCAGCTCGGGGTCGAGCTCCACGAGTCCGCGAGCGATGCCGAGACGGAGCGCGCCGGCCTGGCCGGAGATGCCTCCGCCATCGATCGTCGCGTCGACGTCGTAGTCCTCCGCACGCCCGGCGACGCGCAGCGCTTCGGTGGCGTGGACCCGGTGGGTCTCGGAGGGGAAGTACTCCGCGATCGGTCGCCGGTTGATCGTGACTGCGCCGGCGCCAGCGCGCAGTCGCACGCGAGCGACGGCGGACTTGCGGCGACCGGTGGACTGGCAGAGCGGCTTGGCCATGCGACTACCCCTTAGGACGCCCGGCGCGCGCCGGCGATGGCCAGCGGTGTCGGGGACTGCGCGGAATGCGGGTGCTCGGGGCCTGCGTAGACCTTGAGCTTGGTGAACATCTGCCGGCCGAGCGTCCCGCGCGGAAGCATGCCTCGCACCGCTCGGCGGATGACCTCTTCCGGCTTCGTCGCGAGCAGGTCCGTGTAGCTCGTCGCGCGAAGGCTCCCCGGATAGCCGCTGTGGCGGTAGGCCATCTTTGCGTCGGCCTTGCCCGCCGTGAGCACGACCTTCGAGGCGTTCACGACGATCACGTGGTCACCGGTGTCGAGATGCGGGGCGAATATCGGGCGGTGCTTGCCACGCAGGATGCGGGCGACCTCGGACGCGAGGCGACCGAGGACGAGGTCCTCTGCGTCGACGACGTGCCATGCACGGACGATCTCGCTTGGCTTCGGGGAGTACGTACGCACTGCAGGTTCCTTTGCTCGCGCCTGTCGGCACGTCAGTCGAGTACGGGCGTGGCCGGCACGGCGCCGCCGTCCCGCGTGGCCGAGTGCCACCGAGCAGTAGCGCTACCGCGGGCACGCGCCCGGCCGACGAGGCTAGGCGATAGAGACCGTCCGAGCAAGCTGGGTCGACGTCGCGGCAGGCCACTGCCAGCGACCGCCGAGCTCCGGGGGGTAGTCGACTGCGACGAGACAGAGCCCGTGCGCGGGCGCCGGCGAGGGCGCTCCCTCACGAGAGCCACGCCGGAGCTGAGCGAGGACGTCGCTCGGACGCGTCCGGCCCGACCCGGCCGCGACGATGGATCCGACGATCGAGCGGACCATCTGGTGGCAGAAGGCGCCCGCCTCGATCTCGAAGCGGAGCACACCGGGCTCCGGCAACGTCCAGCGCGCCTGCGTGACGCGCCGGACAATCGGTCCGTCCTGCCGGTCGGGAGGCCGGCGGCAGAACGCGGCGAAATCGTGCTCCCCGAGGATCGGGTCGGTCGCGAGCCGCAGCAGCGAGAGGTCGAGCTCGGTACCGACGTGCCACAGGCGCCCCCGTCGCAGGGGGTCGACCGGCTCGCCGAGCTCGATGTCGTAGCGGTAGCGGCGTGCCGTCGCCGCGTGCCGGGCGTCGAAGCCCCCGGGCGCGGCGACCACGCGCCAGACGGTGACAGAGGCTGCGCACAGCCCGGAGAGCGCGTCGCGAAGGCGGGGGAGCTCGACGGCGCTGGCAACGCCAGGATCGTGGGCAGGGCTCGGCACGTCGGTAGGGCCGGACCGCTCGCCGCGCTCGCGGCGGGCGTCGCGCTCACCCGACCACCCTGCAACCCATGCGGCGTCGCAGTCGACGTGCACGACCTGCGCGAGCGCGTGGACGCCCGCGTCGGTGCGTCCTGCACATGTGACCCGCAGCCGCCCCGCGCCGATGCGCTCGAACGCGTCGGCGAGGGCGCCCGCGACGGTGGCCTGACCCGGCTGCTCTGCGAAGCCATGGAAGTGAGCGCCGTCGTACGCGAGACCGAGCGCGAGACGCACGGGGGTGGTGAGCGCGACCACGCCTGCAGGCGCGCTGTCCTGTGGTGCGCTCGCCGCCCTACCCGCTGGCGTCAGACGAACTCTACGCGTGCCATGGGGGCGTTGTCGCCCGCGCGTGGGCCGAGCTTCAAGATGCGCAGGTAGCCACCCGGGCGGTCCACGTAGCGAGGGCCGATCTCCTCGAACAGCTTGTGCGCCATGTCCTTGTCGCGGATGTAGGCGACGACCTGGCGGTGGTTGTGCACGCCACCGGCGCGCGCCTTCGTGATCAGCTTCTCCGCGACGGGCCGGAGCGCCTTCGCCTTCGCCTCGGTCGTCACGATGGCTTCGGCAGCGATGAGCGATGCGACGAGGTTGCCGAACATCGCCTTCTGGTGTGCGGCGCTCCCGCCGAAGCGCGCGCCCTTCTTCGGCGTCCCGGGCATCTCAGAACCCCTCGCCCGCGAGCGACAGCCCGCGCTCGTCGAGACGCTCGATGACCTCGTCGAGCGACTTCTGGCCGAAGTTCGTGATCGCGAGCAGGTCGGCCGCGGTCCGCTCGACGAGCTCGCCGATGGTGTTGACCTGGGCGCGCTTCAGGCAATTGCGCGGACGCTCGGATAGGTCGAGGTCCTCGATCGGCTGGTCGAGGTCGGGGGATCCGCTCGTCGCGGTGCCGACGTCGCCGAGCTCGAGGCCCCGGGCCTCCTCGGAGATGTCTGCGACGAGACCGACGAGCGCGCGCAGCGTCTGGCCGGCAGACGCGAGCGCGCCCCGCGCCGAGATCGAGCCGTCCGTCTCGATGTCCATGAGCAGCCGGTCGAAGTCCGTCGACTGCTCGACCCGGGTCGGCTCGACCGAGAACGTGACCCGCCTCACGGGCGAGAAGATCGCGTCGACCGGGATCACGCCGATGGTCGCCGATCGCTTGTTGCGCTCCGCGGAGACGTAGCCCTTGCCACGCTCGACCGTGACGTCCATCGCGAGGCGGCCCTTCGCGTTGACGGTCGCGATGTGGAGGTCCTTGTTCAGGATCGTCACGTCTGCCGTCGCCTTCAGGTCCGCGCCCGTGACCTCAGCGGGACCGCGCACGTCGACACGCATGGTCACCGCCTCGTCCGACTCCACGGTGAGGACGAGGTCCTTCAGGTTCAAGATGATGTCGCTGATGTCCTCTTTCACCCCCTGGAGAAAGGTGAACTCGTGGAGGGCGTCGTCGAAACGCACCTGGGTGACGGCCGCGCCGGGGATCGACGACAGCAGCGTCCGGCGCAGCGAGTTCCCAATGGTGTGGCCGAAGCCAGGGTCGAGGGGGCCGATCGCGAACCGCTGGCGGCTGCCCTCGTCCTCACCGATCGCCTCGACAGTCGGTCGCTGGATGATCAACATCTTCTCGTCGCTCCTGTGTCGTCCTCGCGCCCAACCCGTGCGCGCGCGCCCTGTCGTCCCGCGCCGGTGACCATCGACGGCGCGCTCTGTCCCTTCGTGCGTCCTACTTCGAGTAGAGCTCGACGATGAGCTGCTCGCGAACCTGCGTGTCGATCTGCTCCCGCTCCGGAGCGGCGCGGATGCGCACGGCGTGCCCGTCCTGCTCGGCTTCGAGCCACCCCGGCAGCGGCCGGTCGATCGTGTCGAGGTTGTGGCGCACCGTGATGCTCTCCCGGGCCGAGCCCGACAGGCCGACCACGTCGCCGACGCGCAGCCGGTAGCTCGGGATCGTCACGCGCTTGCCGTTCACCGTCACGTGGCCGTGGCTCACGAGCTGGCGAGACTGGTTCCGGCTCGTGCCCCACAGGGCGCGGAACGCGATGTTGTCGAGCCGGAGCTCGAGCATGCGGAGGAGGTTCTCGCCCGTGATGCCGCTCTGGCGGCTCGCCTCCTCGTAGAGGTTGCGGAACTGCCCCTCGAGGACGCCGTAGATGCGGCGCGCCTTCTGCTTCTCGCGCAGCTGGGCGAGATACTCCGAGCCCTGGCGCGTGCGATCGCGACCGTGCTCACCTGGTGGGTAGGGTCGCTTCTCGAACGGGCACGAGGTGCTCTCGCACTTCGGCCCCTTCAAGAACAGCTTGACCTTCTCCCGGCGGCACAGCCTGCACGCGGGTCCCGTGTAGCGGGCCATCTCTCTCCTCCGTCGTCCGCTAGACCCGGCGCCGCTTCTTCGGGCGGCAGCCGTTGTGCGGGATGGGTGTGACGTCCTTGATCCCCGTGACCTCGATGCCCGTCGCGGCGAGCGAGCGGATCGCGGTCTCACGGCCCGAGCCCGGGCCGCGCACGAGGACGTCGACGCGGCGCACCCCGTGCTCCATCGCGCGGCGCGCGCACTGCTCCGCGGCCATCTGGGCGGCGAACGGCGTCGACTTGCGCGAGCCCTTGAAGCCGACGTTGCCGGCCGAGGCCCACGCGATGACGTTGCCCTCGTGGTCGGTGATCGACACGATCGTGTTGTTGAACGAGCTCTTCACGTGCGCGACGCCGTGGACGACGTTCTTGCGCTCGCGCTTGCGGGGCCGCCGGCCCCCTGGCTTCGTCGGCTTCGCCATCAGCGCTGGCCCTCCTGGGCGTGAGTGGACATGGCGGCCGCGCGAGCCGGCGCCGTGCCGGTGCGCCCGCCGAGGTGGTCGGTCGTGCGGGGGTCGCGCATCAGTGCTTGCGCACCTTCTTCTTGCCGGCGACCGTCTTCTTCGGTCCCTTGCGGGTCCGGGCGTTCGTGTGGGTGCGCTGGCCCCGGACGGGCAGGCCGCGGCGGTGGCGGATGCCCTGGTAGGAGCCGATCTCCATCTTCCGCTTGATGTCCTGCGCGACGTCCCGGCGCAGGTCGCCCTCGACCTTGAGGTTCTGGTCGACGTACGCCCTCAGGCGCGCGACCTCCTCCTCGGTGAGGTCCCGGACGCGGGTGTCCACGCTCACGTCGGCGGCCGAGCAGACCTGCTGCGCGGTCGTGCGCCCGATGCCGTAGATGTAGGTGAGCGCGATCTCTAGACGCTTCTCACGCGGGATGTCGACTCCGGAGATCCGTGCCATCTCGTCAGCCCTGCCTCTGCTTGTGGCGCGGGTTGTCGCAGATCACCATCACTCGCCCGTGGCGGCGGATGACCTTGCACTTCTCGCACATCGCCTTGACGCTCGGTCGTACCTTCACTGCATCCGTCCCCTGACCTGTCCCCTGCCTCGTCGCTCCGTCCCGGCGCACCCGCCGGTCCCTCGTCCTTCGATCGCCCGCCCGCCGGCCGGCCCCGCTGCGCCCCGCCACCGCTTCCGCGGCCCGGAGCGCGGCGCCCGGCTACTTGTACCGGTACGTGATCCGCCCGCGGCTCAGGTCGTACGGCGTGATCTCGACCTGGACGCGGTCTCCCGGGAGGATCCGGATGCGGTGCATGCGCATCTTCCCCGAGCTGTGCGCGAGCACCTTGTGTCCGTTCTCGAGCTCGACGCGGAACATCGCGTTCGGCAGCGGCTCCACGACCGTGCCCTCGAGCACGATCGCATCCTCCTTCGGCTTGGGCAGGTCGACCTCCTCGTAGAATTCCTGTGCCTCGGGCCTTCGCGCACCGGATCGCTCGCCCGCCGGCCACGGCGGAGCGGGTGCGGCGGAGCGAGCTCCGCGCTGTCGACGTCACGGCCCCGCGTGGTGGAACGGCACGGGACACGCGACTAGACGGCCGCGGGCCTGCGGTCCCGAGGCGAAACGCAATCCTAGCAGCTCGCAGCGGCTCCGGTCACGGGGCGGTGAACACCTCCGGCCCGTCCTCGGTCACCGCGATCGTGTGCTCGAAGTGCGCGGAGAGCTGGCCGTCGGCGGTCACCACGCTCCAGCCGTCGTCGAGCTCGACGGTGTCGTAGGTGCCGACGTTCACCATCGGCTCGACGGCGTAGACGTTGCCCACCTTCAGCCTCGGGCCGGGCGTCCCGGGCCAGTAGTTCGGGACCTGGGGCTCCTCGTGCATCTCGGTGCCGATCGCGTGGCCCACGTACTTGCGCACGACCGAGAAGCCGGCCGCCTCCGCGACCTGCTGGACCGCCCGCCCGATGTCGTGCAGGCGGTTGCCCTCGCGCATCACGTCGATCCCGGCCCACAGCGAGCGCTCGGTCGCCTCGACCAGCCGGCGCGCGACGTCGCTCACCTCGCCGACCGCCACCGTGTAGGCCGCGTCCCCGTGGTAGCCCTCCACGATCGCGCCGCAGTCGACCGACAGGATGTCACCCTCCTGCACGACGTAGTCGCCCGGGATGCCGTGGACGATCATGTCGTTCGGCGACGTGCAGATCACCGCGGGGAAGCCGTGGTAGTTGAGGAAGTTCGAGCGGGCGCCCCGGCGGCTGAGCACCTCGCGGGCGACCGCGTCGACGTCGAGGGTCGTGACTCCCGGTCGGACCGCGGCGCGCGTCCGCTCGAGGATCTCCGCGACGACCCGGCCCGCCTTGCGCATCTTCGCGAGCTCCTCGGGCGAGCGGATCACGTGCGTGCCCCCGCTCGGGGCTGGCGGCGCTCGTCGACGGCGCGCACCAGGCGGTCGGTGACCGCGTCGGCCGGCCCGTCGCCGCGCACCGCCACGAGCGTGCCGGCCTTTCGGTAGCGCGCGATGAGCGGCGCGGTCTGCTTCTCGTACAGGTCGAGGCGCCGCTTGATCGCCGCCTCGGTGTCGTCCTCGCGCTGGACGACCTCGCCGCCGCAGATGTCGCAGATCCAGTCGATGCGCGGGCGCGCGGTCGTCGAGTAGTTGGCCCCGCAGTCGACGCAGACGCGCCGGCTCGCCAGGCGCCGGAGCACGATCTGGGTCGCGACGACGAGGTTGAGCACGACGTCGACACCGTCGGGCTCGAGGAGCCCGTCGAGCAGATCGGCCTGGCGCACGGTGCGCGGGAAGCCGTCGAGCACGAAGCCGCGCTCCTTCGTGTCGTCCTGGTCGAGGCGGTCCCCGACGAGCTTCATCAGGACCTCGTCGGGCACGAGCTCACCGGCGTCCATGTACCGCTGCGCCTCCTGCCCGACCGGCGTGCCCTTCTTCACCGCGGCCCGGAGCATGTCGCCGGTCGCGACGTGCGGGATGACGTAGTGGCGCGAGAGTCGGACGCACTGCGTCCCCTTCCCCGCCCCCTGCTTGCCGAGGACGATCAGCCGCGCGCCGGGTACCACCTAGCGGAGGAAGCCCTCGTAGTTCCGCATCGTCAGCTGGCTGTCGATCTGCTTGTTCGTCTCGAGGGCGACCCCGACGCTGATGAGCAGGGTGGTCCCGAAGAACGGGATCGACGTGATGTGCCATGCGGACAGCAGCGCGGACGGCAGGAGCGCGACGGCGGCGAGGAAGAGCGCGCCGGGGAGCGTGATCCGGTTCAGGATCTTCGACAGGTACGTCTCGGTCGGCGGGCCGGGCCGGATGCCCGGGATGTAGCCGCCCTGCTTGCGGATCGTGTCGGCCTGCTGGTACGGGTCGAAGCTCACCTGCACGTAGAAGAACGTGAAGATCACGATGAACAGGCCGTACAGCGCGAGGTAGACGAAGCCGGTCGGGCTGTAGAGGTTCGCCTGGATCCAGTCGCGCACGCCCCGCCACGGGATGATCGTCGCGATGAGCACCGGGATGTAGAGCAGCGAGTTCGCGAAGATGATCGGGATCACGCCGGCCTGGTTCACCTTGAGCGGGATGTACGTGCTCTGGCCGCCGTACATCCGGCGCCCCTGGACCCGCTTCGCGAACGTCACGGGGATCCGGCGCTGGCCCTGCTCGACGAAGACGATCGCGACGAGCAGGCAGACGCAGACGAAGCCGATGATCGCGAGGCCGGCCCACCCCTTGTCCTGCTTGACGAGGTCGACGTCGAGCGGGAGCGTCGCGACGACGTTCGCGAAGATCAGGATCGACATCCCCTGGCCGATGCCGCGCTGGGTGATGAGCTCGCCGAGCCACATGACGAACGCGGTGCCCGCGGTGAACGTGAGGATGATGAACAGCACGTGCGGGATCGCGAAGTTCGGGATGAGGTCCGTGGCCGAGCTGCTCGACCCGAACAGCTGGCCGGACCGGAGCAGGAACACGAGGCCCGAGGACTGCATGAGCGCGAGCGCGATCGTGAGGTAGCGCGTCGTCTGGGTCAGCTTGCGCTGGCCGACCGCGCCCTGCTCGCGCCACTCGGCGAACTTCGGGATCACCGTGCCGAGGAGCTGGATGATGATCGAGGACGTGATGTACGGCATGATCCCGAGCCCGAGCACCGCGGCGCGCGCGAGCGCCCCGCCGGAGAACAGGTCGAGGTAGCCGAGCAGGCCGGTCCCGCGCGACGCGTTCGAGATCGCGTGGATCCGCGAGTAGCTCACACCCGGGACCGGGATGTTCGCGCCGAGCTGGTAGATCGCGATGACCACGAGCGTGAACAGGACTTTGTTCCGCAGGTCGGCGACGCGGACGATGTTCCTCACGCTGCCGAGCACGTCACCTCCCCTTCCGTTCGCTCACCGGCACGCGCGCCCCGCCGGGCGCGGCGGCGCGCCGTGCGCGGCTTCGGATGCGTGCCAAGGCTACCGGTTCGCGAGCGCGTTGCCCCGGACGGGGGGCCGGCGGTCGCCGTACGGGGAGGCGACGACGGTCGTGGTGCCGCCCGCCTGCTCGATCGCCGCCTTCGCGCTCTTCGAGAACGCGTGGGCCGAGACGCGAAGCGAGCGCGTCAGCTCGCCGCGCCCGAGGACCTTCACGAGGCCCTTGTGGTGCACGATGCCGGCCGCGCGAAGCGACTCCGGCGTGACCTCGTCGGTCTCGAGCGCCTCGAGCACGTCGACGTTCACGACGTTGTACTCGACGCGGAACGGGTTCGCGAAGCCGCGCAGCTTCGGGATCCGCTGGGTCAGCGGGAGCTGGCCGCCCTCGAAGCCCGGCTTGACGCTCGTGCGCGCCTTCTGGCCCTTCGTGCCGCGGCCCGCGGTCTTCCCGCCCTTGCCGCCCGTGCCGCGGCCGACGCGGCGACGCGGGCGGCGGGCGCCCGGCGCCGGTGCGAGCTCGTGAACTTCCATCAGGACGATCCCTCCTCGGAGACTCCGTGGCTGTCGCTGCGGCGGACACGCCCGGAGGCGAGATCCGCGCGCGCGGAGGCCGGCGCCGGCTCGACCGAGACCAGGTGCGGCACGCGTGCGAGCATCCCGCGGATCTCCTGCCGGTCGGGCACGACGTTGGACTGGCCGAGCTTGCGCAGGCCGAGCGCACGAAGCGTGCCGCGGTGCTTCGGCTTCGTGCCGATCGCCGAGCGCACCTGGGTCACGAGGAGCGCGCCGTCGGTTTCGGGGGCTGCGGCAGCCGCCTTGCGGGTGGCCATCTCAGCGCACCTCCGCGATCTGCCGGGACGCCTTGCGGCGCTCCTCGTACGCACGCAGCACGCCCGCGGGAGTGACCTCCTCCGGCGTCTTGCCCCGCAGGCGCGCGACCTCGTCGGGACGGCGCAGGGCGCGAAGCCCGGCGATCGTCGCGTGGGCGACGTTGATCGCGTTCGACGTGCCGAGCGACTTCGCGACGATGTCGTGGATGCCGGCCATCTCGAGGATCGCGCGTGCCGCGCCGCCCGCGATGACCCCGGTACCGGGGGCTGCGGGCTTGAGCAGGATCTTGCCCGCACCGGCCGCGCCGAGCACCGGGTGGGTGATCGTCGAGCCGGCGAGCGGGACCTCGAAGATGCTCTTCTTCGCCTCCTCGATGCCCTTCTGGACCGCGAGCCCGGCTTCCTTGGCCTTGCCGTAGCCGAGTCCGACCCGGCCCTGGCCGTCGCCGATCACCATGAGCGCGGTGAACGAGAAGCGCCGACCGCCCTTCACGACCTTCGCGACGCGGTTGACCTTGATCGTCCGCTCTTCGTACTGCATGTCCGCCATCGTCAGAACTCCAATCCCGCTTCGCGGGCTGCGTCGGCCAGGGCCGCGACCCGACCGTGGTAGCGCGAGCCGCCCCGGTCGAACACGACCTTCGAGACGCCCTTCTCACGGGCGCGTGCCGCGACGAGGCGGCCGACCTCCTCGGCTGCCGCGACGTTGCCGGTCGCGCCCGCGCGCAGCGGCGCCTCGACCGTCGAGGCGGCTGCGATCGTGTGGCCGGCGACGTCGTCGATGACCTGCGCGACGATGTGACGGTTCGACCGGAAGACCGAGAGCCGCGGCCGCTCGGGCGTGCCCGAGACCTTCACGCGCACGCGCGCGTGGCGGCGCGTGCGCAGCCGGTGGAGCGTTGCTGCCTTCGCCATCGCTACTTCCCAGCCTTCCCGGCCTTGCGCGCCACGACCTCGCCGGCGTAGCGCACGCCCTTGCCCTTGTACGGCTCGGGCTTGCGGAGCTTGCGGATGTCCGCGGCCACCTGGCCGACGGCCTCCTTGTCGATGCCGCGCACGGTGATCCGCGTCGGCGCCGGCACCTCGAAGCTGATCCCCTCCGGGGCGTCGACGACCACGGGGTGGCTGAAGCCGAGCGCGAGCTCGAGCTGGCCCGGCCCCTTCGCGATCGCGCGGTAGCCGACCCCAACGATCTCGAGGTCCTTCGAGAACCCGTCCGTGACCCCCGCGACCATGTTCGCGACGAGGGTGCGCGTGAGGCCGTGGAGCGCACGGCTCTGGCGCTCGTCGTCCGGGCGCTCGACCACGAGCGTCCTTCCCTCGTCCTCGCTGCGCACCGAGATGCGCGACGGGATCGAGCGCTGAAGCGCGCCCTTCGGGCCGCGCACCGAGACGCGCGACTCCGCGAGCTCGACCTGCACGCCCGAGGGGACCGGGATCGGCACGCGTCCGATTCGGGACATCAGCGGCTCACCTCGCTCGTGGCGCGCCCCGCGCGCTGCGCGGTGCACGGCGTCGCCTCACCAGACATAGCAGAGCACCTCCCCGCCGACGCGGTGCTGTCGCGCCTCGCGGTCGGTCATGAGCCCGCGGCTCGTCGAGAGCACGGCGACGCCGAGCCCGCCGAGCACCCGCGGGAGCCGGTCGGCCTGCGCGTACACGCGAAGGCCCGGCTTCGAGACGCGCTTCAGCCCGGCGATCGCGCGGGCGCGGTCCGTCGTGTACTTCATCTGGATCTCGAGGACCGTGCCCGGCTTCGCCGGGTCGTCGGTCGTCGCGAAGCCCGAGATGTAGCCCTCGCGCTCGAGGATCTTCGCGAGGGAGATCTTCAGCTTCGACCCGGGCATCCGCACGCTGTCGTGCATCGCGACGTTTGCGTTGCGCACCCGCGTGAGCATGTCCGCGATCGGGTCCGTCATCGTCATCTGCGATCGCCCCCTCTCACCAGCTGGCCTTGGTCACGCCGGGAACCTCACCCGCGTGCACGAGCTCGCGCAGGCAGATGCGGCACAGCCCGAAGCGGCGGTAGACGGCTCGCGGCCGACCGCAACGGCGGCAGCGCGTGTAGCCGCGCACCTTGAACTTCGGGGTGTGCTGCTGCTTCTCGACAAGTGCCTTCTTCGCCATCGCTCGCCTACTGCCCTTCGCGTCTGAACGGGAAGCCGAAGGCGTCGAGCAGGGCCCGTCCTTCGGCGTCGGTGCGTGCGGTCGTCACGATCGTGACGTCCATCCCCCGGGTCGCGTCGACGCGGTCGTACTCGATCTCGGGGAAGATCAGCTGCTCGGTGACGCCGAACGTGTAGTTGCCGTGACCGTCGAACGACCGGGAAGGAAGGCCGCGGAAGTCGCGGATCCGTGGGATCGCCAGGCCGATGAGCCTGTCGAGGAACTCCCACATCCGGTCCCCCCTGAGGGTGACCATGCATCCGATCGCGTTGCCCTCGCGGAGCTTGAACGACGCGATCGACTTTCGCGCCCGCGTGACGACCGGGTGCTGTCCGGTGATCGTCTCTAGGTCGCGGACCGCTCCGTCGAGCAGCGACTGCTGCTGGGTCGCACGCCCGACCCCGATGTTGATCACGACCTTCTCGAACGTCGGGACCTGCATCCGGTTCGCGAGACCGAGGGTCTCACCGAGCTGGGCACGGACCTCGCTCTCGTAGCGCTGCTTGAGGCGTGGTCGCTCGGTCGCCGTCGCGCTCACAGGTCACCTCCGCACTTGCGGCAGACCCGCACCTTGATCCCGTCCTCGGTGAACCGGTAGCCGACGCGGGTCGGCCCGCAGGTCCCGCAGATGATCGCGACGGACGCGACGTGCATCGGCATGTCCTTGTCGATGATGCCGCCCTGGGTCGTCGCACGCGTCGCGCGCGTATGGCGCTTCGCGATGTTGACGCCTGCGACGATGACCTTGCGCTCGGCGGGCATGGCGCGGATGACCTCACCCGTCTTGCCCCGGTCCTTGCCGGCGAGGACCTGGACCCTGTCGCCCTTGTGGATCTTCACCTAGATCACCTCCGGAGCAAGGCTCACGATGCGCATGAACCGCTTATCTCGAAGCTCTCGGCCCACCGGACCGAAGATGCGGGTGCCACGTGGCTGGAGCTGGTCGTTGATGAGCACGGCCGCGTTCTCGTCGAAGCGGATGTAGCTGCCGTCGGGGCGGCGCTTCTCCTTCTTCGTCCGGACGACGACGCAGCGCACGACGTCCCCCTTTTTCACCGCGGCGCCGGGGACGGCGTCCTTCACGGTCGCGATGAAGACGTCGCCGATGCGCGCGTAGCGCCGGCGGGAGCCCCCGAGCACCTTGATGCAGAGGACCTCCTTCGCTCCCGAGTTGTCCGCCACCCTGAGGCGGGACTCCTGCTGGATCATCGGGCGCGCTCCACGACCTCGACGAGGCGCCAGCGCTTCAGCTTCGAGAGCGGGCGAGTCTCCGCGACGCGGACACGGTCGCCGACCTGCGCCACGTTCTCCTCGTCGTGGACGTACAGCCGCTTCGTGCGCTGCACGGTCTTCGCGTAGCGGGCGTGGCGCACTCGCTCGACGACCGCGACGACCGCGGTCTTCGCCATCGCGCTCGAGACCACGGTGCCCTCGCGCTGCTTGCGGTGGTCCTCGCGCGCCGCTACTTCTGCTGGGGTCTTCTCCGCGTCGGCCATCACCCCTCCTCGGTAGTCGTCGTGCCGGCACGGGCATGCATGCCGCGTTCGGTCTCGAGCGTGACGATCCGCGCGATCTCCTTGCGGACGACGCCGATCCGGCTGATGTTGTCGAGCCGGCCCGTAGCGAGCTGGAAGCGCAGGTTGAACAGCTCCTTGCGCGCCTCTGAGAGGCGATCCAGGAGCTCTGCGCCGTCGAGCTCGCGCAGCTCCACAGCCTTGGTCATTGGACCTGCACCTCCGGCTCGGATCCCACACCCGCGCGCACGACGAAACGTGCCTTGATCGGCAGCTTCTGGATCGCACGCTCCATGGCGCCCCGGGCGAGCTGCTCGTCGACGCCCGCGAGCTCGAACAGGATCCGGCCCGGCCGGACGACCGCGACCCACCGCTCGGGATTTCCCTTGCCCGAGCCCATCCGCGTCTCCGCGGGCTTCTCGGTGACCGGCTTGTCCGGGAAGACGCGGATCCAAACCTTGCCACCTCGGCGCACGTAGCGGGTCATCGCGATTCGTGCGGCCTCGATCTGGCGAGCGGTGATCCACCCCGGCTCGAGCGCCTGGATGCCGTAGTCGCCGAAGTCGACGGTCTGCCCGCCCTTCGCCGCGCCCGTGAGCCGGCCTCGGTGCTGCTTGCGATGCTTGACCTTGCGGGGCATGAGCATGGTCAGTCCGTCTCCTTGCGGAAGTGGGGGACATCGTGGTGCTCGTCGCGGGTGCGACGCTCGATCTCCTCCTCCTCGGCGAGCAGGCGCTCGAGCGGGTCGTCCGAGGTCGGCGCCGGCGCGGCGACCTCGACCGGGGGGGCGTCGGTGCCCGCGACGGGCGCCACGATCTCGGCCACACCGGGCGCGTCCTCGGCGACGACCTCGGTCGCGACCGTGCCCGGCTCCGCGTCGGGACGGCGGCGCCCACCGCCGGCGCTCACGATGCGGCGCGGCCGGCCCTGCCCGGAGGTCTCGCCGACGGCCATCGCGGCCTCACGTGTGATCTTGTCCTCCGACGCGCTCCGGTAGGGAAGGATGTCGCCCTTGTAGATCCACACCTTCACCCCGACGCGTCCCGTGGAGGTCCGCGCCTCGCGAAAGCCGTAGTCGATGTCCGCGCGCAGCGTGTGCAGCGGGACGCGACCCTCGCGGTAGGACTCGCGCCGGGCCATCTCCGAACCGCCGAGTCGGCCCGAGCACTGGACGCGCACGCCGAGGGCGCCGGCCTTCTGCACGGTCTGGATCGCGCGCTTCATCGCGCGGCGGAAGCTGATGCGGCGAGCGAGCTGGTCGGCGATGCCCTGGGCGATGAGCGCGGCGTCGAGCTCCGGTTGCTTGATCTCCTGGATGTTCAGCTGGACGTTCGGGTTCTTCGTGATGCGGCCAAGCTGCTTGCGTAGCCGGTCCGCCTCCGCGCCCCGGCGTCCGATCACGATCCCCGGGCGGGCTGTGTGGACGTCGACGCGCAGGCGGTCACGCGTCCGCTCGACCTCTATGCGGCTCACGGCCGCGGCCTCGAGCTGGCTCGTCAGGTAGTCGCGGATCTTCCAGTCCTCGATGACCGCGGCCTGGTAGCCGCGGTCCTCGAACCAACGGGACTTCCAGTCCGTCGTCACGCCCAGGCGGAACCCGTACGGGTTGACCTTCTGCCCCATCAGTCTGCGTCCTCTCGCGGCGCGTCGGCGTCGGTCGCCCCCGCGTCGGTCGCGGCGTCGTCTTCCGACGGCGCCGATGCACCTTCGGCCGGCGCGCTGCCCGTCTCGCCGGCGTCGATGCGCTCCACCTCTGCCGCCTCGCTCTCGACGGCTGCGACGCCCTCAGCCGCGGGCTCCCACGACGGCGCCTCCGCGAGCCCGGCGTCTTCCGCCGCGCTCGCGGGCCGGGCGTCGGACGGCGACGAGGCGCCACGTGCGCCAGCCACTCGCGCCTGGCGGCGTGTACCGGCGACACGGCGCGCCCGGCGCTCGGTCGCCTCCGCGGCGACGCGTGCGCGGCGGCGCGCGAGCTTGTCATCGGGCATGCGCGCGAGCACGACCGTGATGTGGCACGTGCGCTTGCGGATCCGCGTCGCGCGACCACGCGCCCGCGGGCGCCAGCGCTTGAGCGTCGTGCCCTCGTCAGCGAAGGCGGAGACGATGTACATCTCCTCGGGGTCGAGGCCCTCGTTGTGCTCCGCGTTCGCGGCGGCGGAGCGCACGAGCTTCGCGACGATCGGGCCCGCGGCGCGATCCACGTGGTCGAGGAGCTCGACAGCCCTCGAGTACTCCACACCGCGGACGAGGTCGAGGACCTCGCGCACCTTGTAGCTCGACATCCGGCAGTGGCGGAGCACCGCCCGGGTGCCGGGGCGCTCGTTGGTCTTCACGGACACCTCAGCGCCTCCCCTGGCGTTCCTGGCCGGCGTGGAAGCGGAAGGTGCGCGTCGGCGAGAACTCCCCGAGCTTGTGGCCGACCATCGACTCGGTGATGTACACCGGGACGTGCTTGCGGCCGTCGTGGACCGCGATCGTGTGGCCGACCATGTCGGGGATGATCGTGGACCGTCGAGACCAGGTCTTTATGACCTTCTTCTCGCTCCTGCTGTTGAGGTCGTCGACCTTCTTGAGCAGGTGGTCGTCGACGAACGGGCCCTTCTTGAGACTGCGCGGCATACGGTCCTCGCTCGCTTGCCTCAGCGCCTCGCGCCGCGCGTACGGCGGCGACGGACGATGAGCTTGTCGGACTGCTTATTACGAGAGCGCGTGCGCCCCTCCGCCTTGCCCCACGGGGACACGGGATGGCGACCGCCCGACGTCTTGCCCTCGCCACCGCCGAGGGGGTGGTCGACGGGGTTCATCGCGACACCACGGGTTTGCGGGCGTACGCCCTTCCAGCGGTTACGACCGGCTTTGCCGATCGAGATGAGCTCGGCCTCGGAGTTGCCGACCTCGCCGATCGTCGCACGGCAGTCGATCGAGACTCGGCGCATCTCGGTCGAGGGTAGGCGGAGGGTCGCATAGGCGCCCTCCTTCGCGACGAGCTGCACGCTCATGCCCGCACCGCGCGCGACCTTGCCGCCGCCGCCAGGGCGGAGCTCCACGTTGTGGACGACCGATCCGACCGGGACGAAGCGCAGCGGGAGCGCGTTGCCGGGACGGATGTCGGCGCCCTGCCCGGACTCGACGACGTCGCCGACCGAGAGGCGCTGGGGGGCGAGGATGTAGCGCTTCTCGCCGTCCGCGTAGTGCAGGAGCGCGATGCGCGCGTTGCGGTTCGGGTCGTACTCGATAGCGGCGACCTTGGCCGGCACCCCGTCCTTGTCGCGCCAGAAGTCGACGATCCGGTACTGGCGCTTGTGGCCACCTCCGCGGTGGCGCGCGGTCTTGCGACCGTAGCTGTTACGGCCGCCCGTCGCGGGCAGCGGGACGACGAGCGAGCGCTCGGGGCGGTCCTTCGTGATCTCCCCGAAGTCCGAGACCGACTGGAACCGGCGGCCCGGGCTCGTGGGCTTCCGCTTGCGCACTGCCATGGCTCGCCCCTCAGCTCTCGAACAGCTCGATGCGGTCGTCGCCCACGAGGCGGACGATCGCTCGCTTGGTGTCGGACCGCTTCCCGAACGTCGACTGGCGACGATTGCGCTTGCGCTTTCCCTTGCGGTTCAGCGTGTTGACGCTCGCAACGCGCACGCCGAACGAGCCCTCGACGGCTTCGCGGATCTCGACCTTGCTCGCCCGGGGATCGACGACGAACACGTACGCGCCCTCGTCCATCAGCCCGTAGGACTTCTCGGAGATCACCGGGCGGATGAGCACGATCCGGTCGCTCGCCATCACTTCGACTCCTCGTCGGTCGCGGCGACGGAATCCTCGCCGGTGGCATCCGCCGCCTCCGCCGCTGTGGTCTCCTCGGTCGCGGGCGCTGTGGTCTCCTCGGTCGCGGGCGCTGTGGTCTCCTCGGTCGCGGGCGCTGTGGTCTCCTCGGCCGCGGGCG
>Ga0307372_10004333_pt1 | contig 22018 bp, 14 predicted proteins | sample OX1MG_FD_202533 | JGI IMG/M metagenome (GOLD analysis project Ga0307372, IMG submission 202533) | Soil microbial communities from Risofladan, Vaasa, Finland - OX-1 | ecosystem: Environmental > Terrestrial > Soil > Coastal area > Acid sulfate soil | place: Finland: Risofladan, Vaasa | collected...
TCCCTATTGAAACAACATCCAGGCAAAGACAGCTTGGTCATGAAACGCCGTTCCTGCGGATGGAACGACGAATTCCTCGTCGAAACCCTCACTGGAATAACGACTTAGTGAGCGCTGGCCCTGAGCCCGGGGAGTGGCAGGTATTCGACGTCCGATATCGGGCGCCTCGGCGGGACGAGTCGGGTAAGATCACTGAGTTCGGGACCGTCACGGTGTGGCTCAACCGTAAGAAAGTTCAGGACGAGGCCAAGTTCAGCGAGCCGAAGTCGGCGTTCCACCCGTTCCGGTTCGGCACGACCACTTACCTGGAAAAGATCCGGGACCGGCAGAAGAAGACGATGACGGGTCCGGTGTTCCTTCAGGACCACGGTAACCCCGTGAAGTTCCGAAACGTTTGGGTTCTTCCCGCGGACGAACACGCGTTCGTCTACGACCCCGACGAGAATTGAGTTCACCAAAGCCGCCGAGCGTTCCACCGCTTGCGGTCGGAGCGGCCCCGCCGTATCCTGTCGCAGATTGAATCCGGCGATCCGTCGGCGGCAGAGGAGCTTCTGCCGCATGGCGGATAATAGCGTCTGCCGCGATGAGCGCTCGGAGGTCATTTATGTTTTCGCGGATTTGGTCCGTCTGTGTGATCTTGTTTTTTCTGTCAGGTTCTGTTTGGGGCCAAGGGCAAGCTTTACAGGATCAACTGACGGCCGAAGGTACGATGAGTCTGGCTAAAGCGGCCCGCAGCGAAGGGGATCCGAAACGCGGGGCGGTTGTGTTCCATCAGCCGTTCTTGGCTTGTTCGAAATGCCATACCGCTGACCAGGCTTCCAGCCTCCCCATGCTTGGACCAGACCTGACTCGTCTGGAAAAGAACACTACTGCCGAGTCCCTGGTCGAATCGGTCCTGGAACCCTCCAAGGTCATTCGCAAGGGCTTCGAACCGGTTGTCGTCCAATTGGCCGACGGCAGAACGGTCACTGGATTGTTCGTCGAAGAGACCGACGACAGGCTTGTGCTGCGCGATGTCGGGCGCGTGGGCGAATCCGTGACATTGCCCAAATCGCAAATCGAAGATCGTGTCACAGGCAAGACTTCGATCATGCCGGCCGGACAGGTGAATGTGCTCGCCAATCGACAACAGTTCTTGGATTTGATCAGGTATCTGACCGAGATCGCCGAGGGGGGCCCCGAACGGGCGAAACAGTTGCAGCCGCCACCGTCGCTGTTCGCGTTTGTGTTGCCCGAGTACGAAAAGCAGATCGATCACGCCGGCATGCTGCGCGACTTAGATGACAAGGCGTTTCGACGGGGCGAGGCGATTTATCTGCGGCTGTGTATTAACTGCCACGGAACGAAAGATCAACCCGGATCGTTGCCGACGTCCCTGAAGTTCGCCGACGGGAAGTTTAAGAACGGCCACGATCCGTTTCGCATGTACCAGACGCTGACACATGGTTATGGGTTCATGGCCGCGCAGACTTGGATGGTCCCGCAACAGAAGTACGACGTGATCTATTACGTGCGAGAGACCTACCTGAAACCGCACAATTCATCGCAGTACGCAACGATCGACGCTGCGTATCTAGCCTCGTTGCCGAAGGGAGACACGCGCGGGCCGGCTCCGTCGAACGTCGAACCGTGGTCTTCCATGAATTATGGCCCGTTTCTGATGGCAACGTACGAAATTGGCAGCGCTGGGGCGAACTTTGCCCACAAGGGAATCGCCGTGCGGCTGGACCCCGGGCCAGGCGGTGTTTCGCGTGGAAAGCACTGGCAGGTATTCGATCACGACACGCTGCGAGTGGCTGCGGCGTGGAGTGCCACGCCGCAAGACACGTCGAACTTCATCGACTGGCACGGCATCAACTTTGACGGGCAGCATGGGATTCATCCGCGCGTGTCGGGGCAGGTACAATTCGCCAACCCCACGGGCCCCGCCTGGGGAAATCCGGAAACAGGTTCCTTTGATGATCCTCGAATCCTGGGCCGGGACAAAAAGCACTACGGACCACTGCCACGCGAATGGGGACGGTATCGCGGTCTGTATCAGCATGGCGACCAGGTGATTTTGTCGTATTCGATCGGCGATACGGAAGTGCTGGAGATGCCCGGTGTGGCCAGCGTGGGAGAATCTCGCGTCAACTCTGATTCCGGTCCGGAAAAGTCCGGACCAAGAAGTGTGACGGAGGGTTCCTCGCGGCCGCTTTTTACGCGGACGTTTCAGATCGGCCCACGATCACGGGCCATGCTGCTCAAGGTTGCCACGCACCCGGTGGGCGACGCGAGCGTGAAGACACTCCAAGTTGAACGAAAATCAAATGCCGGTTCGAGTAAGATCGCGATGCTTGCACCGGAACAGCGTCCGGTCGCGGACACGTCGCCGCCGACACCGTCGTTCAACGGGCAGACACGCATCGCTGTGAAAAAGTCGGGGGACTTCGATCTGACCGGCCGAGACTTCACCATCGCAGCCCGAATCAAAACACGGACGGGCGGGACGATTTTCTGCCAGGCGCCTGTCGACGGTCCGTGGGCTCCGGACGCTAAGACGTTTTTCGTTCGTGACGGCCGATTGACATTCGACATCGGGTGGGTGGGAGACGTTGAGGGAAAAACCAACATCACCGACGATCGCTGGCACGACGTCGCGATGACCTGGCAGCACAAAACCGGCCGGGTGCGACTCTTCGTCGATGGTAAGATTGACGGGCAGAAAACTCTGACCCCAAAAGCCAAGGCCGAAAAGCAGACGATTCGCATCGGATTCACCAGCCCAGACTTCCCCGATCCGACTTTCTTTGCTGGCCAGATGAGCGATGTTCGATTCTTTCAGCGCGCGTTGATGGAAAAGGAAATCCGAAACGTATCGCAACTGAAGGACGAAGACCTACTTGCTCATTGGAAAATGGACGCTGCGGCGAAAGACATCGTTCGTGACGAGACCGGGCATGGACACGAAGGTACGGTTACAGGCGGACTTGTTGCGGCCCCCTTTGATGAAAAGCAGGTCCAAATAGCGGCGGGACTATCGCCCATGCCGGCCGGTGCGAAGTGGTTGAGGGGTGACGGCGGCTGTTTGCTGCTGAGTTTGCCGGCAGGAACCGAACCGTTGAAGTTCGTCTTGTCGGTGACGACCGTGCGCCAGGAAAACACCACGTCGGATGCCTTGGCCGCTTTGATCACACAGCCGCCACTGGATCTCATTTCGCTCACCAAACGTGGACCACGGCGGTGGCTCGAGGAATTAAAAACAGAAGTCCTGACCGGTCCCGATGACGGCCCATTTTCCGTCGAAGTGTTGTCACTACCGACGAACAACCCGTGGTTTTCTCAACTCCGCCTGACCGGTTTCGATTTCTTCCCTGACGGCGATCGCGTGGCTATTTGCTCATGGGACGGGGACGTCTGGTTGGTGAGCGGCCTGCAGGGGCAGGGCGACATTGTGCAAAACAAAGAGACAAGGAGCGCGAAGAAGGAGGCGACTTCCAGTGCTTCAGTCGCGCTTTCACCGCTTCGCGTCACCTGGCGGCGAGTCGCCAACGGCCTTTTTCAACCGCTTGGCCTCAAGATCGTCGATGGCCAGATCTATGTCACCTGTCGCGATCAGCTCGCAATCCTGCGAGATCTGAACGGCGACGGCGAGACCGACTTCATCGAGTGTTTCAACAGCGATCACCAGGTGACCGAGCATTTCCACGAATTCGCGATGGGCTTGCAGACGGATGCCGAAGGAAACTTCTACTATGCCAAGTCGGCTCGACACGCGTTACCGGCCGTGGTGCCGCATCATGGGACGCTGCTCCGGGTCAGCGAGGATGGGTCACGGACCGACATCCTGGCAAACGGGTTCCGCGCGGCGAACGGCGTGTGCCTGAATCCTGATGGCACGTTCGTTGTCAGCGATCAAGAGGGACACTGGAATCCGAAGAACCGGATTAACTGGGTGACTCCAGCCAAGCCGGGTGAAAGGCCTCGCTTTTACGGCAACATGTTCGGCTATCACGATGTGACCGATACGTCGGACAGCGTCATGGAGCCGCCATTGTGCTGGATCACCAATGCATTCGATCGCTCGCCTGCAGAATTGCTGTGGGTCACTAGCGACAAGTGGGGACCGTTGAAGGGATCGCTGCTCAATCTGTCGTACGGATATGGCAAGGTGTTTGTGGTCCCATACGAAACGGTGGGACGCGCGTCTTCTCTGCCTGCCAATGCGCGTGGAACGGACAAAAAGTACAGAGAAGCCACAAAACCGGCAGGCCAAACGCTGGCTACACGCGTCCAGGGGGGCATGTGCGAATTGCCCCTGCCCAACTTCCCGACGGGAATCATGCGGGGGCGGTTCAATCCCGTGGATGACCGGTTGTACACATGCGGGATGTTTGCGTGGGCCGGGAACGCAGCCCAGCCCGGCGGGTTCTATCGCATTCGTGCAACCGGGAAACCGGTGCATGTGCCGATCAGTTTGAACGCGAGAATAAATGGGATGCAGATCAGGTTCAGCGGAGCGCTGGATGCCACCAGGACACTTGACGCAAGTCGCTTCACGGTTCGCACTTGGTCTCTGAAGAGGTCTGCCGATTATGGATCACAGCATTACGACGAGAAGACGCTTGAGGTCGCGTCCGTCAAGCTGTCCGATGACCACCGCGCGGTGATGCTCGAACTTCCAGAAATCAAGCCGACCTGGTGCATGTCGATTGAGTACAAGTTGACCGGCGCAAACGGCGAACCCGTCAACGGGCTGATTCACAACACGATCCACTCGCTGGGGGAATGATCTCATCCCAACCGTGTGCGAAGGCACAGCAGTGCGAAGACGTGAAGACCTGACCGATTTAACCACCCTTTTGTGACACAGCGGCCGGCCGCGCCTTGCGCGCGCTTCGGTCACATCGACCGAGGCAGCGGCGGGAGTTAGCGGACACGGGCTTTTGGCAGGCCAGCACCCCACGCCCGTGACGGAGTGGCTCGACGCTGGATTCCGGTGATGATAGGCGCTGGACGACCCCTTGCCCGGGGAATAAAATGGGGCGTGTGTCGGGGTACTCGCCTAGCCTGGGAATTACGCGCCGCAATAAGCGATCGGCCCGCTCGTGCTGGAGGTAATCTGATGGTCAACAGGTGGCTCTGGCCAGCAAATGGCGTTTGGGCGTTGACGATGCTGATCGTCGTCGCCGCCGCCGTCGAGCGGCCCAAGGTGCTCATCCCGCCCGACGATCAGAACCAGCGCGGACCGTCAATGCTTACGCTCGACCGCCTCTTCGGAAACAAGGAATTTGAGCCCGAGGAGGTCGGACAAATCCGCTGGAGCCGGCGGTCGTCGAGCTACTTCACGCTCGACACACCGCGGGCCGGCGCGGGGCGCGACCTGATGCGGAACGATCCCGCGTCCGGCGGGAAGGATCTGGTCGTACCGGCACAGGCTTTCGTTCCGGTGAAGGCGACCGAGGCGCTCAAGGTTGAAGGCTTCGAGTTCTCAAACGATGAATCGAAGCTCCTGTTCTACACGAACAGTAAGAAAGTCTGGCGTCGCAATACGCGAGGCGATTATTGGGTGCTGGATGTCGTTACGCGCGAACTCAAGAAACTGGGCGGCGACGTGGAGCCATCCACGTTGATGTTCGCCAAGTTTTCGCCCGACGGTTCGCGGGTCGCCTACGTGCGCGAGAGCAACATTTACGTGCAGGAACTGCGCGGCATGGGCGTTACCGCGCTGACGACCGACGGTTCGGCGACACTCATCAACGGCACGTCGGATTGGGTCAACGAGGAAGAGCTCAACCTGCGCGACTGCTTTCGTTGGAGTCCCGACGGCCAGTGGCTGCTGTTCTGGCAATTTGACACCAGCGGCGTGCGCGAGTTTCATCTGCTCGACAACACCGAGAACAACTATCCGCGGATCACCTCGTTCGTTTATCCAAAGGTCGGCGAGATGAACTCGGCCACGCGTCTGGGAGTGGTCGGCGCAAACGGCGGCGCCGTACGGTGGTTGCAGGTGCCGGGCGATCCGCGCGAGCACTACATCCCCCATGCCGAATGGACACCGGACGGCTCGCGACTGCTCATCCAGCAGTTCAACCGGTTGCAGGCCGAAAACCGCGTGATGCTGGCCGATCCCCGTACTGGCGCGACTCGCCTCCTCATGACCGAGACAGATGCCGCGTGGCTGGAAAATGAAAACCCCGTGCGCTGGGTGAACGGCGGGAAGAACATGCTCTGGCTCAGCGAGCGTTCCGGGTGGCGGCATGCTTATCTGGCGAACCTCGAGGGAAAGCCGTTGACGCCGGTCACTCAAGGCGATTTCGATGTCATCGACATCGTGGCCGTAGATGCAAACGGCGGATGGCTTTACTTCGCCGCGTCGCCGGAAAACTCGACGCAGCGCTACCTCTACCGCACTCAGCTCGAAGGCGGGGCGCCCGAACGGCTTTCGCCCACGACGCAGCCAGGCTGGCACGAGTACGACATCTCGCCAGAGGCGAAATGGGCTGTACATACCTACTCCAATTTCTCGACACCGCCGGTGGTGGAACTCATCCGCTTGCCCGAGCACTCCGTCCTGCGCGTGCTTGCCGACAACCGCGCGCTTCGCGAAAGGCTCGATGCCCTGAAGCAGCCCGCCACCGAGTTTCTGAAAGTCGACATCGGCGGTGGTATCACACTCGATGGGTGGTGCCTGAAGCCACCGGCAATGAATACGATCCAAAAACACCCGTTGCTGATTCATGTCTATGGCGAGCCGCATGGTCAGGCCGTGAAAGACGCCTGGGGCGGACCGCGAGAGTTGTGGCATTGGATGCTCGCGCAACAAGGCTGCGTCGTGGCGAGCATCGACAATCGTGGAACGAACGTTCCGCGCGGCCGAGATTGGCGGAAATGCGTGCATCGCCAGATCGGGGTACTCGCATCCCAAGAGCAGGCAGCGGCTGTCCGTGTACTGCTGCGGCGCTGGCCATTCGTTGATCCGACGCGGATCGGCGTTTGGGGCTGGAGCGGCGGCGGCAGCATGAGCCTGAACGCGATCTTCCGCTATCCGGAGCTCTATCGCACCGCCATTGCCATCGCTCCGAACGCCGACCAACGGCTTTACGACACCATCTACCAGGAGCGTTATATGGGCCTGCTCGAAGACAACGCCGAGAGCTATCGAGAAGGCTCACCGCTGACTCATGCCCACAAGCTCCGCGGCAATCTGCTGCTCGTCCACGGTACCGGCGACGATAACGGCCATTATCAGGGCACGGAACGACTGATGAACGAACTCATTGCGCGAGGCAAGCATTTTACGGTGATCCCCTATCCGAATCGCTCGCACAGTCTCAGTGAAGGCGAGAATACCGTCCGCCATTTTTGGGGCTATCTCACGCGGTTTCTCCAGGACAATCTGCTCTCTGAAAACGCTCACGCACCGGAGAAGGCCGACAACTGACAACCTGAACCCGGCCCCGCCGGCGGGTTCGGCCAACGATTGAGTCGCGCGGCAACACGCACTCCTCAATAACGGTTCTGATCCATGAAATCCCCTCGACGCTTCATTTCACTCTTGTTCATACTGTGTTTGCGGGTTGCCCCCTGTGCCGCAGAATTTGACGGCTGGAAACACTCTGGCTCAATCTACATTCTCACCACGCCAGAAGGTGGCGATCTGCCCGTATCGGCGTCGGTCGACGGCTTTCCCTTATTGTTGCGATTGCACAAGGACTTCTTCGATTTCAGCCAGGCGAAAGCCCATGGTGAAGACCTCCGGTTCTCGTCAGGCGCAGGCGAGCCGCTGGCGTATCAAATCGAAGCCTGGGATACAGCCGCGGGGGCTGCCAGCATTTGGGTGCGTATTCCGACCATCAAGGGCGATGCGCGACAGCAGATCAATGTGCATTGGGGCAACGCCAACGTGGCGAGCGAGTCGAACGGTAAAGCCGTGTTCAACGAATCCAACGGGTATCTCAGCGTCTGGCACATGAGCGATCAGGTGATCGACGAAGTCGGAACACTGACGAGCATCGATACCGGGACAACCGCGACTTCCGGAATGATCGGCGGGGCGAGGTTTCTGGCGGGCCAGAAGGGCGTTTTCTGCGGGGACAAGATTCCAAACTATCCATCGGGGGCGAGTTCGCACAGTTCCGAAGCTTGGTTCCGAGCCAAGAAGCCCAACGCGACGATCCTCGGCTGGGGCAACGAGGGGAGCGGGCGTGGAAGCAAAGTGCGAATGCAGTTTCGCAGTCCGCCCCACGTCCACATCGACAGCGATTTCGCCGACGTCAACGGCGATGGGCAACTGTCGCTCGGCGAATGGGTCCACGTCATGCACACCTACGACCGCGACGACGGCAAGGTATACATCAACGGCCGTCTCGACGGGGTGGCGAAACCGTTACTCGACGTCAAGAGCCCTGCACGCATGTGGATCGGCGGCTGGTACGACCATTATGACTTCGTCGGCGACATCGATGAAGTGCGGGTCTCACGGGTGGCACGTTCGGCCGACTGGGTGCGGCTGCAATACGAGAACCAGAAGACCATGCAGACGCTCGTCGGACCGCTGGTATCGCCCGGCGGAGCTTTCTCGGTTTCACCAAGTCAGGTCACGGTCGCCGAGGGTGGGAGCGTCACGCTCACCGCGAAAGCCGGCGGCGCGCGGAAGGTCTACTGGGTCGTGAAACGAGACGGCAAGGAAGCGGTCGCCGCGGTAGACCGTCTGTCGTTCACTTTCGACGCGGGTCGGGTTGTCGGCGACACGTCGCTCGTCGTCCAATTCAAGGCGATCACGCCCGGCGGAGTGAAGACCAGGGAAATTCCGATCGCGATCCAAGAACAAATCCCCGAACCGGTCTTTAAGCTTCAGGCGCCGACGGTGTGGGACGGACGCGAGACGATCGAAGTCGAACCCCGGGTCGCCAATGTGAACGAGATGCGGGCCAACGGCGCGGGAAAGCTGAACTACCAATGGACCGTGATCGGCATCGCCGTGATCAAGGAGACCGCACCGGGAAAGCTCGTCTTGAAGCGGGCCCAGAACAGTGGCGAATTGACCGTCGCGGTGGCAATCGACAACGGCGGGACGGCTACCATGCACTCGACGTCGGTCAGCGTCACCGAGCCCGCGAAGGACGCTTGGGTGGAACGCACGCCCGACAAAGATGAAAAACCCGTCGACCACCAGTTTTTCGCGCGTGACGAAAACAACGAAGGGTCGCTGTTCTATGCCGGGACCTTGGCGGAAGCCGCCGATTCCGTCGTCCTCAAGCTCTATGCCGACGACGCGTTGGTCGGCGCCATGAGCCGCAAGCCCGGGGACGACAAGTCTTACGCCTTCGCGGTGAAGCTCAAACCAGGACTGATCAAGTACAAAGTCGAGTTCGCGTCGAAAAGCGGCGATACCGAGACGTTGCTTGAAACGGTTTTGAATCTGGTTTGCGGCGACGCCTACCTGATCGACGGGCAGTCGAACGCGGAAGCCACCGATGTCGGCGAGCAAGACCCCAACTTCACGAGCGACTGGATTCGCAGCTATGGCAGTATGGCGGGGCACCCTGAAGGCGCCCGGTCGAAATTCTGGGGCAACGCGGTGGTGCGCGATCGCCATGGCGGCAAGGCTCAAATCGGCTACTGGGGCATGGAGATCGCCAGGCGATTGGTCGAAAACCAGAAGATGCCGATCTGCGTCATCAACGGCGCCGTTGGCGGGACACGGATCGACCAGCATCAGCGTAATCCGGCCGATCCGACGGACGTCGCGACGATCTATGGCCGACTGCTGTGGCGCGTTCGACAAGCCAGGCTGACGCACGGCATTCGCGGCGTTTTGTGGCATCAGGGCGAGAACGACCAAGGAGCCGATGGTCCAACCGGCGGCTTCGGCTGGGAATCGTACCGGCAGCATTTCATCGATCTGGCAGCCGCTTGGAAGGAAGACTTCCCCAACCTCAATCACTACTACGTATTTCAGATTTGGCCGAAGGCGTGCGCGATGGGAATCAACGGCTCGGACAACAAACTGCGTGAGGTTCAGCGCACACTGCCGTCGTGTTTTTCCAACCTAAGCGTCATGTCGACGCTGGGGATCAAGCCACCCGGTGGTTGCCATTATCCGGTCGAAGGCTATGCCGAGTTCGCACGTCTGATCGGCCCCTTGGTCGAGCGCGACCAGTATGGCGTCAGGCTCACAGAGTCGATCACCGCTCCGAACCTGAGCCGGGCTTACTTTACCGGCGATGAACTCGACGAACTCGCCTTGGAGTTCGACCAGAACGTGGTTTGGTCCGAACCACTGACGAGCCAGTTTTACCTCGACGGCGACGCGAAGCAGGTCGTCTCGGGATCAGCGTCCGGGAATCTCATCACCCTCAAGCTCAAGGGCCCGTCGAGCGGACTCAAGGTAACCTATCTCGATAGCGCGGCGTGGAGCCCTGACAATCTGCTCAAGGGCCAAAACGGCATCGCCGCCCTCACGTTCTGTGATGTCCCGATCCTGCCCAGGAAAACAGCCCCCTGACGTGGACCGACGACTGGCAACCCGACTTCTGGTGAAGCGCATGCGACTCATTCCCCTTGCTCTCAGCGCCATCGCGGTTACGCTTTTCGGCGGTCTCGCCGAAGGTCAGGAGCCACTGCTCCCGCGCCAGCAGTTAATGGACCGCGAGACCTTTTGGGACAACAAGGACTGGGACTGGTATCAGGCGAACATCCCCTTCTTCGAGTGCCCCGACGCCGACATCCAGACCACCTACTACTACCGCTGGGAGTTGCTGACCAAGCATCTGACGTACGGGTCACCGAATTCAGGGTACTCGTTCACCGAGTTCATCGACCGGCCGTTCTGGTCCGGTGCGTACGGGGCCATCTCCTGCCCCGCCGGGCACCAATTGTACGAGGCCCGGTGGCTCCGCGACCCGCGGTACGCCCGCGACTACGCGCGGTACTGGTTTCGCACGCCGGGCGCCCAGCCGCGGAACTACAGCACATGGCTGGCCGACGCGGTTTGGGCTCTGCATCGGCTCCACCCGGACGATGTGTTTGTAAAGGACTTGCTCCCTGCCCTGATCGTGAATTACGAGGGGTGGGAGAAGCGGAACTTCGTCCCGGAGGTCGGCCTGTTCTGGCAGACGGGCCACGACGACGGGATGGAGTTCAACATCAACAGCCGCCAGACGAAGGACATCTTGCGCGGGGCGCCAGGCTACCGGCCGACGCTGAACGCGTACCTGTGGGCGGATGCCCTTGCCATCGCGCGCGTGGCCGACCTCGCCGGTGCGAAATCGACGGCCGACGCCTATCGCGCGAAAGCCGCCGGGCTGAAAGAGAACTTGCAGAAGAAGCTTTGGGATCCGAAGCGGCACTTCTTTTTCCACGCGTATCAGCGCGACGAGGAGGCCGACGGCTTCGAAGTGAAGGCGCTAACGCTCACGCACCAGACCGGCCGGCACGCTGGGAGCGAATACGGCCGCGAATTGATCGGCTACGTCCCATGGCAGTTCGATATGCCCGACGCCAACAAGGGCTACGAGGTCGCTTGGAAGAAGTTGATCGACGAGAATGGATTCGCGGCCCCTTTCGGCCCGACGACCGTCGAACGAAACGACCCCATGTTCCTCCTCAAGAATACCTGCTGCTGGTGGAGCGGGCAGTCGTGGCCCTACGCCACCAGCCAGACGCTCAAGGCCATGGCGAGTTTGCTGCAGCGGTACGAGCAGCAGGCCGTGACGAAGGCCGACTACTTCCGGCTGCTCACGACGTTCGCCAAGACGCACCGCAAGAACGGCAAGCCGTATCTCGCGGAGGCGTGCCACCCAGACACCGGTTCGTTCGAGGGGCACGACGGGTACAACCACAGCGAGCACTACTTCCACTCATCGTTCAACGACCTGGTCATCACGGGCCTGGTCGGGCTTACTCCCCGCGATGACGACACGCTCGAAGTGAAGCCCTTGGCCCCAGCCGACTGGGCGTATTTCGCTCTGGAAGGGGTGCCGTACCAAGGGCACACGGTCGCGGTCGTGTGGGATCGCGACAACTCCCGGTATCGGCTCGGCAAGGGGCTAAGGCTGTTCGCGGACGGCAAACAGATCGCCGTGTCCGAGAAACTCGCTCCGCTGTCGGTCAAGTTGCCAGCCGCGCAGCAATCGGCGGAGCGCCAGGCCGCGGCGGCCGTCAACTTCGCCGTGAACAACGACGGATTCTATTACCCGCGGCTGCTCACCTCGTACACGAACCCGAAAACCCCTTCGTCGAAGCTGATCGACGGCAACTATTGGTATCACCGCGACCCGCCTAACCGCTGGACGTGCGAAGGGTCGCCGAACGCGAGCGACTCCGTCACGATCGATCTCGGCGCGAAGCGAATCGTCCATACGGTGAAACTGTACTTCCTCGACGACGGCTCGGGGGTCGTGCCGCCCACCAGTTTCGACCTGGAATACTGGGACGGCAAGGGCTGGCAGCCGATACCAAAGCAATCGCGAGGTCCCGCGAAGCCGACCGGCGGCCGGGCGAATGTGGTTCGTTTCCCGCAATGCGATGTGGAAAAAGTCCGGGCACTGTTGCGCCATGCCGACCGGGGTAAGGCCGGGCTGAGCGAGTTCGAGGTGTGGGGCGATGCCAGGTTGCCCGTCGAGCCGGCCCCGCACCCAGCCGGGAACCTTGCCTACAACCCGGGTAACAAGCCCTTCCCGAAAGCGGCCGCGTCGTATGCCGACCGGTTTGGCGGCAAGCCGTCGCTGGCGATCGACGGCAAGACGAATTTCCTCCCCAGCCCGACCAACCGTTGGACGAGTTATGAGTCGCCGAACGAAACCGACTGGCTCGAAGTCGACTTTGGAGCTGAGCAGGCATTCTCCCGCGTCGAGTTGGCCATTTACGACGATCGGGGGGGCGTGCAACCGCCGACCAAGTATGAGGTTCAATATTGGGACGGCAATACGTGGCAAGCGGTGACCAGTGTGGGGAACTCGCCTGAAAAGCCGATGGGTAGCCAGTTTAACGAGGTTCGTTTCGACAGGGTGAAAGCGAGCAAGGCGCGGGTGCTGTTTACGCACGCCGGAAAGGCCCGCAGTGGCGTTTCGGAGCTGCTGATCTGGAACGAGTAGGCTCCTAATCGTTTCTCGCGGGTTTCAGCGCGTTCTTCTTGCCTTGGCCGCGACCTGCTTTGCCGCTGTTCTTCTGACCGCCGCGCGGTCGTTCCGCTTGCGGGTTGTAATTGCGATTGGCATCACGTGGAATCGCCGCGCCGGTTCCCAGGCTGAAGCGACAGGCGGAGCGATCGCCAAGCCGTGGTCGGCTGCGAAGCGAAGACTGGCATCGTTCAAGTCACACGAGCCAACGCTGTTGGTGAACACGGCGCGGTATCGGTAGCCGCTCTGGCCGACCACGCCGCTGAGCGTCAGCTTGCCGGTTTACCGGGCGGACGGCCGTAGGTTCGCAGGTACTCTTCGACGTGCAGTTTTTTTTGCGTGTTCTGCGAGCTCATGTAACGCACCGTGCCGAAGACGGGGCGTTCCGGCCCCCAGGGCCGGTCGTAGCGGCCGAGCACCCAGAAGATGCCCGAATACGAATTCGGGTTGCGACCGTCGAGTGCGAAGCGGTTGTTGAGTTCGATCATGAATTCGAGCGCGTCGCGCGGCGATGCCGTCCATTCGAGAATCTTCTTACCCCACAACATCCGAAGGTAGTTGTGAATGCGGCCTTCGCCGACGAGTTGCGTTTGGGCGGCGTTCCAGAGCGGATCGTGAGTCACCGCGGCGGCCAGCTCGTCGATCGAATAGACGTACGCGCGGCGGTCGCGGGCGTGTTTTTCCAGCGTTGCCCGCGACCAGTCCGGCAGCGATTCGTAGCGGTCGTAGTCATCGCGATGCGAACTCAAGTTGAAACCGAGCTCCCGCCACGTGATGAACTCGTCGAGCCACGACTCGGCGCCCGGACTCGCGCCCCACCAGCCTTCGCGTTTGCCACCGGCTTTCTTCGCCAATCGATCCGGCGTCCAACGTTCACGCGACATCAGTTCGTGGAACAGCTCGTGCGGCGAGATGTGACCGAAGTGCAGGTAGGGCGACAATCCGCTGCGTGCATCGTCGTCGGGCTCGTTGGCATGATCGGCGTAGTGCGCAAGATGCCGGTCGAGAAATCGGCGCATACGTTGCCTCGCCGCTTCCGAACCGCCGCGTTGCTCGACGACGCCAACCGAGTGATCGATCCAGAGCGCCGCGAGTTCCGCCGCGTCGCCCGCCAGCAGCTTCTTCGAGGCCGGCGGCCAGCGGCGACCACCAAAGCGGCCCCTTCTGTAATGCCAGGCATCCCAGTGCCCCGCCGACGAATTGAAGCCAGCGCGATGTCTTGAACGCCCGATGTGAAAAATACCGGTGATAGAAAGCGGTCAGCCCAAAGGCTCGCACGAAATACAAGAACGCAGCGAAACCGACGGCTGTCGAACTCCAGCCGACCCACAGCACGGCCAGGCAACCGGCGTGCATGAACACCAGCGCGGCAAGCCGCAGCCAATCGGGCTTGTCGCGCCGATCCGTCAACGGTTGGCGATCGGAGGTGCGATCGAGAACTGGGGCTGCCCGTGTGGGCGACGCGGAGGTCATGAATTCATTCTCCAAATGGCGTAATTCAGCAAAGCGGCGAAAGTAGTCCAGGCGAGATACGGTGTCATCAGCAGGGCCGCGACCGCGGACTTGCCCCAAAAGGCCAGGGCCGTCGCGACGATGGCCAACCACAGCACGATGATTTCGGCGAAGGCGAGTCCGGGCCTGTGCATGCCGAAAAAAAAAAAAAAGGCCGACCAGCCGACGTTCAGCGCGAGTTGCACGCCGAACCATCCGAGGGACGCGCGCATCCCGGTCCAACCCGTGCGGTGCCACACGAGCCAGGCCGAGACTGCCATGAGAAAATAGAGGCCCGCCCAAACCGGGCCGAAGAGCCAATCGGGCGGCGTCCAGGTCGGCCTGGCAAGCGTCTGATACCAATCGCCGACCGATGTCGCAGTCACCGCTGCCCCCACTCCCGCCGCGGAAAAGCAGACGACGACCAGGCCCAAGAACCAGGCGAGCTGACGCATCGGCGACGGTCGCCAGGCTGTGAACCGTTCCGGCGACCATGGCCCGCCCGCCTTGACGATGCCCCGCAACATGCCCGCGAACACGATCTGGTGCAGCGGATAAACGAGATACCAATAAACCAGTCCGGGCAGACCTACCGGGTCGAATTCCGCCGTCTGACGAACGCGCGACCTGGTTCCGCTCGGCTCGACTTCGAACTCGAGCCAGGCTCGACCCGGCAGGCGCATCTCGGCGAACAATCGCAACCGGCGATTCGGCTCGAAGGCTTCGACGCGCCAGCAATCGACGGTCTCGCCGACCTTGAGTTCGATCGGGTCGCGGCGTCCGCGGCGCAGGCCAACCCCGCCGAATAACAGATCGATCCAACCGCGAACTCGCCACAACCAGTCAAAGCAGTACCAGCCGGTGACACCGCCGATGTGCTGAATCGGAACGAACGCGTTGGGCGGTGAGGCTGGCGATTGGAGCGTCCGCGAATCGACAAGCCGGGGCCCGAACCGCACGCCGCCCCAGCGTCGAGGCCGGCCCGCCGAGGAAAGCGCGTCGGACCAGCGTGTCGTCGCCAACTCCTGGTCTTCGTTCACGAGAGCGCGGGCGATCGCATCGCTGACACCGCGCGGCCGGACGGCAAACGCCTCGAGCGCACGGGAGCTCGTCACCAACGTTGGATTGCGCAGGCTCTCCACGAGTTTCCGGCCGATGCGGGCGTAAACCGGCGTGACCAGACCGAGCCACAGGCTCGACAACCAAGGCGAAAGAAACGGAACCGGAACCATCCAGCGCTTCAAGCCGCGCTGCCTCGCGTATTCCTGCATGATCTGGCCGTAGGAGACCTGATCGGGACCACCGATTTCGAAGATTTCGCTCGGCCCGGCGGGCAGGTCCAAGGCGGCCATCAGGTAACTCAGCAGATCTTCGATGGCGATCGGTTGCGACGGGGTCGAAACCCATTTCGGACACAACATCAGCGGCAGCTTCTGCACCAACGCGCGAATCAATTCGAACGACAGGCTGCCGGAACCAATCACAATCGAGGCACGAAACTCGATCACTTCCGCCCCGGACTCGCGAACCACCTCGCACGCGGCTTCGAGTCGCGATCTGGATCTCGATGCGATCGAATGTGCTGTGCGGACCATCTTGAAGGCCCTCGGCGAAGACCCGGAACGAGCTGGGTTGCTTGACACTCCACGGCGCGTCGCAAGGATGTACGCCGAGATGTTCTCCGGATTAAAAGCCAATCCGGCTCGGCACCTGAAAGTGACGTTTCCCGAGAAATACGACGAAATGGTCCTTGTGCGTGACATCACTTTCACGAGCATGTGCGAGCACCACCTGCTGCCGTTCAGCGGCGTCGCTCACGTGGCGTACATTCCCAAGGGACGCGTGACCGGCTTGAGCAAACTGGCGCGCGTGGTGGATGACGTAGCCCGTCGCCCCCAGGTCCAGGAACGGATGACGCACACGATCGCCGATTTGGTGGAACGCGAACTGGAATCGTCCGGCGTTGCGGTCCTGATTCAGGCTGAGCACTCCTGCATGTCGATTCGCGGCGTTCGCAAGTCGGGGAGCTTAACCATAACCAGTGCTCTGCGCGGCGTCTTCAAAACCAATGCGTCGAGCCGCGCGGAGGTCTTGGCACTCATCAATCAGAAAGGTTAAGGTCGGCGATGATCATTCAGAAAGATTACAAGTTCTATGCTGCCCATCGCAATCACGAGTTGACCGACAAGTGCCGCAATGTGCACGGTCATCGTTACGGCGTGCGGTGCTTCTTTGAAGTGGAACGCACGGGCTTGTACTCAACGCTGTTCGGCGATTTCGACAGTCGCATCGAGCCGTTCCTCAAAGCCGAGTACGACCACGGCATGTTGATCAGCGTGCATGACCCGCTGTATGAGACGTTTCTTGACCACATGCGGCGGACCGGCGAGACGCTTAAGCTCAAGATCTTCGACCGGGCGACCAGCGTCGAAAAACGTGGCCTATCAGCTCTTCACTGAGATCACGGAGATGGGCTTCTACCTAAGTAGCCTTGACATCCTTGAAACGGATACCTCGGTCGTTCAATACACGCGCGACGATTGGGTGGCCGACAATCGGCATTTTGCGTCGAGTGAAGCGTTCCATTCGGAGACTGCAACGACAAAGTCTTCTGACACACATCAAGGAAAGCAGCATGAGTACAATTCGAATCGCCAAGATTGGATTCGTCACTGCGGCTGGGGCGTCCTTCCTGCTTTCCGTCTATCTCTGGTTTTCCGGAAATAAAGACGAGGGCGTGTTTGTGGGGCTCTGGGTGCCATCGATTTTGAGTTTCGGAACTCTCATATTAGGAAGACATTCCTGTGGATGAGCGCGTATTGGTAATGTTCGTCGTCGGCTGCGCTGTGTTTGCCCTTGCGGTTGCATCGGCATTCCTCGCATTCATCGCTAGTGACCACCCAGATGAAGTCGAGAAGTGAACATCAACCACAGCCTGGATGGTATTGCTGAAGAGCGAGCCATCGGCGTGCGGCGTGTCGAAGGTGCGTGCTACTTCTATCGTTTCCATTTCTATCGTTTCCATGTCCCATAGGTGGATACTGCCGTGATAGGCGCCGGAGGCGAGCCAGCCGCCGCCGGGGCCGAATGCCCGGCGGCCGGAACCAGCAGCCGGCCGTCGCCGGCGTCGAGGATAAGGGCGCGATTCATCTGGTGCGTCTCGGAAATCCGTGGCGAAATCCGGCCACGATTGTTCAGGAATTCTCTCGCCCTTCGATTTCCCGGCGAAGCCAGGCGCGGGCATAGGTCAGCGGCCCACGCCGCGCGCACCGCCGCCTATCACGCCGGCAGCGTCGAGCCCGCCTGCATCGCCGCCTGCACACGAATCGCCAAGACGCTCCTTCCGATTCTCGCCGCGGTATCAACGCCGTTCCGCGTTTCGCCGAAGCCGTCGAATCCCCCTCCCCAAGCGGTCGCCGAGGAGAAGGGCGGCGAGACTTCGCCGGGCGTGTTGGGCCGATACCCCTGTGCAGCGACCATCTGGCGGTGGGCTCGCTGGATCACGAATCGAACCAAGCCAATGGATCAATGCTACGTTGCCCTACAACAACGGAACGCTGCCCGGCCAAGTGTCCAACCGGGTACAGAATCGGGTACAGAATTTGGGGGAAAGGGGCCAAAATCGTGGAAAACGTGGAACCCAAATCCATCAAAAACCCCGTAAAATCAAGGGTTTTCGCGAAGCCATGCTGAATTAAAAGTCCGTTGCTCTACCAACTGAGCTACAGCCTCGAAGCATTCATTTCATGCCGTACAAGTCTAACCAATCCGTGGTCCCACGGAAAGCGGCGGCTGGCCGGACCCCTCGCGTGTCGGGCGACGGCCTGACCGTCCGCGACCTCGTGAACAAGTTCCTTACGACCAAGAGACACCTGGTTGACACCCGCGAGTTGACGGCCCGCTCCTGGGCGGATTACTACTCCACCTGCAAACGCGTCGTCGAATCGTTCGGCAAGAATCGGCTTGTTGACGACCTGGCGGCCGACGACTTCGAGCGGCTGCGGGCGAGCTTCGCAAAGAACCGTTCGCCCGTCACCCTCCTCCTACGGAAGGTGCTGTTGGAGAAAACGTAAAACGTAGTCGGTCCTTTTCCGCGAGGCGATGCTGTTGTCTCAGTCCATAATCCCTCTCAAATAATCCCGTGCAATGGTCCGCCGGGCGCGGCCAGCGCGTCGACGCGGCGGCTGACGCCGACGTCGGCGATGAGGGGCGGCGCGTGGTGCGGCTTCGACCGCGCATCGATCACGAGACTGCCGCGACAGCCCCAGTGCTTCCGCTCGACGAAACTCCCGATTCCATGCGCGTCGGCGGCCGGGTTCGATCGGGTAAACGTGATCCAGAGAAAGTTGTTCAACGTGCGCGCGGTGAACTCGCCGTCGTCGACGACCACCGCCAGCGGAAAGCCATGAATCGACTCATCGTTTCCGTATCCGGCGCAGAATCGCTCAACCGCCTGGTCGCGTCCTGCCGCGTCGGGGGAGAAAGGCGGCCCGGCCAGCACCAGCACGCCCGGCAGCGCGATGCGCGGCTCGCGGAACCCTTCGGCCAACCGCAGGTCGCTGGGAAGCTCGACGGCCAGCTCGCGACGCGGCCCGCCAACGGCGGCGATGACCAGCTTGGAACCTTCGTTGAGAGCGCCGCCGGAATAATCGAGCGTGTCGATCGTCGTCTCGGTCTGAAAGTGCAGGTCGCGGCGCCAATCGACCCGCTCCAGCAGGTGCCGGAAGAAGGCGGGAACGTCGTGGATGTCAAGGCCGGGCTGGTCTTCGTGAGCCGCGATCAACAGGTACTTGGCCAGCGACATCTGCCCTTGTCCGAGAATCGCGTTGGCTTGCGTCAACAGTTCCCGCGGGCGGCGCCGCTCGGCGTAGGGCACGTACCGTTCGCTGCCGATCGCCAAGAGCAACGGATGGACTCCGGCCGCGTCAACCGCGTGGACGGCGCGCACGCCGTGGACGACGGTGGGAATCACCGGTCCGGTCAACTCGTGGACGAACTGGCCGAAGGCCGTGTCTTCCTGCGGCGGTCGGCCGACGACGGTGAAGGGCCAAATGGCGCCGCGACGATGGTACACATGCTCGACCCGCAGCACGGGAAAATCGTGCGCCAGCGAGTAATAGCCCAGGTGATCGCCGAACGGCCCTTCGGGAAGCTGCCGGTCGCTCTGCACATAGCCCGTGATGCAGAAATCGGCCTCGGCGTGAATCGGGGGCGAGCCGGGCCGCTCGATCAAAGGCACACGCCGGCCTCCGAGCGCGCCGGCCAGCGCGATTTCGGGCAGCCCTTCGGGTAACGGCATCACGGCGGCCACGGCCATCGCCGGCGATCCGCCGACGAAAATGCTCACCCGTAGCGGCTGGCCCCGCGCGATCGCCTCCGCATGATGTACGCCGATGCCGCGATGGATCTGGTAGTGGAGGCCAACCTCCTCGTTGGGCCTGTACTGATTACCGGAGAGTTGCACGCGGTACATCCCCAGGTTCGAGTGTCGCCAGCCGGGCTTCGTCGCGTCTTCCGTATAGACCTGAGGCAGCGTGATGAAGGGGCCGCCGTCGTGGGGCCAGCAGGTCACTTGCGGCAACTGCTCGATCGCGATTTCATGGTCCAGCACCGGCCCGCTCGAAACGCGCCGCGGCCGTGTGTGCAGCGCCGCCCGCGCGGCGCCCAGGTAACGCCACGCCCGGCCCAGCTTGCCCGGATCGACCTTCATCTCAACGAGTTGCCGCACGTCGTCGAGCGTGTCACGAAACATGTATCGCAGGCGTTCGATCGAGCCGAACAGATTGCTGACCAGTGGAAAACCACAGCCTTGGGGGCGCGTGTAGAGGATCGCCGGCCCGCCCGCGGCATACACGCGCCGCTGGATTTCGGCGACCTCCAGGTACGGATCGACCGGCGCGTCGAGACGCAGCAACTGGCCGGCGGCGGCCAGATCGTCGACACACGCCTGGAGAGTACGGTAGCCCATGCGTGTTCATCGTAGATGGCTGTAGCAGAATTCGCAAGAATTCTGGCGTAACTCGCGTCCACGGCCTGACTTCTTGCGAAGCTACGAAACCATGAATAATCCGGGCTAGCCGGGGCTAGCCGGGGCATCGCTTACGCTCTGCCACCAGCCACCACTTTTCTCGCGGCAAAATGTCTCATTGTCGGCCGCGTGAAGTATAACGATTTGACAAACTAGCCTTGCTTGGCGATGTTCACATAGGTGTGGACGTGCGGCGAGCCGCGGAAGTGCCAGACGAAGCCCGGCCCTTCCAGACGCCAGATGTCCCACTCGTGGTCGCCGCCCAAGTCGCCGGTCTGGTAAAAGGCGGCGTGGAGCTTGTCGAGCCCTCCCTCGGCCTTGAGCACGGCCAGCGCCTCGTCGACGTCTTCCTGGCGATAGGGAGCCAGGATCACCTTGATCACTTCCTCGACCAGGCCCTTCTGGTCGCCCGACAATTCGCCCACGGCGATGCCGGGGAACTTGCCGGCCTCGCCCTGCACGGCCACCTGGTCCTCGCGCGGGGCCTGGGGCAGCAGCGCCTGTTCGCGTTGCTTGCCGTCGAGCGCCGCGAAGACCTCGTTGGCCTTCTGGGTCTGGTAGTAGAATACGTTGCCGGGCAATCCCTTCGTGCCATCGCCTTCGCCGTGCCCGTAGATGATCGGCCCGCCGAACGCCGCGTTCTTGACGCTGTCGCCGTCGGCGCGGATCGTGAGGTGCCGGCCCGTCATCTCGAACTCGAACCCGCCGCCGCCCGGCTCGCCGAACAGCGCCACATGGTACTGCTTGACGCCTCCGTCGTCGTCGTCCATCTGCTTGAGGAACCGCTCGTAGCCGTCGGGGCTGGTCACGCCACGAAAAACTTCGTCGATCGTGACCTGCTGCTCCGGGGTGAAGAAGTCGCCGATCGTCGGCTCGGTAATCGCCCAGTTGGCGTTGATCTTGTGCCGTAGCGGGTGCTCGAAGGGAAAACAAATCGCCTTGCGCTGATCAGCCGAGAGCGAATCGTAAAGCCGCTTGGCCGACGTCTCGGCCGCGCTGGCCGAGGTGGGGGCCGCCACGGCCGGACGCGCGCCGCCCGCCAAGGGTCCCACGCCCGCCGCCACCGCGGCGCCTCCGACGGCGCGCACGAACTCCCTCCGGGTCCAACCGCCTTCGCACTCCGGGCAAATCACTTGTCGTTTCTCGTTCATCGCACCAACTCCTTTCGACTGGGATCGACCAGACTCATCTGTTCGTAGTTTACAGGATTGCGTGGAAGAAAGCACCAGTCCGCCGGGTGGGCACCGCCCGCAACGAACGCGGGCTAAAAGCCTTAAGTTTTACCACATTTTTTCCGTTTGGCGGCGGAGTATCCGTCGAGCATTGATTGAAGTTTGGTCCAGCCGCGCCAAAGAACCAGCCAGCCTGGATGTCCGTCGCGTTTGCGATTCTGATG
>Ga0307372_10004336_pt1 | contig 22010 bp, 16 predicted proteins | sample OX1MG_FD_202533 | JGI IMG/M metagenome (GOLD analysis project Ga0307372, IMG submission 202533) | Soil microbial communities from Risofladan, Vaasa, Finland - OX-1 | ecosystem: Environmental > Terrestrial > Soil > Coastal area > Acid sulfate soil | place: Finland: Risofladan, Vaasa | collected...
TCTCACTCCCCCTAAGCGTCGTAGCCTTGGTAGGCCGTTACCCTACCAACTAGCTGATACTACGTAGGCCTCTCCCGAAGCGAAAAACCTTTACCCTCGCGGGACTATCGGGAATTACCCAACCTTTCGGCTGGCTATGCCCGACTTCGGTGTGCGTACCTGCGCGTTACTACCTCGTTTGCCGGTTGCCCTTGCGGGCCCCCTTGACTTGCATGACTTATCCACGCCGCCAGCATTCACCCTGAGCTAGGATCAAACTCTCATTAAGAATAGGCGGAACAAAAGAATTAACACATCTTTTCTTTCGAACGTATTCGATTTTCAAAGGTCAAAAGAAACCCCGCCTCTCTCGAGGCAGTACCCGTATCCTACCGGAGCGGTATCGGGGCGTCAAGGCAGGCCAGCCGGCCGGTTTTCCTATTGCGCCGGTAGGGCGGCGCGCTATAGTAGGAGCAGCCGTCACCCTTGCCTATGAACGCGCTTGAGCGGGAACGTATCGTCGTGTCAGTCGGAGGCTCGCTTATCGTCCCCGACCAGATCGATACCGACTTCCTGACGCGGTTCAAGGATCTCGTCCTCGAGAAGGTCAAGGGCGGCCTCTCCTTCGCTATCATCTCCGGCGGCGGCAAGACCGCGCGCCGCTACCAGGAAGCTGCGCACGCTATCACGCCGCTCTCCCGCCACGACCTCGACTGGCTCGGCATCCACGCGACGCGCCTGAACGCGCAGCTCCTGCGCAACGTCTTTGTCGGCTACGCGCACCCGCAGGTCATCAAGAACCCGACCATCGACATCGACGCGGACGAGCCCGTCATCATCGCCGCCGGCTGGCAGCCGGGCTGCTCGACCGACTACGACGCCGTGCTCATGGCGAAGAATCTCGGCGCACGCCGCCTCGTGAACCTCTCGAACATCGATTACGTCTACACCGCCGACCCGAAGAAGGATCCGTCTGCGCGGAAGATTGAGAAGACGAGCTGGGCCGAGTTCCGCAAGCTCATCCCGGAGGAATGGGACCCCGGCCTCTCCTCCCCCTTCGATCCCGTCGCGGCCAAAGAAGCCGAGGCGCTCGGCATCGAGGTCGCCATCATGAACGGCGCGCACCTCGAACGTTTTTCGAACTACCTCGACGGCATCCCGTTCGTCGGAACGATTATTTCTTAACCTTCCTTTTTTAGGCGCTCAATTTCCGCTTCAAATTCCTGTTCTAGATTTTGATTTTCCGGGGCATTCTTTTCGAGTATGAAGCGCGGCAAACTCCACAGATTCAAATGAATTTGATTTAGGAGATAATTTCTATGGTGAGGGGACTTCCGCTCTGCATTTATCTTCTGCGCCCTTTCATAAATGCGATGAAGGGTATCTAGGCTTAGTTTCTCGTGATGGGCATCGTCAATAAATATATTTTCTGTGTCCTTTTGAAGCAGTTAATCAAACACGGCGTCATCATCAAGATTTCTGAGAAGGCGTTCAAATTTCGGAGGCATATCTAAATGACACTTTATCTCATTTCTCAAACCACTTGGCGATGGGGATAAGGAGCGGAGCGGAGCGGCAGATGGAGGAGAAGGTGCCGGCGATGACGCCGACGAGCATCACGAGGGCGAAGTCTCTCGTGACCGGCGCGCCGAAATAGATGAGGGCGAGGAGGGCGAGAGCGACGGTGAGCGCCGTATTGATGGAGCGCGTGATGGTCTCGTCGATCGACTTGCCGATGGTCACGGCGAACTCTTCGCGCACGCCTGTCTTCTCGTTCCTCGCCAGGTGCTCGCGGACGCGGTCGAAGACGACGATGACATCGTTCACGCAGTAGCCGAGCAGCGCGAGCAGCGCGACGAGGAAAAGCGAATCGACCTCAGCGCCCGTGAAGTGGCACCAAGCGGCGTAAAAGCCGGTCGGGACGATGATGTCGATGGCGAGCATCGCGACCACCGTAAGCCCGTAGCCCCACGACGGGACCGGCCGCGACACTTTGCGGAACGCGAAGGCGATGTAGACGACGATGGCGAGGATGACCGCGACGAGCGCCCAGACGGCCTTGTTCGCGAACTGCGCGCCGAGCGCGGGGCCGACCGACGTGAACGACAGCTCGGTCGTCGAGGCGCTGCGCGAGAGCGACGCGAGCACGGCATCGTGCTCGGTTGGCGTCATCGTGCGGGTGCGGATGGAAACGTCGTTCGTGCCCGACGGGATGACGGACACGGCGCCGAAGGGGACGACGGCGACCGCCTGCTGGATGTCGGAGAGCGGCGGCCGCCCGTTCGGGTATTCCACCTGCAGCAAGGAGCCGCCGGTGAAGTCGATGCCGAGCGGGAGGCCGAAGACGAGGATGGCGCCGATAGCCGCCGCGAGGATGAGCCCCGTGAGCCAGAAGAAGAACGCGCGATGGTTGACGACGAACATACGGTTATGGCCGCGAGCGGCGGAAGCCCGAGCCGAGGAGGAACTTCCATGCGCCGCTCTTCTCCTCCGGCACGAGCGCGAGGAGGTAGATGCGCGACACCGAGACCGCGGAGATGAAGGATGCGAGCACGCCGAGCACGAAGACGAGCGCGAAGCCCTGCACGATGCTCGTCCCGAGCCAGAAGAGGATGATGCCCGAGATGAGCATGGTGAGGTGGCAGTCGCGGATGGCGGTCCACGCGCGCGCGAAACCGATGCGCACCGCTTCGCGCGGATCCTTACCTTCCGCGAGCTCCTCTTTCGTGCGCTCGAAGATGAGCACGTTCGCGTCCACCGCCATGCCGAGCGTGATGATGAGGCCGGCGATACCGGACGCGGTCAGCGTGACCGGGATGAGCTTGATGACGGCGAGCATGAATGCGAGGTACTCGGCGAGCGCGACGGCGGCGACGACGCCCGGCAAGCGGTACCACGCGACCATGAAGAGCGCGACGATAGCGAAGCCGATGAGGCCGGCGACGACGCCCGCCGCGATGGCAGCCGCGCCCAAGGTCGGGCCGATGGAGGAACTCGACTCGAGCGAGATGGGCACGGGCAGCGCGCCGAAATTGAGGTTTTGCACGAGGTCGCGCGCCGAGTTGGCCGTGAAGTTGCCGCTGATGACGGCCTGGCCGTTCGGGATTGCCTCCTTGATGACGGGCTCGGAGATCGGCTGCCCGTCGAGGAAGATGGCGAGCGTCTGGCCGACGTTCTCGCTCGTGATCTTCTCGAAGAGCGCCGCGCCTTCGCTATCGAAATTGAGGAGCACCTCGGGCGCGGCGAGGCCGGCAGTCGCGCCCGAGCCGAACTGGAGCGACGCGCCCGTGAGGTAGCGGCCCGTGAGGCCGGTCGGCGCGAAGACGGTCTCGGTGGTCGTGCCGACCTTCGTCGTCGTCGCGAGCCGGAAGTCCAAGGTCGGCGTCTTGCCGAGGGCCGCCACCGCAGCATTGATGTCAGTCACGCCCGGCAAGTCAACGATGAGGCGGTCTTCTGTCGTGCCCGAGAGGGCGCTTGCCTCTTCCGTCTGCACGAGGGGCTCGGCGACGCCGAAGAGGTTCACGCGCCGCTCGATGACGCCCTGCAAGGCGGCGAGCGCGCCGCCTTGTTCGGAAGTCGGCGTCTGGCTCATGTCGGCCTTATAGACAAGCTCCGTGCCGCCGGCAAGATCGAGGCCGAGCTTGAACTGGTAGGCGCTGTCCGGGTTCGCCTGCGTGGACCATACGAAATAGGCGAGCCCGAAGCCCGCGAGAAGCGCGACGACCGCCCATACCCTATAGCGAGTCATGAATACGTTCGAGCATACCTAAAAAATGAAAAAATGCGAAGGGTTGCCGAGTGCGCAATTTTGTTGCCTTTTCTGAACGTGCGGCGGCATTCAGAGCCCAGCCAGCTTCTTGAGTTCGGCGATGCCCTCCTCAAGTGCGGTCGTCGGCTCCCAGCCGAGGAGCTTTTTCGCAAACGAACTTTCGGCGAGCGTATCATGCGGCTCGAGACGCGCCTTGATGTAGCGGGTCGGGCCGCCGATGAGTTCGGCGATGCGATTGACGGATACGCTCTTCCCGGAACCGATGTTCAGCGCCTCGCCCTTCCCCACGCGCTCGCTCTCGGCTGCGAGGAAGTTCGCCCGCACAACGTCGCGCACGTGCACGAAGTCGCGCGTCTGCGTCCCGTCGCCCGTGATCGTGAGGTCCTCGCCGCGCGCGCGCCGGTCGAGGAATCGGCTGATGACGAGCGCGTACGGGCCCTCCGGATCGCCGCCTGGGCCGTAGACGTTGAAGTAGCGCAGCGATACGGTCGGCAGCGCATATATCTCCGAGAAGAGGCGGCAATACTGTTCGCCAATGAGCTTATGGAGCGCGTATGGGCTTTTCGGGCTCGGGGGGATGGATTCATGGAGCGGCATCTGTTCTTGATCGCCGTACACCGCGCTCGACGAGGAGAAGACGACCTTCTTGACGCCCGCGTCGCGGGCGGCGATAAGCACGTTCAATGTTCCGGTCACGTTCGTCTCGTGCGTCTCGTCCGGCTCGTCGATGGACTGCTGCACGCGCGGCAGCGCCGCGCAATGGAACACGTATCGCGCGCCCGAGAATGCTTCCTCGAGGTCGGCCTTCTGCCGGATATCGCCGCGGATGAGCTTGACGGGTGAGTGGAGGCGTCTGCGCGCGTCTGGCGCTATATCGATGACGCGCACCGCGTAGTCGCGGCGGGCAAGTTCGTTCGCGAGGTGTGCGCCGATGAAGCCGGTACCGCCGGTGATTACCGCAATCGGCGATGGTGCCTTGCGGTCGGTCATGTTCCAGAGAGGGACGCGAGGGCCCGCAAGGTCTTGAGGGCGATTGCTGCATCGAGACCGAGCGAGCGGTGCGCGAGGTAGTAGAGGTCGTAGGACAGTTTGCGGCGCGTCCGCTCGATGTCGACGCCGCCGCGCGGCGCGTCGTAATCGTGGATTTGCGCCCAGCCGGAGAGGCCAGGCGTGATGAGATGCCGCGTCTGGTAGTACGGTATCTCGCGCTCATAGACCGCGGCGAGCGCCGGCAGTTCCGGGCGCGGACCGACGAGCGAGAGGTCGCCGACGAGCACGTTCCAGAGCTGCGGCAGCTCGTCGATGCGCGTCTTGCGCAGGAATTTCCCGAGTCGCGTCACGCGATTCTTCGCGCGCAGCGCCGGATCGCCGGCATCATTGAAGAGCATGGTCCGCAGCTTCCAGATGGTGCAGATGCGGCCGCCCTTCCCCACGCGCTCGCTCGCGATGAACGCGGGGCCGCCTGAAAGCCGCAGGAGGATCGCCGCGACGAGGATGAACGGCGCCGCGATGACAAGGCCGAAGACGGCGAGGAGGATGTCCGCGCCGCGCCGCGCGATATCATGCGCGAGGTGCTCGCGCGGAACATATTCGAGCAGCCATGCGTGATCGACATGCGCGAGCGGCACGCGGTCGAACGTATCCTCGTAGAATTCCGAGAATTCGATGAACGTCACGCCGTGCGCGACCGCGCCGTAGAGCTCCGGCAGTATCCGCGCGACCGCCGTGTCGCGGGTGTCGAGCACGACAATCGCCGCGCCGGACGCGAGCGCGGCACGCAGGCCGGCCGCGAGCGTGTCCGCATGCGTCGCGGTATCGAGGAACGCCGAGAAATGCATGAGTGCATGCGGATTCGCGTTCACTTCTTCAAACGCTTCTTGAACCGCAGCGCCGGTACCGACGAGCACGGCTGGCGAACGCGCGGCTGGCGAACGCGCGCGGCCGGTGCGGTAGAAACGCCATGAGGACACCGCGACGAAGGAGACGATGAGATACAGGGCAAGGATGGTCTTCGGCGCGATGGTGAGCGGGAGCGCGAAGAACAGCACCGCGGCGATGCAGACGTTCGCGACCTGGGCGCCGAGGATCCGTTCGCCCATCGCATAGTGCACGAGTCGCGTCTGTTTCTCGTAGAGGCCGGCGATATAGAAGATGACGAGGGAAAGAAGGAAGACTGGCAGGAACGGCACGAGATTCGCCTCGAAGTAACCGGGTGCGGGGAACGCGAGGTTACGAAGAGCGAGCGCGACCCAGAGGGACGCGACCAGTATGAGGAAATCGCCCACGATGAGAATCGCCGTTTCTCGGCGCGTGAAAGCCATAGACGTTACGATACAGCTAGTATAACCGGATACGCTAGGATAGAGTTGCTGTCATGGAAACGCTCGCCCGGAAGACCATACTCTTCATCATCACCAAGTCAAACTGGGGCGGCGCGCAGGCGTACGTCTTCACGCTTGCCCGTGCCGCGCGCGACGCGGGGGCGCAGGTTGCGGTCGCCCTCGGCGGTACGGGCAAAGCAGGCGCCGATGCAGGACTCCTCGCCGAGCGCCTCGGCGCGGAAGGCATCCGGACGATATTCCTCGGCTCGTTCGCGCGCGACATCTCCGCCCGGCGGGAGTTCGGCGCCTTCGGCGAGCTTCTCGGCGTCATCCGTCACGAGAAGCCCGATGTACTCCACGTCAACAGCTCGAAAGCCGGCGGTCTCGGTGCGCTCGCCGGGCGCCTTGCCGGCGTGCCGCGCATCGTCTTCACGGCGCACGGCTGGGCGCACCGCGAGCCGCGCACCTTCCCTGCGCGGCTCTTCATCCGGCTCGCGTCATGGGTGACGGTCATCCTCGCCCACTGCACCATCACGGTCTCCTCGCGCGATTCCGCGGACGCACCGGCGCTCTTCGCCCGGCGGAAGGTCGTCCTCGTCCATAACGGCATCGGCAGCGCGGCGCTCCCCGATCGCATAGCGGCACGCGCGAAACTTCTCGCCTACGCGCCTGGAATCCCGCAGGATGCGCCGCTCATCGTCGCTATCGGCGAGCTGACGCGCAACAAAGCGCACGAGGTCCTGCTCGACGCGCTCGCGCACCTCACGCAGCCGTACGCCTGCCTCATCATCGGCGACGGTGAAGCGCGTGCGGCGCTCGCCGCGCATGCGAAAGTACTCCGCCTCTCCGCCGTCGCCTTCGCCGGATTCGTCCCGGACGCCGGCGCGCTGCTCACGGGCGCCGACCTCTTCGCCCTCCCGTCGCGCAAGGAAGGGCTGCCGTTCGTCCTCCTCGAGGCCGGCCGCGCCGGATGCGCCGCTATCGCGAGCGCGACCGGCGGCATCCCCGACCTCGTCACGGACGGGGAGACCGGCCTCCTCGTGCCGCCCGGCGACGCGGTGGCGCTCGCGCGCGCCCTCGATTCGCTCCTCGCCGATCCCGCGCGCCGGCAGGCGCTCGGGCAGGCGCTCAAGACGCGCGTCGAGCGCGATTTTTCCGAGACCGGGATGGTGGGCGCGACGCTCGCGCTGTACGCGTGAGGCTCACCCGCCGGGCACGTATTCGTTCGCGGAAAGATCGCGCGCGGACGCGCGGCCGTAGCGCGCGAGCGAGGTGATGATGCCGAGCGCGCCGAATTCGAGCACGAGGTGCGAGCCGCCGGAACTCATGAACGGTATCGTCGTGCCGGTCACGGGCAGGAGCCCGATGCTGATGCCGGCATGGATGGCGACGTGCGCCGCGAAGAGGATGAGCACGCCGAGCGTGAAGAACGCGTCGAAATTCGTCGTCGCCGCGCGCGCGATCTGGATGAGCCGCGCGAAGAGGAGCGCGTACACAGCGAAGAGCAGCACGACGCCGACGAAGCCCCACTCCTCCGCGAACGCGGCGAAGATGAAGTCGGTCTGGTACTCGGGCAGGAACCGCAGCTTCGATTGCGTGCCGTAGCCGATGCCCTTCCCGAACCATCCGCCCGAGCCGACGGCGATCTTCGCCTGGTAAGCGTTGTAGCCCGCGCCATGGATGTCGCTCGCCGGATTCACGAATGAGATGATGCGGTCGCGCTGATACGGCTTCAGGCCGCCGAACCAGAGCACCGTCCCGGCGAGGAGCGCGAGGAACCCGATGAGCGCGAGGTGCTTCTTCGAGATGCCGGAAACGAGCATCATGCCGAGCCAGAGCGTGCCGAAGATGATGGCGTTGCCCATGTCCGGCTCGATGAGGATGAGTAGCATGAGCACGAGCGCGTACGCGCCCGAGACGATGATGTGCCGGGAGTCGCCGATCTCGACGTGCCGGCGCGAGAGGTATTTGGCGAGGAGCGCAATCAAGGCGAGCTTCGCGAGGTCGGCTGGCTGGAACGACACCGGCCCCAGGGAGAACCATGCGCGCGCGCCCATCACCGGATGCGAGAGGACGAGGACGAGGACGAGGAGCGTGACCGAGAGCGCGTAGAGCGCCATCACGAACGGCGTGCGGCGAATGAAGCGCACATCGACCGATGAGATGACGAAGTAGATGCCGATCGCGAGGACGAGCCAGACGATCTGGCGCGGCGCCAAGGACGCGCCTTGTCCGAACGTGCTCATCGTGAGGATGCCGAGCAAGGACAGCGCGACTGCCGGCGCGAGCAGAGTCCAATCGAAAAAGAGGCGCGCGCGGACGGCCGAAGGCGTGGTCACGGGAGCGGCGGGGGCGGCAGCGGGATGAGGGGCACGACCTCTATCGTGAGCGCCCCGTTCGGGAACGCACTCTCCCAGGTGAACGTCGCCGTGGCCTGCCCCTGCCCCGCGATGGATTGGATGACGGTCTGCGACGCCGTGAAGACGTTGCCGTCCGAACCGTGCACGAGGACGACGGCGCGCACGTTCGCGAGCGGCGTCACGCCCGGGTTCGTGAGCGTCGCCTCGATGCGCGGCGCGAGCGTCGTGCCGCCGAGCGTAATGGCGGAAACGGTCGGCACGATGCGCGGATCCGTGAGGAGCCGGTACCACTGCGGCGACGAGGAGGCGATGTCGAGGAACGCGCTCGCGACTGGCTGCGCGGTCGCCACATTCGGCACGTATACGGGCTCGGTGGCGCCGGGCGGCAGGTCGAGCGTGCCCGTGAGCACCTGCACGATGGAGTGGTCGACGCCGTAGAGCGTGATGCGGTACGGCACCGCGTTCGCCGCCGCGTCGAGGTTCTTGTTCTCGACCGACGCGATGACGTTCGTGCCGCCGCGGCCGTTGCTGAACGCCTTCGTGAAGAGGACGGTCGGCGGCTCCTCCGACGCCGTGCAGAGGTACGGGCACGGCCCGCCGCAGTCGATGCCGCCCTCGCCCTCGTTCTGGATGCCGTCCTTGCACGAGGGCGCAGGCCGCAGGAGCAGGTACGCCGTGACGGCGACGACCGCGACGATGATCGCCACGATGACGAGGATGATGAACCGGCGCCGCGCCGCCCAGGACATTGGCTCTAGTATACCGCCCGCGCGCATTCGCGCGAGGGTGGGAGTAAAAAAAGACCGCCGCGGCAGGGGGGAGAGGAACCTCAAGGGGGGAAGGAGTCCTTGGAAGTTTCCGCGCGGCGGTCGGAAAGGAATTGGTCGGGGCGGCAGGATTCGAACCTGCGACCTCCTGAGCGATGCGCCCAGGCGCGCTTGGCCAGCTGCGCTACGCCCACGATTGGCGGACGACTCACGTGTTCGGTTCTGGCGGCTAGCTACTCTCCCCACCTGGAACGGTGAGTACCATCGCCGCAAGGAGGCTTGACTGCCGAGTTCGGAATGGGATCGGGTATGACCCTCCCGCCAAACCACCAGAACCGAACACACGAGGTGTCCGATGTGTGCAAAACGGATACGCAATGGGTGCGCACAACGATTGTGCCATTCAGAATTCCGCACGGGAGACTGGGCGTATTAGTATCTCTCGGCTTAGCGCCTCACGGCGCTTCCACCTAAGACCTATCAACCTGGTCATCTTCCAGGGGCCTCATAACGATTCCTGATCTTGGAGCACGTTTCCCGCTTATATGCTTTCAGCGGTTATCGCAACCCGACATAGCTACCCAGCGGTGCCCTTGGCAGGACAACTGGTAGACCAGAGGTCAGTTCATCCCGGTCCTCTCGTACTAGGGACGACCCTCCTCAAGAATCAACGCCTGTAGTAGATAGGAGACCAACCTGTCTCACGCATCTCGTTTGCCCCGATTACTCGGGGGATCGGACTGTAACTTCATCCGTTCTGGATGATCGACGTTCAGTCTCTACGGGCGCGAAGTGAGGCAGAAATAAATGAGTCCTCTCATTTATTTCTCGCCGAACGAGCGTCCGTATCGTAATCGATACGGGCCCTGCTCCGCTTCCCTCGGTGTTCTCCACTGCATGTGTGGAATTCACCGATATCAGTCGATTTCTTCGCATGCATCCCTGCATGCGACCGCCGTGAGTTGTCGTTTTCGTCCCGCCTGTGGCGGGACAAGCACACTGCGTCTCCACGCAGCTAACATTTCCTCGGGGTTCAAACCGTTCAACCTCCGAACGTTCCCGTTCAGGAACTGAACGGTTTGAACCCAGCTCGCGTACCTTTTTAATTGGCGAACAGCCAAACGCTTGGGACCTTCTCCAGCCCCGCGCTAAGGTGAGCCGACATCGAGGTGCCGAACTCCGCCGTCGCTATGGACGCTTGGGCGGAACTAGCCTGTTATCCCCAGGGTAACTTTTATCCGTTAATCTCTGGCCGCATCTAAGGCGTACCATCGGTTCACTATGCTCTGCTTTCGCATCTGCTCGGGATGTCCCCCTCGCAGTTAAGCCACCTTCTGCCATTACACTATCGGCACGGTTTCCATTCGCGCCTAGGTGACCTTAATAGGCTCCTCCGTTACTTTTTAGGAGGATAGCGCCCCACCAAAACTACCCGCCACGCACGGTCCCGTAGAGGATCCCTCCACGGTTAGGCACTACACGATTCAAGAGCGGTATTTCACTGACGAGTCCAGGACAGCCGAAACCGTCCCTTCAACCTCTCCCGCCTATGCTACGCATGAAGCACGTAGGGCCAATACGAAGCTGTAGTAAAGCTCCTGGGGTCTTTTCGTCTAACTACAGGTATCCGGCATCTTCACCGGAAGTGCATTTTCACCGAGCGAGTCCTCGAGACAGTTCCCCAGTCATTACACCATTCGTGCACGTCGGAATTTACCCGACAAGGAATTGCGCTACCTTAGGACGATTATAGTTATCGCCGACATTCACCGGGGCTTACACAGTCCAGCATACTACCGAAGCAGCATACCCACCGTGGTTGACCTTCCGGCATTGGTCAGGTGTCACCCCCTATACCTCCTCTTACGAGTTTGCAGGGAGCTGTGTTTTTGGTAAACAGTTGCCAGGGAAACTTTCACTGCGGCCTCTCTTGCGAGAGGCAGGCCTTATCGCTAACTTACGGCCGCTTTTTTGCCGAGTTCCTTGAGGACATCTTACTCGTTCGTCTTGGTCTTCTCGACCTGACCACCTGTGTCGGTTTGCGGTACGGTCGCGTATACGGTTAAGCGTAGGAGGTTTTCTTGGAACCGCGCTCGCTGCCCTCTCTCCCCCCGTAGGAGGAAATTGCGTCCGTGCTCGGGGTTGGTGCGCGCCGGATTTCCCTAGCGCGCCCCCTCGCACGGCCGACCGGAATCCAATAACCGGCGGCAGCTACAGCAGTCCGTCACTCCATCGCCCGTATAGCGGTCACGGAATATTGACCGTGTGTCCATCGGGTGCGGCTCTCGCCATCCCCTTAGGCCCGACTAACCCTCAGTTGATTGCCATAGCTGAGGAAACCTTGGTCTTTCGACGTGCAGGGTTCTCACCTGCATTGTGGTTACTTGTACCGGCATTCTCACTTCGCAACGCTCCAGCATGGGTCACCCCTTTGCCTTCAGCGCGATGCGAACGCTCTCCTACCGCGTACGGCTCCCGCAGGAACCGCACACCCGCAGTTTCGGCACGACACTTAACCCCGATCATCTTCGGCGCGTGGACCCTCGATGAGTGAGCTGTTACGCTTTCTTTAAATGATGGCTGCTTCTAAGCCAACATCCTCACTGTTTATGGATCCGCACTTCCTTGTGATGTACTGAGTGTCGATTTTGGGGCCTTAACTGGCGATCCGGGCTCTTCCCCTCTCGATCGATGGAGCTTCGCCCCCACCTTCTAACTGCTGCGCAGGCGCCGGGTATTCGGAGTTTGATAGGAATCACGAGATTTCTCCCTGTTGATCCCTTCCAGTGCTCTACCCCCCGGCGCATATGTCGCAACGCCAGCCCAAAAGCTGTTTCGGAGAGAACCAGCTATTCCCAGATTCGATTAGCTTTTCACTCCTTGCCACAAGTCATCCCAAGGCGTTGTACAACCTACGGGTTCGGGCTTCCATCTGTCTTTCGACAAACTTCACCCTGCTCATGGCAAGCTCATCTGGCTTCGGGTCGTATGTATCCTACTTGCGCGCTATTCACACTCGGTTTCCCTACAGCTCCGCCCCGGAAGGGCTTAGCTCTGCAAGATACATACACTCGCCGGCTCATTCTTCAATAGGCACGCCGTCACGGATGCAAGCATCCGCTCCGACCCTTTGTAAGTACACGGTTTCAGTTCTATTTCACTCCCCTCTCGGGGTGCTTTTCACCTTTCCCTCACGGTACTAGTTCGCTATCGGTCATAGGACGTATTTAGCCTTACCGGTTAGTTCCGGCAGATTCATCCGGACTATTCATGTTCCGGACTACTCAAGAATGCGAGCAAAAGAGTCATCGCGTATTTCGCCTACGGGGCCATTACCCTCTGCGGCGCTGCTTCCCAGCAGCTTCGGCTATAGCGACGATTGGTAACTCTTCTCGTACAAGTACGACACTCGCACCTTACAACCCCCCGTCCCGAAGGACGGAGTTTGGGCTTTTCCCGTTTCGCTCGCCGCTACTCGGGGTATCACGAGAATCGCGTTCTATCGGCACGAACATACCGCACCGACAGAACGCAACTCGTATTGTTCTCTTTTCCTCCGGGTACTGAGATGTTTCACTTCCCCGGGTTCGCTTCGCGCGGGCATTACCCCGCGGATTCCCGCTCAACGCGGGAGGGTTTCCCCATTCGGACATCTCCGGATCACAGGCTACAAACCGCCTCCCCGGAGCTTTTCGCAGGTTAGTCGCGTCCTTCTTCGCCGTCCTAGGCCAAGGCATCCACCGTGTACTCTTCACGTCTCCCGTACGGAGACCTGAAAACCACAATCGTTGTTTTGCACTTTGACCTCCCCGTCACACTTCTGCAGTGTGTCGGGGATTTCAATTACCATTGCGTATTCGTCTTTCAAGGAACGCTCGCGTCCCCTCGAAACGAAAACCGCCCTTCGGGGCGGTTTTCTTCGTGCTTCGTGCACGGGCCTCACGGCCTGTCCGCTCCTTCAAGTCAGCTTTTTTCGGTTCGTAGACACGTGTCGAGCAAGTATAGGCGTAGGGGCGCGAAGCGTCAAGAGATGCGAAAAACGCCCCGCGGAGGCGGGGCGTTCCGGACGCACGAGACGGGAGCGCTAGTGCTTAATCTCCTGCTCGAGACGCTCGAGATAGCGCGCGGCCGAGGCTTGGCCGCCCAGCCCGAAGGCGAGGCCGACGGCGAGCGAGACGGCGATGACGACGCCCGTGAAGAGGGTCTGCACGAAGCCGGTCGCCACCTGCAGCTGGGCCAGCGCCGCGAGGATCGCGAACACCCAGATGGCGTAGCGGGCCACCTTGCCGAGGAAGCTGGATGCATGCAGCTGGGCCGCCTGCGCGGAACCCGCGACGACGCGCTCCGCCGCTTGCGCGACGACCGCGGCGACGAGCAGGATGAGGACCGCGACGATGACCTGCGGGAGGTAGCCGAGGACGACCTCGCGGATGAAGAGGTTAACCGCATCGAGGTGAAGCACGCCGAGCGCCGCCACCAGGAAGACGATGATGAAGAACCACTCGACGAGGAACCCGAGAAATCGGCCCGACGAGAGCTTGAATCCGGCGCGATTCAGCACCCGCTCGAGGCCGGTGGCGCGGAGCGCCTGGTCAACGCGGAGCGCGTCGACGATCTGCTGCACGACCCGGCCGACGCCGATGCCGATGAGCCAGCCGACGACGAATATGATTATCGCGACGACTAAGTTGGGGATGAACTCAACCAACCCGTAGAACAGGTTCTGGAACGATTGGGAGAGCACATCCGCCCAGGTGGAGAAAACCATAGGGAATAACTCGTTGTTTTATGCGGTTAAATGACTCGCACTGCTCGCGAGCACCTAGGCGAAGTATAGCACTTTTAAACCCCTATTTTATCGAGGATGAGGCGGTGTGGATAGTCGAAAATGTCCCGCAGGAGACGGTCGTAGACCCCGAGGCGATACCGGAAGTCGGGAGTCGCGAAGAAGGCGTAGCGTATCTCCCGCCCGAGCTCGGCTTCGAGCGATCGGACGGCGGCGGCAAGCGCCCGCTCGTTCAGGTTGTCCCCCACGATGAGGAGGTCGGCTTGGGGCTCGAGGATGCCCGTGAAGAGGCCGGAGAGCGCGATGAGGCGGATGGAGCCCGCGCGCCGGAGCATGCTCACAATACGTTCGGGCCGGACGCTCGTCGTCTCGCGGACGAACGCCGTGAGCGCCTCGAGCTCCTCGAAGCGCGGATTCACGACGTAGCGCGCAGGCGCGGCGCCATTCTTCTTGCGCAGGAAGCCGGCGGCGAGGAGGTCGGCGGTTTCCCGGCGGACGGCGTCCCTCGAGAGCTTCGTGCGCTCCGCGACCTCGGCGACGGTGAGGGGCGTTTCCTGGTTGAAGATGAAGAGGCGGAGCGCCTTCAGGCGAGCTGGCGAGCCGAAGATCTTGGCGAGGGATTCCATGATGGCCCCGCCAGTGTAAACGCTCGGATGACAAAACGCAAAAGCGCCCCGCCGAAGCGGGGCGCCCTGCGAAAAACGCCTTGGAAACGCTTATTTGAGGGTGACTTTCGCGCCCGCGGCCGTGAGCTTCTTCGCGAGCTCCTCGGCTTCGTCCTTCTTCATGCCGGTCTTGAGCATGGACGGCGCGCCGTCGACGAGGTCCTTGGCCTCCTTGAGGCCGAGGACGAGGGCTTCCTTCACCGCCTTGATGACGGCGATCTTGTTGCCGCCAACGTCGGTGAGCTCCACGTCCGCGGTCGACTTGGCCTCCTCGGCCGGCGCGGCGCCGGCCGCAGGGCCAGCGACGGCCACCGTCGCCGCGGAGACGCCGAACTTCTTCTCGAGCACCTTCACGAGCTCGGAGAGCTCGAGCACCGTCATGGTCTCGATCTCTTCGACGAGCTTCGCGAACTTCGCGGGGACTTCGACCGCCGCTTCCTTCGCCTCAGCTGCCGCCGGAGCGGCTGCCTGGTTGGTTTCATCTGCCATGTTAGATTTCATTAACGAGCTTGCGAGTTTAGGAAATCTCACCCGTCACACTGCAGAAGCGTGGCGGGTTAGTTCGCAACAGTCGCTTCGCTCCTTTGCTTACTAATCTTGTCGAGCGCAATGACGATCCCCTGGATGGGCGAATTGATAACGTTCACGAACATGCCGCGCAAGACGGGCACGGGCGGGATGGTCGCGATGCCGGTGACCGCGTCCGCTCCCATGAAGGCGTTCTCGAACACGCCGCCGAGGAACGTAAGCGCTCCCTTGACCTTCTTCCCGAACTCGTAGATGCCGCGCGCGGACGCCGTGGTGTCGTCGCCCTCCGTCCACGCGACGGCGACCTCGCCCGGCAATTCCGGCGCGTCGCCCGCATAGCCGCGCTCCCCGAGCGCCTTCTTGATGAGCGTCTTCTTCGCGACGAAGTAGCGGACGCCCGCGCCCGAGAGTTCCTTGCGGAGCGCCGAGGCGTCCGCCACCGTGAGCTTCGTGAAGCCGACGAACACGACCGACGACGCGTTCGCGAACGCGCCCGTGAGCTTCGCGAGGATATCGCGCTTCTTATCCTTGGTTATTGCCATGTCTGGTTATTGCGTACGAACGTACTGAAAGGAGAAGTCGACCATGTGGTCTCCCTGCGTAAGCTCGCCTTGCGGCGTTTCAACGACTATCCCTCGCCTGTGCTCGGGACCTTCGGCTTACGGTCTTCGGTCCGTACGAGGGGCATTCTATCAGAGCCCGAGCGGAACGCAAACCGCGGAGCATCCCCGGCATGCTGTGCTGTGCTCTGATGCGGAGCTATCAAAACTGTAGTGCGACCGCATTGAAGTTTTGATAGCAAAGCCTAGATGCTAGGACGAGCGCAAGCCGAAGCGCGCGCGAAGGTGCGAATCACGCTCAAGCCGTTCGACGATCATATAGAGGACGTCAAAGCCGACACGGAGATTCGGTTTCGCGAGCGCGATAAGGTCCTCGCAATCATACGGATAAATCCACGCGCTGTCCTGGAGGCGGACGAACCCATATTCCTGCATGAAGGAACGCAGGCGATTGCGGGTTCCGCGACGACGTTCCGGGATATCGAAGAGCACGACGCGCCATCGGCCATCCCAACGTCTTCGCTTCCTGCTGCCCTTCTCTCGCATAGACTCGAGGGCAAGCATCCGTTCCCCCGCTTCGGTCACGCGCGCATATCGCTTGCCTTTCCGCTCCTCAAAAGTAACCAGTCCTTTTGCCGCTAGCCGTTGCAGCGCGGTTTTCGCCTGATAATTGAACCGCGCGCCCTTCTTGTGGTAGCCGGGCATATAGCGGAGCAGGCGTGCCGCATTCGGGATTGCCGCCGCGACAAGGACCACACCCCCGAGGGCGGTCGCGACTAAAAGGCCGCGTTGGAATGCCTGGAGCTTCCTCGTCCTGCTGGCTTCCTTCTCAAGGGCGCCCATTACCGCTCAGTATCGCATCGGACTATCCAAACTGCAATGCGGTCGCACTACAGTTTGGATAGCAGAGGAGGAGGAAGAGGAGGTTAGCCGGCCGCGAGGCTCGCGGCGTGGAGCGCGAAGAGCGCGATGGCGAGGATGACGACGAAGCTCACCGAGAACTTCACGAAGTCCACCGCGTACGGCAGGAGGCGCCGCTCCGCGGCGCGCCGATGCATCGATTCGAGGCTTTCCATGGCACCTATTGTACTACGGCGCGGCGGCCTCCTTCGCCGTGAGCCGCGCTATCTCGGCGTTGATGGCCGCGGAGTTCCCGCCCGGGGCGAGCGCTTCGACCTGCTTCCACGTGGCGATGGCCGCCGCATACTGCCCTTCCTCCGTCTGCCAGCCGGCTTTGAGCGTGAGTATCTGCGGCGTGTCGCCGTAGTGGGCCTTCGCGAAGGCGAAGGCCTGGTCGACGAGCGCCGTCTCGTTCGGGAAGGTGCGCGTGAGGTAGGAAATCCACTGTATCGCATATTCGAAGACGGCCGGCTGCACGGCCGCCGCCGTCTCGTAGGCCGTGAGCGCCGTGTGAGTCGCCCCGAGGTCGTTCATGAGGGCGGCCATGTCGGTATAGGCGAGGCCTTGGCTCGGGTAGCGGGCGATGGCGCGGTCGTAGGCGTCGTAAGCGGCCTTCCCGTCGCCAAGCAGAACTTCGTCGTTGCCGATGCCGATGTAGATGTCGTAATCGTCGTACTGCCCTTTCCCGAGGAGACCCGTGAGGCGCGCGATGTCGGCCTTGGCCTTCGCGGCGCTCGACGTCGCCGTGTCGACGCCCGTGAAGGTCCAGGAAGAGATGACGTCGTTCTTGTCTATCGGGAAGGCGGGGGCGGCGGGCTTCGCGGCACTATGCCACGAGAGGAAGCCGATGGCGGCGAGGATGACGAGGAGGGCGATGGCGGCGATAATCCAGCGCTTCGTATTCATGATGCGTGCAGCGTAGCACTCGCGGGCAAAAAGAAAAACCACCCCGAAGGGTGGTTTTTCTTTCGCTCGGACCGATTCTCCGAGCTGGAGCACTTCGCGAAGAATACTTCGCTCAGCACTAAGCTTTCGCTACTCGAGGATGTCAGCTATTAGCTGTGCGTGTACGACGTCACGTCGTTCACGAAGTCCTTGAGGAGGTAGCCGTTCGTCCAGTCGGTCGCTGCCGTACCCGCCGTAGCGTGGTTCGTTGCGGAGCGGTCAGACCAGACGACGTAGTTGCCGGTAGTCAAGCTCGTCGCCGCCGCGTTGGCCACGTAGGTCGTGTCCTGCGCGAGCGAGATCGAGATAGACGCACCGGTGGTCCAGCCGGAGAGCGAGGCCGCGCGAAGCTCGTAGGTCTTCGTGCTGCCCGCACCAACCTGCTGGAGGTTGTCGAACGTAACCTTGACGATGCCGCTCGTGTTCGCCTGGACCGCCGCCGCGTTGAGCGCGACCGCCGTACCCGAGGTCACGTCGTAGAGCGTGAAGCCCTTAACCGTGGCCGTCGAGGTCGCGACATCGAAGGACATCTGGTCGAGGTCGACCGCGCCCGACGGATCAGCCGTCACGTTCACGCGGTAGAGGGCCTGGCCCGCTGCCGGATTCGTGTTCGTGATGGTCTGCATCGCGAAGGTCGGAATCGACTGTCGGACGACGACGGTGCCGTAACCCGAACTCTTGTTCGAGAAGGCATCCGCCGTGCCAATCGACGTCGTCGCGTTGCCAGCGCCATCAACCGCCTGGAAGTTGGTGCTGTGCATGAGCGAGACGTAGATCTTCTTGCCCGAGAGCGCAGAGCCGCCCGACGCGATGGTCGGAGTCGAGACCCAGACCGAGACGTCAGCCGAGCTGTTCATCGGGACTGCGAAGGTGAGGCCCGAGAACTGCGCGGTGGACGTCGAAACGCCCTGTTGGAGTGCCTGATTTACCGTCTGCGTCGTGCCAGTCGAATCCTTGTACTGGATTGAGAGCTGGCGGATAGCCGCAGCCGCGGTGTTCGGGACATCGATTTCGAGCTTCTGCACCGTGAACGGCGAGTTGACCGCCGCGAGGGTGAAGTCGCCGACTTCAATGTTCGACGAGCCTGCGATGACGTTCGCGTTGACCGGGTTCGAGGCGCCGACGCCGATGTTCAGCGTGCCCGAGCCGACCGTAATCGACTGGAGCATGATGCTGTTGGCGTTAGCCGAGAGACCCGTCGTCGCGCCCGTGGCGTTCGTGCTCGCGCCCGAGAGGCCGAGCAGGACGCTCGCGCTCGCGCTCGAGAGCAGGTTGCCGTAGACGTCGATCGTCTTCGTGCTCGACATCGGAACCGTGAGGCTCACCGAGAAGGTGTTGGACGTCGACGGCGTCGGGATGGCAGTGCCGATCACCGCGCCCGTCGCGTCATCCTTCAGGGTAAGGTTCGTGATCTCGCTGGCCATCGACGTAGAAGCCGTGATCGTGATGGTATTCACGCTCATGTCTTCCGTCGAGCCGGCCGAGAGCGTGAACGCTCCGAGGCGCGCGTTGTTCGTGCCCGCGATGACTGTCTGGTTCGCGTAGCCCGTGTACTTCGCGGCCGTGAGCGAGGAGCTCGTGATCGAGACCGGGTTGCCCGCGACCGTCGAGGCCGGGACGCCCGTTGAGGTCAGCGACTGCTGGCCCTGCGCGTTCGACGTTCCCGTGACGAGCTTCACCGTCACCGACTCATTGTTCGGGAGGTTCGTGTTCGCCGTGATAGTCGAGGTCGCGACGCCCGTCTTGGCATCCGCGTAGATGTCAACCGTGGCCGACTGGCCTGCTGGGAGAATCATCGAGGAGCCGAGCGAGAAGTCGGTGCCTGCCGGGGTCGCCGTGCAGTCAACGATGGCCTTCGTGAAGCCCACCTGGACGCCGTTGAAGAAGACCTTGCCGTTCGCGAGGCCGCCACCGTAATTGGCTTCAGACGCGCAGACGTAGAGGTCGTTGACCTTCGTCGGCTCGCCTGAGGCGAGCATGTCGAAGGACGCCCACTTCACGTTCGACGCGCCCTGCGCGACGCTGTTGATCGGAGACGAAGGATCCTTCGAGACCGAGACGCCGCCAGTGCCCGTCGACTGGATGGTGACCAACGCAGTCGTCACGGCCGAGAAGGCCGTCGACGAGTTGCCGACGTTCGGCGTTACCGGCTGGTTGAGCTGGCTGTCGACCATCATCGCGTCAGAAGAGCGCTGGAGCGAGAATTGGAAGGTTCGAGAAGAACCGCCAACGACGTCCGCGACTACCTTGATGACGTGCGTCTGTGTCGAGAGCGTAACTGGAGCCGACGAGAGGTCGAACGTGACCGTGCGGTCAGCCGCCATCGCCGGTACCGCCGAGCCCGCCTGCACGCCGTCGACGTAGAGCCGAAGGTTCGTGAGGGCTGTCGAGTCAACCGAACCGAGGTTCGTGAAGCGCATCGACGTGAGCTTGACCGGATTCGTGGACACGGAGACAGAGTTCTGCCAGACCGTGTACGACGGCTGCGGGCTTATTGTCGCCACGGCCGTCGGTATCGTGTTCGCGCTCGTGCTGAAGACGACCGAGGCGAGGTTCGCCGACGAGATCGTCTGGTAGCCCGAGTTGATCGGGAAGCTGACCGACGAGTCAAGCGCGCCCGACGAAACGTTCGCCGAGACGAGCTGGACGCCGATCTGCTGGCCGTTCGAGCCCGACGCGATGTCCGAGCGGACGGAGACCGTGTAGGTCATGCCCGCCGGCACCGTGAAGACTCCTGCCGAGTTAGAGAACGAGAACTGGCCGTTGCTGATGCCCGCCGAGTCCGTGATGCGCGTACCGCCGTTGTAGAGGTACACGTTCGTCATCGTCGAGTCGTTCGAGACGCCAGTGCGGTTGAAGGTGACGCCCGTGACCGTGATCGGAGCAGCCGTCGGGTTCGAGAAGACGAAGTCTCCAAGATCGCCGATGCCCTGACCTGCCACGAGAACCGAGTTGTTCGGCGAGGTCGGCGAGAGCTGGATCTTAAGACCCGTGCCCGTGCCGACGGCTACGCCGCCGCCCGTAGAACCGCCCGTCGAGGACGTTCCGCCGCCGAGGTTCCAGTGCGCGCGCGAGATCGGGCCGAAGTAGCCGGACGTCGGAGAGACGCCTGCCGCCTTCTGCCACGCAATCAACGCCGTCTTCGTCTGGCTACCGAAGTGGCCGTACGTAGCCGCGCCGCTTGAGAGCGCCGGGATGCTGTAGCCAGCACCAAGGAGCCCGCGCTGGAGGCACGACACGTCGTTGCCCGTCGAACCGACCGTGAGGTCTCTCGTGAAGGAGCACGCAGCCGTGGAACCGCCCGTGCTGGTGCCGGTGCCGCCCGTCGTCGGCTGGCCCGTGAGGGCTGCCTGGACGTTCGCGATCGTGGCGCTGTCAGCGCCGAACGAAGAGAGTAGCGAGAGGATCGACTGGACCTGCGAGTTGGTGAGCGATGCCGCGTGCGCCATAGGCGCGAGTGAAAGCATCGACGTCGCCATCGCAAGACCGGTCGCCACCGCTGCGACCTTCGCGATCGCTTTGTGAGTTACCGTTTGCATAACGATTATTAATGAATTTAAGAGGAACTTTGATAATCAAGTTTGGGTCGCACACGCACATTCGCACTTTCAATCTCACTACCCCACAGAAAGCGGTATCGACCTGCTTCCCATGGGTTAGCTGGCTAGGGTTGACGCAACTTCTTTCGAAGCTGCTATTCAGTTATCAAAGTACGCCCTTTCGGAGACGGCGAGTCCCCGCTAGGACTAGGGATTAGTATATAGCGGAAATGCGCCGTCTCTGAAGTTATGCGTGTGGATAACAACGGAGGGGTTCGGGCAGCAAAAAGAGGCCGGTTCGCGGCCTCTTTACGCCCATACGCCCCTAGTCGCCATCACACCGCGCATACTAACAAAGACGTGCGGGCGCGTCAAAACCTTTCACGCTTGACGACCGCGTATTTACGATATGGAATACGTGCTCCACCGACGCTCACCCTGCTTGCGCACGATTCCCTTCCCGATGAGGGAGATGAGCTCTCGCTGGATTGTCTTCTCGGAGACCCCCCGGATGACGAGCGATATGTCCTTTATACCGGCCGTACCCTTATTGCGTATAACGGACAAAATGGCTTCTTCTCTGTCTTTTATATTTGTGTCCGATACGGATTGCGCGTCTTTTATGTGTCCTTTATCAGAAATAAGCGCAGCGTCCTGCTTGCTTCTTTGAACATGCTGCCGCGGCTCGTGGCGTGGTTGCGCCCCGTGACGCTGCGCGCTTCTTGCGATTCCGGAGAGCGTCGGCGCCTCGTCGAGGAAAAGTCGCGGCTCTTCATAGGCGGCGATCTCCTGCAGGAGCGTATGCGCCTCGCGCGTGATGAGTTCCGCGTTCATATTGGAGAGGAGTCCGCTGATTCGCGCTATGGAAAGCAAGCTCGAAAGGGCGAGAAG